>Ga0163109_10001581_pt1 | contig 17979 bp, 12 predicted proteins | sample CRUFie1St13metaG_FD_108704 | JGI IMG/M metagenome (GOLD analysis project Ga0163109, IMG submission 108704) | Marine microbial communities from the Costa Rica Dome - CRUD Field 142mm St13 metaG | ecosystem: Environmental > Aquatic > Marine > Oceanic > Photic zone | place: Costa Rica: the Eastern... | reverse complement strand
GTTTTTCTTAATTTGTTTTTCGTTCTTATAATATTCTTTAATGAGTTGTTCTTGCTGTGCTATTTGGGTTACAAACTTATATTCTTCAGTTTCAGTTGTTGATAACTTGTTAATAAGTTGAGATATCTCTCTATCAATCTTATCTTCTTTTTGTTTAGCCTCTTGGAAGTTTTTCCATTCTTTTTCGTAACCTTTTAAAGAATCTATTTCAAGATTAAATTCTAATTTTTCTTTTTCAAAGTTTTGAAGTTCTGATTGATTCTTTTTTATTTCAGATTCTACCTTTTCTTTTGTTTCTAAAATAGTTTGTGAATTTTCCATACAAATATCACAATCCTCGTTGTATTTGTGAGAATCTAAATGGTCTTTTCTTTCGTAGAGAGATTCTAATTTTATATTTACTTTTTCAATATCAGAATCTACATCAGATAATTTTATCTTTTTTATATTTAAAATACTAATGCTTTTTTCTAAATCCTCTTCATCAAATTTATCAAGTATTTCTTCTAACTCAAGTTGTAATTCTTCTCTATGACTTATTCTATCTTGTATAGAATCTTTTTGAGAGGTGGTATCTTCCTTTTTCTTTTGTAAGATTTTTAATCTCTTTTCTAACTCTTCAATAGATACACCACTATCTGCATTTAACTTTACAATCTTCTCATTTAATCTTACAATTTGATTTTGTAAATCATCTTCTTTCTTTATAGATGATTCTTGTTCTATATCTAAAAGTTTGTACTCTTGTTTAACCCCCTTTAAATCTGTTTCGATTTGTGCGAGTCGTGTCGTAAAATCGTCAGACTTGAACTTTCTGATAAGTGTTGCATTATCCCTATTCTCATCTGCTGCACTTTGGTAGAGTTTATCAAAGATATCTACCCCAATAAATTGAGAAAGTATTTCTTTTCTTTCCGATTGTGATTTATCAATAAAGAGTGCATTGTTTCCTTGTAGTGAAAGAGTAGTTAGTACAAAATCCTCGAACTTACCAAGATACTTCTCAATGTTCTTGTTAGTTTCTCTTCGTTGTTCACCATTAAGTGATTCAGTTACTCCACCATCTACTTTCCAAAAGTTTACATCAACTTTAAGGTTAGTACCCTTCCTTGTCCATTTAGCACGTCTCTCAATGAAGAAGTCAACTCCATCTATCTCAAAGTTAAACTTACAATAGAAGTTATCTCTACGATTGTTTAAAATGTTTTTAGAGATGGCAGTTCTACTTGTTCTATCATAGATACAGAAACAGAGTGCATCGAAGAGTGATGATTTACCACTTGCGTTAGGAGCAAAGATACCAATGATACCTTGTGCCCTATCAAACCTTACTAAGTTGTTTTCACCATACGAGAACATATTAGAGAACTCAAAATCTTTAGGTGTCCATAGAATGTTCTCTGCTAAGTCATCTTGATTAATACGAGAGTTTAATTCTGTATTTAGTTCTGTAATCTTATTTAGTTCCTCATCTTCTAATAGATACTGTCTTTCTAAGTAATCTCTGATAAGTTGGTTTTGGAAGGTTTCATCCTTGACATTACCAACAATGTTTTTGTTTACCTTTTGATTTGTTTTAAGTTGCCCGATTGTATCGGTTCTTGTAACAGTAACCTCTTGAACTTTAAATAACTTTTTGAGTTCAGTTATTTTTCGTTTCATATCAGAGGCCTCTGTTTGGGTAAACCTTAATCTTAATCTTGGATGTTTAGGAAGTTTCGTACCAACCTCATCATAAACCCATTGAGGTATTTTTCCTTTTACTACATCAACAGTTAAGAACCCATAATCATTGTGAAGATGATGTTCAGTAAAAGTTCGTGTTGGAATATCCCATAACAGGTATCCATGATTCTCAAGGAGTTCTCCATGATTTTGTTGAATCATAGAACCTGCATATGCAATATGTTCGTATCCTTTTCCAAAAGTTTGTCTTTTGTGGATATCTCCTAACATAACCATATCGAACCCATCAAACATATCTACAGTAAATGAGTTAGATGATACGGTGTATCCAATATCAGTTTGTGCCTTGTTTACCGGACCGTGAAAAAGACATATAGTATTCTCTCCATCAATGGTATCTCCTTTAGGCCAATTTTCCTTGTTATCCAATATAGAATAGACAACAAAAGTAAGATTGTGGATATTGTAAACGCCAGTATCACGAAGGTAATGAATTCGAGGATTGTTAAGATTTTTGATAATAGGTGATAGTACATCTAATCTGTGTGAATTATTTAAGTTACAATCATGATTACCTGTAATTAATACAGTTTCTCTAAGTTTAGAGCATTCGGTCAAGAACCAACTGATTTCTTGAACGAGTTCGGGTGACATTTCTGTTTTGGCATGAGCAATATCACCAGCGATATAAATGATAGAATCTTCTATCTTATCTTCTTTAACTTGTTTTAAAAACTTTTTGAATATAATTTTATATTCTTTGTGTCTTTGGAGATTACGAATATGTAAATCTGCCAAATGATAAACCTTATTTATTATCATATTGTTTTCTTCTTATGAGGTTCAATCAAGTCTCTAATTGTTTCAACTTGATTTTTTGCCAGTTCTTGCATCAGTTGATGATTATGGCGTAATTTTTCTTCCCTGTCCCAATATAGATTATGTAACTCTTGTATACTATATTTTCCTAATTTTTTTATTTCTTCCATCACCATAGATAATCTTTTTGATGTATCGTTCTCTTTATCATATGATAAATCAATAATATCATCAAACAAATGAAACCCAAGTTGTTTTAAAGTTTCACATAATTTCCACGGCCCTACAAATACAGGTATCATAAAAGCCATAAATGGTTTGAATATTTTTTCGGATGTGTAAACATTAGAAGAGTTTTCAATAGAAGTACATCCAATTAGTTCTATATATGCGTTTGAAGTATATGGAAGAGTAAATGCGTATTGGTCTACATTTGATAGATTTGGAACATAATCTAAAACTATTGGTAAATCTTTTAAAATTTCTTCGTGTGTATTTTTACTGTATATCGGTTCTATATTTTCTATTATATGATTTTCGTATTTGATATCTTCATTTTTGGTACTATTTACATTATCATCAAAAATATTATAAGCACTATACGAAAAAAAACTATCTTTTAGTAAATTATTTTCTTTTAGTGTTTTATAGATTAAAGTTCTTTGTAATTTATAAACACCATTGTGAGATAAAAACTTTTTATATCTTAACATTTCTCTGTATCTTGTCCATACAGTTTCTGCTAACCACCTTAGTTCTTGATATCCCCCATTTACAAGATAAAAATTATATGAATCTTTTTTTGATTCAACATCTTCATCTATATGATAAGTTGGTGATAATATTTTGATTTTATCTCCGAATCTTAATTTAGTATCAAAGCCAGTATCTGGATGAAATATTACAATCTTACAACCTAATTCTTTTTGGATGTACTCTATATTACTCATTACATCCCCTTCAATCGGTTGGAAAAATGAACTATCAATTAATAATAAATCATCAATTTGTATTTTATTTTTTAGAAAATCTAATGTTTTTTTGTTACCTAAATAATTAGTAAACATTAAATCTGCTTCTTCTCTGTTGAAAACTATAACTTCATATGGAATGTTAGTTCTGTCTACAACATCTATCCATTGTTCATACAACCCTTGATTGTATGGTTTATCTAAAATGTATATCATAACCCTTGTAGTTTTTGAGAAACAATATCCTCAAAACCAGTATTCTTTGTTTCTTTTAAAATTTTATTTACTTTGGTGAATCCCATATCACCTGCATCTTTTTCGGTAGGTAAAATGTTTGTAACAGTTATACCGTTATTCATAAAATAGTTTACATAGTAAAGTGCCTGGTCTTGTGCATCTTTATCCAATACTATTTTGATATCTCGTACTCCCTTTTTATATATACTATCCATTAGAGTTTTTGGGATAAATTTACCCAAGAGAGGAATAGCATTTCTTTTGATACTCATTGCATCAAAAACTCCTTCACAAAGTGTAATAGGTTTTTTCCAATTTATATGGTTTTCGAAGATTGTAACATTTTTCGATACTGGCGGATTTTTATATTTAAATTTTTCCTCAGCAAATACAGACCTCGCGATGAAGTAATTGAGTCTATTATCCACATCGTAGGAAGGAATAATAATACGATTGGTATAAATACCACCATCACAATAACCAATATTATATCTAATAATATCTTCTTTAGTGATTCCCCTATCTTTTGCATATTGTACCACCTTCTTATACAATGGATTCAATCCTTTTGGTTTTACCAATAGTGATTTGAATTCTGATGGTAACCTTAGTTCTACCTTCTCTTCATCAGTAGATGTTGATGATACGATGTAATCATCACCATATATTTCAAAAACTTTTCTAATCTTTTTAGAATCTACATGCAACCTTTTAAGTAAAGTTTGTATCTTTCTACCTTTTGAATCACATACCCAACAATGCCATTGTTGTGTTTCCAAATTGACTTGTAACTTTTTCTTATGATGATGACAGAATGGACAATGGTGTGCTTGTTCATTACCTCTTAGGGATGTACCAACCCCTAAAACTTCATCTAAAATACCAATAATAACTGATTTATCTCGTTGTGAGAGCATAATTTATACAATATACAGAGCTAATATACGAAAAATTTTTCAATTTTCCAAATCTTTTTTAAAAAATTTTCCTAATAAATTATCATTTAATGATTCTTCTCTTTCTAAACAATCTTTATCAAATTGTTCTTTTAGTTCATAATAAGTTAGTGCCTTTTTGGAAAAACAGAATCTTAGAATTTTTTTGTGAGTTTCTGTCCATGATGCAACTTCCTTATTTGATGAGTTATAATGTCTCCAATTAGATTCTTTTATAACTTTTCTTTTTCGTTTGTATCCTTTTAGTGGTGGTAATGTTCTATGTGAATATAGAGATTTTTTACCTATATAGAATTTACCATCTTCTTTGTTTGTAATCATGTAAACAAAACCGATAGTACCTTCGGGCATGTCTGTGATTTCAGTAATCACCCTTCCCTCATAATGCCAAGCCATAGTCAAAATTTTTAAAATCCTCTTTGTATTTTTCTCTAACGAATTCTACAACTTTTGGATTAGTGTAACATCTTTTTCTGTAGTAATCATACATATCCATATTTGGATATATGTCTCTTATCGTATTATAGTTTTCTAAAGTTAAACTACTATTTTTGTAATCTATACTTTCACAAACTATTTTAAAATCTTTATTCAGATTTTCATACTTTCCTATAAAATTAATTCTATCTAACAAACCATTATATTTAATCCAACTTGTTTGTGTATCAAAAAAATAGTCCCAAGATTCATGTGTTTTTATAAATTCTTCGATTGGTAATTTTCTGTGCTGTCTAATATGGGAATGGTATAAAGAACCAAACCATTCAAATGGATTTCGAACAAATGCAAAAACAAATCTATTTCCCAAATCTCTTTGAGATTCTAATTTACCATGTGTTGCTAATTCAACACAATCCTTTTCTTTAAGAACATTGGAAATAGATGTACCTGCTGTTTTAGGTACATGCACGAATAACCATTTATCAGATTTTAATAATCCCAATATTATCTATCTACAGAGTCAGAATATTTTTTGAGGTTAACTTTACCACCTCTTGCTCTTTCAAGATTTGATTCTTTTCTCAAATCTTTTCCACCGTCTAATTCGATAGGAGTTTTATCTCCACCCTTGTTAGGTAATTTAGCAAAATCTGAATTTTTGTATAAGTCTTGTATAGATGCCATAATTTAGTCCTTTTTATATTTTCTTTAATAATCTTATATCTGAATCATCGTCTGATTCTTCAGCTAATCTTTCTACCATATCAACATCCCATTGAAAAAATTGGATGTCTGGATTACTTTCACCTTCTTTTAAGATAACATCGAATTGTGAATCATCATCGATAGTTTCTAATAGGTTTCCTTTTTTGTCATAAATTTCAAATGCCATAATATTATAAATCTAATTTAATTAAAAAGTTAATTGGATAATCTGGTAATATTTTTATTGGTCTTGCCATTTTAGCAATTGCCAATAATTCCGAATCATCATTATATAACCCTACACTTGTAACATATGTAGTTAAATATGAACCAGTTGGGTCTAACGAAGAACTTACCTCATAATCATTAAAACTACCAGTTGCGTTAGCGTAACTACTATAAATATGCTGTTTTTTTCTTGGAGTAAAGTTTTTTATTATTTCTACCCTTTGATTTCCTCTTTCATCATACTCTGTAGTTTCAAAAGAAGATGTTGTTAAATTAAAGAAATCTATTGCAGTTGGGTTTGTTGATGTTGTAAATTCACCTGGTTCTACATTTATTAAAATCTCCATTTCTGATATTGGAGTTGTTGATTTAAAAGAAAGATTAAATGTTTCAAGAAAACCAGGATTTTGTCCTGTATCAAGAACTAAATCACCAGATTTGGCGAATAGGTTACCATATGCTGTTGCTGCATCTTGTACTTCTGTTAATACATCTAAAGGTTCTGAAAATACTAATTTACTACCAGTAAGGTCAGTATTTAGTAATGTTGGATTTGGAGTTTCAACATCACCTTGATATGAGATTTCTGTTTCACCAGTATTATAATCTATAGATTCTATAAATAATATCGAACCATTTGTAAGTGTTACTTTACCGGTATTGAAATCTATACTATCAAATGCATACTCGGGGTCTGTATTTGTAATTACATTACTTCCTTCATTATCTACAACAGTTAATCCACTACCACTATCTACTAATTGAAATGAACCAGGTAATACTGCCTCACCCCTAACACATTGAGCAAATGAAAGAATACTCATTGTTGTAGGTGCTTCTGTTACATAAGTTTGTTTACTCGAAAATCCTCCACCATGTTGTAGTAAAGAACCAGAAGTATTATAGTATCTTAGTTTTGCAGAGTTATATAATCCTCTTTTAGAAAAGCCAGGAAAACTACCACTTACACCAACGACAGGGTCAGTTTCTGCATTGAATGAACCTGTAACATTGTGTACTTGAAATACAGTTACATCATCTTGAGTTAGTTCAACATTTTTGTAAACATTGAATAATCTTCGAGTGATTTGGTCTTGTGGTATTTTTTTAAACATAGATTTTCCTCTCTATATAAATATACTAAAACAAAAAACCCCACTCGTGGTGGGGTTAATCTGATATATAATTTATCTTAGAAATCAAGTTTTACTTTGATTAATACTTCCTTATCAAATGATTTTTGAATTGGTTGTGATGTTTTAGCAACTGCCAACAACTCAGAAGCATCGTTGTATAAACCTACTGAAGTAATAAATACTTTAGGGTCTCTCTTGAATGCATCATATCTAAGTGTGTTATCCGAACCACTTATAAATGTTGGGTTGTTAGAATAGTTAAACTCTCTGTTAGTTGCTCTTACAAAGTAATGAGAAGTAGATACATTTTCTGTTCTCCTTGCTTCGAAATCTTTACCTGCAACGATTGCGTTGTAGATTTGTTTGTGATTTTCTTTATCAGCGTTAACTCCTAAATCAGGTTCTAAACCGATTGAAGCAGAAATTGCAGTTGGGTTAAGTATAATGAATCCTTGGTCTGGATAAAACTTACCCCATCCTTCTCCATTTGAAGCAGTTGTAGAATTAATTGTTGCTGCTGAATCAGTTCCTAAATTAAGTGAACCACTTACAACATCAAATACTCTACCAGCTTTTCCAACCTTATCTGAGAATTTCTTTCCACTATTATCGATAAGTGTTACTTCTTTACCAGCAGAACCACTTAAGTTTAATGACCAGTTTCCTGCATCGATTGATTCTTTGTATCTTGCTCTTGCTAAGTTGATAACATAGATATCTGATAAATCTACTGCTTCAACACCAGAAGAGTTAAGTACTGTAAATAGTGCATCTGTTTGGTCAAGTAGTACTGTTCTATATTGGTTATATGTTGCTTTTGAAGGAAGTTTAGCATCATCATTGTTTGCTAAAGAAACTGAACCACTTCCACTTACATGCCCATATGCCACTGCGAACTGTACTGAAGAGGTTGCTGCTGAGTTATACACATTATAGTAATAGTTTCCACTATTAGTAACTTGTGCAGATGATGTAAAAAATGTTGTTAATGAACCAGTATCACCAGTCCAAAGACCTGTTGTTACAACTTCAACCTTACCTGTTACTGTATCGAATTCTCCAAATTTTTTGAAGATACCGTTATTGATATTACCTCCTGCAGCAGATATCTTATCACCGCCTTGAAGATAATCATTCAAAATATTTACTAACTGTTCCGATTGTACGGCACCTGCCGAACCATTCAAATATGATTGAATAGCCGATGTTAGATTTCTTCCGTCTTGTCCTGTTATTTGTGGCATATCTTTTTATTCCTTTTAAGCTACATATGTTACTGTTACAGGTATGGTTTGTGAACCACCCGTTTCATTACCATAAACTGTTATTGTTGTTTGTACTGTTTGAGTTAAATTAGGATTAGGTATAAATTTAAATACTCTACCTGTTACGACTGCTGCAGTTGTGGTTACTTCATCTCCTAAGAATATTGGAGTAGTTCCACTTGCAGTTGTTGTTCCGCTACCGATAATACTTCCTGCCTCTTTATTAGCAAGAACAACAGTATATCCTGCAGTTGTGTTACCACTTGGTGAAGTAGTTGGTGTTAATGCAACTTCTCCCTCATCTTGTGATACCGCGATATTTGGAATACCAAATGATACTTTTGGAATACGAGTTGTATTCTTTGGTAAAGTTACCAATTTAAATCTCATTACTTGAGTTTCATCTGGTGATGCCTCAAGAACTGGTATTGCTTTGATTGCTGCATCATAGAACGCTGAACCTTTTGGATGTGCTGGTTCATACAAACCATAATCTATCTCATCATCAGCTAATGCGAATTGTGTGATGTTCAATCCTTGACCGGCAGCTAATTTCTCTCTACCCTTTTTTGTAAGGATTGCATCGACTGTAATTGAAGTATTATCTAAATAAGCCATAATTTTTTTTCCTTTTTAACCTTTCAGTATATAAATATAAGTTTTTTCAAAAATAAATATTATTCAACATCTAATATTGGTTCTCCACTACCTCTTCCACTATCAGAAACCTTCAATGTGTTAGGATTAGTAACAAAAGTTTCAAAAGCAGGACCACCATCAATAGTTGTTGCTTGTGTTTGTTTACATCCATTAAAGAAAGAATTTTCCATCCCTAATGAAGTGTCTTTAACATAAATATAATGAGACGGTAAATTTCCTACAAGTGGTTTAACCGCCGTGATGTTTCCTGCAACTGAAGGTGCCGAACCTGAGATGGATGTAAATGTTATTTTTTGTTTACTTGTTGTAACAGTTTGATTATTATATCCACTCGATTGGTCGTTACTATTATTCAATATTGGAAATATATCTGTTTCTGTTTCTGTTATTAAATAATATTTTCTTCTTTCTTTATCTCTACCATTTGGTGTATTAAATGTTACTATTGAGTGTCCATTCTTACCACCAGTTACCCCAAACCCAAATGATGTATAATCATTTTCTTGTGGAGGTACTGTTTCAAATGCATCCCTTACATAGATACCAACTGCAGAACCAGTTAGTGGGGATGGTATATTAAATATAATTGAACCCTCATTACTATTTACACTCGTAATAGTTGTATTGATAGGACTTGGTGCAGAGCCAGTTATAAAACTTTCAATCGAAGAAAATGATGATGTTAAGTTATTAACAAAATCTTGAGACATTGTTGTTTCAAAATTTACAGTTTCACTCGATAGGTTATTAACAAAGTCATGAGACATCGTTGTTTCAAAGTTTACATTATCACCACTAAATTCTGGTTGTAATTGTGATTGTGAATACAGTCCTTCTATTTGTATACTATCTCCATCAATACTAATTACTGAGCCTTTTGATATATCTTCTACACCTACTTGTTCTTCGAAAACAATACCAGATGGTTTTTTTCTTCTAGCTTTATTTCTTTCAAGTAAGTGTGGTTCAATAAGTAAACCTGTATTTGGTTTTGACCTAGCAGGAGTTCCACCTAATAATGTCTTGAATAATGTTTTGTCAATATATTTTATAAGATTGTAGAATCCATCGTAATTTATCGAATACTTACTAAAGAATTTTTTTCTAAAGTTTATAAGGTCTGTATATTCTTCTTCATACTGGTCACATGGGTCTCCAATAAAATCATCAAGTCTAAATGTTCCACCAAGAGCTTTTATAATATCTCTATTAACATTAGCGGTTGGTGAAATAAATATACCAATTCTATTTGATTCAATACCAGTAGTTGCAGTTAATGTTTTTGTTGCTCTTGCTCTTGCTGATAATTCTGTTTTAAGTTCAGGATTTATTGCTGATATTTTATCAGATTCACCAAACCCAACAGATGGAATTGTTCTTGTTCTTTCTACAGTTTTAACTTCAAAACTACTATGAGGATATGTACCACTTGTTGCAAAGTTACTCATTGTTACAAAAGTATCACCATATAATGAAGTGTTCGGTGCAACATTTTTATAAGAACCACTATTAGAGAAAGAATCGTTTGTACTTAAATCTTTTACCTTTTCAAAATCTAATCTTACAAATAAATCTTCAGTAGATGCAGTGATAGAGTTACCATTGTACATATCAGGTGCAAGAACATGCTCATTAAATATTGATTCTGATAAAGCAGTTTTCCAAAGTTTTATGTTATCAATCGCTCCTACTACACCACCTATTTCAAGTGTTGAACCACTACCCCAACCAGATTGTCCGATTGCAGTTGATACTGATTGAGATACTTCTGCTCGTATTCTTTTTGCTCTTGGTTCTTTTACAAAGATATCAAATACCTCATTAACTGCAGTAGCACTTCTTCTTATCATAAAGGTATTGATTTCTTCATTGAAGAATGATATAGGTGCAGTTGATGCAGATAGTGATGTATCACTACCAGTTATATGGAAGGTAAATGTTGCTTGAGAACCAGTATCTGTATTTAGCGTTAGATAAAAATTATCATGAGATATAATTTTTGCATTTTGTTTCGTATCTGTTTGTAAAGAAAATTCTATTGTTTGTGGATACGAAGAACCAGTATGCCATGGTATTATTACTTTAGAATTAGCGTTACTTACTAATTGTGCAGAGTTAACCCTTTCTGTATTTTTTATCTTTGTTAAAGTTGTTAATTGAGCAGGTGGTCCTCCAAATTCTTTTATTCTAAGTAAATTTTCACCAATACCATATGTTGCAAGAGTTGCCTGTAATCCTCGTTTAGTACCTTTAGATTTATATAGGTAAGGAAGATTATTTAATATTCTTCTCCATATTTGATTCTGTCTATCTTTACCAGTCATTACTGATTGACTAGTTCCATCAGTTCTTGCAGAATTTGCTGAATTATATTGTCCTAAGGCAAATTCCCATAAAGGTGCAGTTTCGATTGATGAGTTTGGTTTATATCCAAACGAACGCAACATCTCTCTCACTAACTCATCTGAAAGACCTGATTTTTGTTTGTGTTCTATTTTTCTTGTTCTATTAATAGATTCAACATATGTCCACAAAATATCAAAGTGTTGACCAATCATATCTAAGAACATAATAAACTCACCATTTTCCTCATCGTCTTTTACGAATTGTGGAATGTTATTCGGTAAGTAGTTTACATTATCATAATCGTATTTACTTGCACTAAAAACATTATTGTTATACCATGCCAGTGCATCTGAACTACCAGTTCCTAAAAGGTTACCATCTGAATTTTTTGGATATGCGAGAGAGCCTGTGTCTGTATATAGGAAACTTTCGAATCCATCAAACCCTGCCTTAACTTCATTTATTTTTCTAATTTGTCTCTGTTTTTCAGCAACAACAGATAAAGATGTTTTTGAACTACCAGTTTCAAGTGATGCAGAAATATTTGTATAGTTTTCTATTAAACCAACTTTGTAGTAAAAGTTTTTAATTCTTTCTTCTGCAGAACCAAAGTGAGAAAAGTTTTCATATGCAAGTTGTAGAGATGCACTTTCATATGAGTTTGAACTTGTGTTATAAGTTATTGAACCACTTATATAATTAATATCTAATTTAGTAGTATCGATTCCACTTTGTGATACAAATGTATTTACTAAAGATGCGTTAGTTGCACTTTCACTTACTGCTAAAATATCATCAAATATTTCATACTGCATACCAGAACTAACATCAATAGTAAAGTTAGGTGCTGCAAGAGGAGGACAACTATCTTCTTGACTCTCTCTTAAAATTACCTCATGGATTTGAGGTTTAGATTGTATTTTAGTAATCCAAACTTGTTGATTTGGTTGTACAGTTGTTTCAAGTGGTTCGTACATTTTAAGTACAAGTGCATCGAATCCACCTTCTTTCTTTTCGTTTGTTTCTCTACCAGTTTTTGGGTCTACTTTGTATTCTCTAAATGTTTCTGTATCTGCTTCCCAATTAGAAATTACTTCATTGTTAGCATCTCCAAAGTGTAATAAATGTGTTAGTAATTTAGAAGTTCTTCCATCAAAGAAATCTGGGTCTAATTGTGCAGCAACTGATTTACATATTCTATCTATTACTTCATCTCTATTTAATGTAAAATCTCCCTCATCAAATACGATTGTAATTTGTTCTGTCTTACCCTCAAGAGTTTTTCCATTACCTTTTCCAAATGGAACAAGTAAAAAGTTAAATGTATATTTATCACCAGATTTTGTAAACTTGTTTGTGTATTTTACTAAATCTTGAACATTTAATTTAATAACATCTGTTGCAGACCTATTACCACCTATACGAGTTCCTTTATCATGTAAAAATACTTGTACATAATCTGTATAGACAGATTGATATGAGAATGAGAATGGTACATTTAAACCTATAAAATCTTTTCCTTTAATTAATTTTGGATAACTAATCTTTCTAATATCAGGAAAATTAGTAGTTTCTTTTCTTACAACATTTATTTCTACTTGTTTTTCTTCACCCTTTTCACCATTTGGTCCATATGGACAAAGATTTATTAGATACCTTCCTAATCCTTTAGTAAAGTACTTGTCATCTAATTTAAAGTTACCATTTGCTGGTTGGTTATTTACCTCATTAAATGGAAGTTTGAAATTCACATAAGAAGTATTTCTTGAAGAATATGGTATGTTTACATTAGCTCCACTATTTATTGGATACTCAAATGTTGTTCTTGCTGGAAATACTTCTGGTTTAACCTCTTCATTTACTTCTCTTCTTACAGAAACTTGGTAAGAATCTACTGTTCCATCTGAAACTTGTCTAAATCCAGTACCTAATAATTTAGGGTCAACTGCTCGAACAACTGGTGATTTTTGTTCAATTTTTTCAACTACAAATCCTTTATTAAGATTTACTTTATATTGAAATCCAAGTTTAGCATCAGATGATATAATTGAGAAATCATCAGAATCAAACTCATTAATATTTGCGGTGTATATTGTGTCACCATCAAAATCTTGAATTTCAATATAACCCCAATCACCCGTATTTATGTTTGACCTAATTATTAATTGTGCAGGGTCTTTTTCTTCATCTCTAACTACTGTATTAAACCCAAATAATAAATCAATAGGTTGGTTTCCTGCATCATAAACTAAAGAACCTCTAAATCCATATTGACCAAAGGTTAAGTCTTGTTTTGCAAAAAGTTTACCATTTCTATAAATTTCTAAACTTGATGGGCCTGGATTTCTATTTGAACCAACAACATTAGCAGTGTAAGTATCTATTCCTATTCTATTTGGAGCTGATGCAGTCCATGTAAACGCCTTTTGTGAACCAGTAAAAGTTTCAGAGAATTGTACTTTACTTGTTGTTTTAGTTTCACCTATCCTACCATTCATTGAGGAGTCACCAGCACAATTTATTGTTGCACTCTTTACTCCATTTTCACCCAATTTATATCTAACCTTAAATTGGACTGGATATGATTTTGGAGGGTCAACTTTTATTTCTATCAACTTTGGTTGATAAACCATGTGTTGAGCATATGTACCTGCTTGACCTGGCCCACTAACATCGGTGTGCATAACTTTAAATGTATACACTTCTTGTTCACCTGAAAATGATTCGAACTCAGATGCTGCTGGAATAATATAATCAACAGTAGAAATATACTTACCATCTGGTCCCTGTCTCTGTGCAGAGTGTTTTACATTTGTTGCACCATTTATTGCGTTAACTTTTGTAAGATGTGAACTTATAATACTAAAACTTCCTCTTACTTGACCAGTGCCTTTTAAGTTTACTGTTGGTGGAGATACAGTTAATGACCTTTTTGGTGGTGGTGTTATCTTTAAATAATCAAAAGATAAATCAAAACTAATACTCGTTGGAGATACAGAGTTTCCTTTATCAGTAATCTTTTGTGTAGAAACTACACTATATGCAGTTGGTGAACCATTAATATTTGTTCTTTTATATAATTTAAAATACCACTTACCATAATACTCTAATTTGTATTCTGTAATAGAACCATTATTAACTGTACCATTATATGCTCTAAAAAATGTTGTTTGTAATCCTGCAGAAACTGGTGTAAGTTCAACTACCTCTGTTCTACTTCCACCCGTTCTATCTATAGTACCACTTACTCTTGATGTAAATTGACCTGCAGGGTTTACTATAGATTGTGGTGAAGGGTGATTGTTTCCTTTTTTAAAATTTAAAGTTACACTAACTTTTTTAGGTTTTATTGGGACTTTAACTTCACAATCATCAAGAAGCTCTTCTTCATCCTTTGTACCCATACTTTGACCACCAAAACCTATTTGAACTACTCCTCCATATGTATCATCATAGTAAAATTTATTTCTACCTATAAATCTACTATCTGCATTAGTAGAAGAACCATAAAAATCATATGCCTGATATGTTGGGTCACTAGCATTATCAATGTAAACAGTTCTCCTACCCATTCGTTTTCGTCCTGCGTACGCACTACAAAAATCACTATAAGGGCCATATAAATCTCTTCTAACTTTACTACTTCTTACTGATATGTTTCTATTACCTGCACCACTATCACCTAATCCAACATTTATACCAGTACCACCTCCACTATCAGATTCACCACCTTCGTCAAAAAATATAGTAGGTTGATTTGAACTATTTCCACTTGTAGTTGGTGTTGAACGAACTATTGTTTGTGATATATTTGATTCTGTAACAACAGGTTGTGGTGATGGTTCAGGTGTTGGTTGTGGTGTTGGAGTAACAGTTGTAGTTCTTGTACCCGTTGGTACACCAGTACTGATACCTGCAGCTGCTGCATTACCACTTGATATTATTAAATCTCTATCTTGTTGATTAAAAGTTCTTGTACTTCCACCCCCACCATAGTTAGTACTCATACCAGTAAGTGGGCTGGTATTTGGTGTAGGGTTTGTTGGTACACGAGTTGGTGAGGTAATTGGAGGGCCAGGTACATATGTAGTAACTGGCATAGAATAATTACCAGGTGAGTAAGTATTTTGAGTTTGATTTTGTGGAAATGGGTTATACGCAGTAGCTCTTGCTGCAGGGTCATTGAATGACGCTGCTATCGAGTTTATGAACGCAAAACTACTATTTCCCATATTTCCAAACATAATCTATATCCTTTTAAAAAGTCGGCATACCTGTTGGGAATCTACCCGTTGTATTACCATTTGCTTGTTGCCATTGGTCTGATGTTATATAACCATATTGTGCGTAAAACCTTGCTAATGAAGGATTACTATTTATCATTTCTTGTGTAACTGCTTGTGTTATCATTTGTCCAGTCGAACTATCTTTTACTTGTATATTTTGTGTATACCCACCTCCCATACTTGCACCAGATGATTTTGGTGGTGTAGGTTTAGGTGCCTCAAGTTTAGGTGTATCATAAAAAGTAGTTGGTGAAGCATCTCTTTGTACATCTATTGTTTGACTAAATCTACCATCGTTGAATGGTTGAATAGCAGCTTGTAAATAAGACATTGGTTGATTTGATTGATTTCCAATTACTTCTGGTGCTGTTACACGAACTGTTGGTGTTGGTTCAGGTGTTGGTGCAGGTGCAGGTGCAGGTTGAGGAGTTGGTTTTACAACCACTGGCTCATCTCTAACTGGTATTGTAATTGGTTTACCAACTTCTTGCTTGAAGGTAACTTGTTTTGAGTTACCATCTTCATTCGTAAAAGTTATTCTAACGCTTCTAAATGCCATTTTTTCTCCTATCTATATTGTGGGTCAGAAATTCTTCCACCTAATTGTATACTATTACCTAACTGTCTACCTCGTTCAGACATAGATTCTAAATATGCGTTTGCATCAAATTCAAATCCTATTCCACTTCCACCACCACCGCCAGTGAATGGATTAACCCCATCTTGGTCACCACTACCTGGTCCGATTGAAAACGCTCCATCACTAAGTACTACATCATCTCTATTAATTATATCATCTACAACTATTTGACCATCATTGTTTAGATAAGTAAAGGTAACTGAAGTATTACCCGCGTTAAATTTATTTCTATTCGCACTTATCCATCCATTACCATCATTATATGAAATAGAGATTGCACCTCTTGAAGATGAATTAACATCTAAAGTAAAACTACCTCCTTGTTTTTTACCATTATCAACTTGGCCTGGTGTTACTGTTAAGAAAGTTGTGATATCTCCACTATCTGTATCATCTGTATCATCTGTAACATCAGTATCATCTGAAGGGTCTGGGTCATCATCTACAGTTGGTGTTGGTTCAAATGTTGCATCTCCTCTAATTGTATTTATTTCTTCTCTTACATCAACACTATCATCCATAGTCATTGAAAGATAGGTTTCATCTTGTAAGTTTCTTTTTGGAAGTTCTATATCAGTAATATCACAAGTTATCTTCAATATATTTTTTAACAATTCATTAACATCTAAAAAAGTATCATCTGAATTTGGATTTGGTTGACCGTAATTTATTTGGTCTGCAGGGTCAAAGTACTTTCCTTCTGTATAGTATTGCATTGCCTGTTTTAACTTATCTACAATTCTTTTAATTAGTTGTTCAAAAGAAGTAACATTGAATTCTTTTAAAATTAAATCTCTATATGGTGCACCATATTTATTTAAAAATCTTGTAATAATTTCTTCAACCTTTATAGTATCGATAAAGGCATCGTACATATAGATTACATCATCTCTAAATGTTTTTCCTTTTGTAAATCCATCATATCTTTTAAATAATTCTTCATCTACCTTACCATCGTTATCGGTAACTGGTACTAATCTAATCTCAGTTCTTGATGGTGCAATTTCATGGATAAACATTTTTTCGGTATTATATCTACCAACTCTGTTGTTTAAAAGTTGATATTGTATTTTAAACAAACCTTGTTCGTATCCTGCCTCTCTAATAATTTTTTCTACATCAATAAAATACTCAACACCACCATCTTTACCATTATCTTTTACTAAGAAATACTCGTTGATATTTAATCTATTTAAAGAAATGTGTCTTGTTAGTTCACCGGCTTCTCCTTGAGGTAACTGATTATCGCTTGCATCAAATATAGAAAACTCAATAAAATCTTCTTTACCTCTACCGAAGTAAGATTCCATTTTACCGCGTTCAATGATAGCTCTATCTTTATCGAGTATCCTAAACCCTGTCCTTGTGTCTATATTTTTAAAATCCTCTGCTGCCATTATTTCCTATCTGCTTGTAATTGTTTTGCAGCCCATGGTATCTCAATAGTTTCACCTTTTTCAACCCAAGTAAATTTATATATACCAACCGCCCCTGCATCTGATTTACCAGCGGTTTTTTTATTTAAATCACCTGCAACTCCGAACTGTATAATTTCACCATCTACTGGAGTAGTTTGTTCTCCATCTACTACAGTTACTGCTGG
>Ga0163109_10001579_pt1 | contig 17988 bp, 20 predicted proteins | sample CRUFie1St13metaG_FD_108704 | JGI IMG/M metagenome (GOLD analysis project Ga0163109, IMG submission 108704) | Marine microbial communities from the Costa Rica Dome - CRUD Field 142mm St13 metaG | ecosystem: Environmental > Aquatic > Marine > Oceanic > Photic zone | place: Costa Rica: the Eastern... | reverse complement strand
TTTTTAGTAAAAAGAGTTGTATCATTATAGTAAATTTGATAACCTGGAGTATAACCATGAATATGATTCATATCTTTAGTAATATTACATTGTGTTTTCAATGTATTTACTCTATTAGTGCCTACTATTTTATTAGCACCACAATTATTAGTTCCAGTATTATTAGATATATTGGTTAAATAATTTTGTCTAGATAATCCTAAACCATATTTCTTATAATAAATATAGGTACTTTGATCTGTATTACCTAAATTAAAAAATTTATTTAAACCAGCTCGTGTTTTAATAAGATCAGAATTAGGATTTATAGCAAAACATGTATTTAAGCTAGAGTCATTATATAAATCAAGTAGTTCCTTATTAACAATATTATAACATTTTTGCGAATAAAGTGGAGAAGCTTCTGGTATATGTTTATTATTAATAACTAATTTACTACTAATTAAACCTTTCGTATTTTTAACACTAGTTTTAATTGTATTATCATTAGTTTTACATAATGCATTCGAAATATTACTAAATGGGTCATGAGAAATCATATTATTAGGATTACCAACAAGACTATGAATATTTCTATTATTAATACCATTAATTGAAAATTGTGTATTTGAAGAAACTTTATTGAATTTACTAGCATATTTTTTTTTCATAGTTATACCTCCTCCACCATTATTAGCATATAAATTGATATTACAATTTAATTTATTTTCAGGACAATAAATTTTATTCATTTTATAATATTGAAATATAAAAAATAAAAAACAAAAAACAAAAATTTACAAATTCTTAAAAAAAAATTGAGAGAAATAGTTTTAATAGATAAAAGTTATAACGAGTTAATATCTATATATTTGGAGTTATAGTTAATTAAATAGCTAATTTATATATAGCAATGAGTGATAAGATTTCATATGTAAATATTACAAAAAATATAGAAAAACCAGAAAATGAAGAAAAAAAAGGTATAGAATCAAATGGATGGACTGTATTAAATAAATCATCATTAAAAAAACTTAAAGAAATAAAGGAAAAAAAGCAAAAACAAGAAGAAGAAAATTTAAAAAATTATAGTTTAGAAGATTGGTACAATTTATGTATTAAACTAGCCAATAATTGGGATAATTATAGAGATACACAAAATGAACTATTAGGTGATAGATCACCATATATTGATTATAAAAATGATATACAAAAAATTGTAGATGAAGAAAACTATATACAAGAAGAAATATATAAAATTAAGAATAATTATTATATGGAATATGATAGTGATAACAATTCAGATAATGAAACTTATAAAGGGTGGTAAACAAAGCAAAGCAAAACAATAAATTTTTTTTTGTTTAAATTTCTAATAAAAAAAAATGAAAATTATATATGGATTTAAACAATTATTATAGTGAAGATATAGAATCATTAGAAAAAGATATAAATAACTTTGAAAATAATATTTCAAAGTTAAAAATTTTAACTTTTTATACAGATAATTATAAAATTAGTTATCAAACTAATAAAAAAGTTTTAATTGAAAACAAAGTATTAAAAAAAGAAGAGTTAATCAAATATATTGATCAAGAAAAACAATCAAACAAAAATGAAAATTATAAATTAAATTTTATAATCAAATTTGTTTTAAATTATGATTTAGACGATTTAGTAGAACTAGAAAGCCAATATGATAAAGAAAGTTATAAATTAGAATGTTTAAAAAAAATAGATAATATCGATTATAATGATAGCAAATTTGAGAAAGAAAATACATTAATTTTATTTTTTGATAAAATTTATAAAATAAAAACACCAAATTTTAATAAAAAACAAAAAAATGGGTCTAGAAAACTAAAACAATAAAATTGATTAATTTTACAAATAATAAATAAATAAATAAATAAATAAATAAATAATGCAAGTAGAAAACAATAACAAAGAAAAAATTTTATCTAATATTAAAATCGTAACCCAAGGAATTATTGAAGATATTGGTGTAAATAATAGTTTTTCATCTTGGAAAAATACAGAAAGAGGTCTACGTTTTATAACCGAAGACACAACCAATTTTTATAAAGGTGTAAAATTATGGATAAATATAGTAGAAAATCAAATTATACATTGCAATGATATAAAGTTACTTAAATCAATAGCAATTCAATTTAAATGGATAGACAATTTTCTAGAAATTAAATCAAGTATAGAAACACAAAACAATTAATTTTTATCTAATTGTATTTTATATGACTTCAATAACAAGTAAATTGAAAAGCTTTTCAAAGAGTTTAACAAGAAAAAAACCTAAAACATTATTTGATTTAGACAAATACACAAAATGTTTAGATGAAATATTAGATAGTTTAGCATTAGAAAACTTAGATAATAGATTAGTTGGACAAAAACGCAATAATTGTTGGAATAATTTTTTTTTAAAACTAATTGGAAATAATGAACTTGATAAATCTTATTTTGAAATGTTTTTACAATTACCATTAGAAGATTTACCAAAATCATTAAGAATAGAACGCAAAGAAATAGATAACATACATAATGACTTTAATACAATTTACAGAGATATTTTAAGAGAAAGAGTGTATCTTGAAAAACTAAAACAGGCAGGTAGAAAGAAAAGAAAAATAAAAAAAAATAAAAAAAAATAAAAAAAAACCAATAAAAAAAGCTAAATAATTTTATATAAAAAATAAATTATAAAATTATTTATCTTAATACTGAAGCAAACTGGCGAGTAGGACGAATTAAATTTGGTTCATTTCGTAAAATAGGAATAATAGTTTGACTATTTGGATTTATGACAGATAATGCAGTTTGAAATCTTTGTCTTTCTCTTTCTCTTTGTCTTTGCTGTTGACTTAATGGAATATTTCTAGTAACTCTAGCACATCGCTGTTGTTGAATTACATTTTCTATTATATTTTTTAGTTTATGTTTTAGTTGTTTTTGCTTTCGTGTTTCAGTTTTTTTTCCTATAGATGGTTTAATTTTTAAAGCAGATGCAGATGTTCGATCACTTTTTGTAACTGTTTTTTTACCTCTAGCAGTGCGTTTACTTTTACGTTTTTTTAATCTAGTTTTAACCATTTTTTTTAATAAATTTAGACTTTTCTGTAAATGTTTAATTTTTTTTATAGTATTATTTATCATAATAGTTATATATATAATAAATATTATAATAAATATTAATTGTTAAATATATAGTAATATTAATATATGGAAAATTTAATTGATACATTAATAAATGATTTATCATTAAATGATAATATTCAAGAAATAATTTTACAAGTAGAGAGACCAGATTTATCTAATTTATCTAATTTATCAATTATTACGAGAGAAGTAACACAAAATAATAGAATTATAAATAATTTCAGAGAAAATCGTATGATATCATTCCAACAAATAATAGAAAATATACAAAATTTAAACAATTTTAGTTTAGATAATCAAAGATATACTGTTAATAATATTATTGATAGTAGTAATATTAACAATTTTATAAATTCTACAATAGATGATAAAAATAAATATAAAAAAGTAATAAGAGATAATGAGTTTGAAAAATTAGAAACCCTACTATATAACAAAAATACAAATACATCAAACAAATGTTGTCCTATATATTATTTAGATTTCGAAAACAATGACAAAATAATTCAATTACCTTGTAAACATAATTTTTTTCCAGAAGCAATAGAAAAATGGTTAAAAGAAGAATCAAATTTATGCCCAGTATGTAGATATAGTTTTGATTATAAAGAAGTTATAAATAATGAAGACAACAACAACCAAATAAATATAATAGATATAAGTAATGAAGAAAATTTTGATAATATTATTAATGAATTTACAGAAAATTTTCTCATAAATTTAAATAACACAAGTTATCATGAGTATCAATTACAAGAAATATTATTAGATAGTTATAATCAAAATCAAAATCAAAATCAAAATCAAAATCAAAATCAAAATCAAAATTAAACTTCAATATTAGTGTTTTTAATAAAATTAATAACATCATTATTAAGTATAGAGTCAAAATCAATATAAGCAAAATCTTTTTGAAAAATAATATTCTTAGATAAATTATTTTTTACAATAAATTCATCAAATTGAGTATAAAAATATATATGTTTTTCTTTATCATTTAAAGTAATATCTATATTATTAATTTTTTTTATAATAAATTTAATGATAAGATTAATTTCAGAAAATTTTAATCGCATATATGGATCAGGATGCAATACTTTTTTTATAATTTGTATAAAACAGTTAAAAATTAAAGTTAAATTTATATTAGTTTCGATAAATTTTTGTTTTATATAACAAATTAATAAATAATCAATTGTTAACTTATATAAATCTTCAAATTCAAATACAAAAGGTAGTAATTCATTAACTATATCAGTATAGTATTTATAAGTTTCTTTATGTAAATATTTGTAATAAAATTTTTCTAATGCACTTTTATAGTAATCTATCTCTTTATCTATAAAAAAAATAGCCATTTCTTCATTTATTTTAATACTTTGTAGAGTATCAAATATAAAATAATCAATATCTTGTTTGGTTAAATTATTTTTTTCAAAATTAGACTGTACATTTATATTATGATTTGCTGTTTTATTATATGTAATATAAGAAATAAATCGTTTTTCTAAGTTATGATTATACGAATCTTCTCTAAAATCCATATAAAATCGTTTCAAATACTTTAAATTAATAATATTATTTTGATTAAACATTTTGTTAAGATTATAAGATAATCCAAAATCAATAATAATAGGTTTATTATTTTTATTGTCAATAATTATATTTTCGTAATGTAAATCATTATGAATAATATTATGTTTATTCAACAAATAAATAGAATTTAATAAATGTAAATAAATTATTAAAAAATTATTAAAGAAATCGGTATGATTATTTATTTTAACAAAAAATTTTTTTAAAGAAGTATTTTCAATAAATTTAATAGAAAACAAATAATATTTATTCATTTCAAAATGTTTGTGAAATTTTTTATCATATGAAAGATGTTTAAATTTATCTTGTTTTTTAATACTAATAAAATCATCAAATAAAGTATCACATTTATCTAATTCTAGTGATGATTTTTCTAGTTTTTGAAAAGTAACTTGACAATGCTTTAAAATAGGACAAAAATAATTTCTAAATTTAGGTATTTTTTTAACTATTTTAGAAATTTTTATTTCATTATCACTATAAAAATTAATTTCTTCAATTTTTGTTAAATATTTTTTTTTATTTTTTTTACCAGAACAATCCATACCTGGAAAATAAGTACAACCATAACTTCCTTTACCTATAAAATTTTTATTATTATTATCATTATTATTATCATTATTATTATCATTATTATTATTATTATTATTATTGTCTACGTTATTTAAATTTTGAATCATAATATTATATAATATATAATAATATGATTAAAATTTATATAATTTATATAGAACCATATTATAATAGTTTAAATCAAGAATATTATCATATTTTAACAATAGATAAATTGCCAGAAGGACCTCTAAAACAATTTGTTAAATTAATTTCAAAATCTAATTTATCTACAAAAGCAAAAAATATAGAATTTCATAATTGTATATATGCTATAAGTTCAGAAATTTTAAATAATTCATCACATAAAAATGAATTTTGCACAATAAATGATATTTCATCAATTTATGAATTTTTAATCAATAATAATTACAATTTAAATATGAATCAAAATACTAGTTTAATAGATATTTTAAATAATGATAACATAAAAATAAATAATGGAAAAAAACATTTATTTACAATAAATTATCAATTATAAAAATAAATTGAAACTAATATTATATAAAATTTTATACATAAATTACAATAATGAATTCTATTAAAGAAAATCAAAAAAATGAAAAAGATGAAGAAAAGCAAAAATATATAGAATCATTATCTCAACAAGAAAAAAAAGCGCTTGAAATAGCAAAAAAACAATTAGAGTCATCGTTTTGTTTAGAAAAATCAATAGGGTATTTGAATTATTTACAAAAAAAAAATTGAACTTTTTGAAATCAATTTCAATTTAAATTAAAATATAAAATTTAAACTGAAATGCCCCAACAAAAAGAAATAAAGAAACCTATAAAAAAATCGAAACAACAAAAACAAGCCAATACAAAAAACAATACAAAAGACAATACAAAAGATAATACAAAAGATAATGAAGAAATAGAATCAGATTTTGTACAAGTACCAATGTTTCAAAGATGGTTAGATTAAAATCAAAAAATTAGTGATGATGATTATCAGATAAAAAAATAAAAATAGCGATCATTCCAATAATACTTGCTATGACTTTTTTTAATGATAATTTTTCTTTAAAAATAAAATAACCAATTAAAAATAAAATTATGAAATGTAGTAAATGCCATATTATATTTATTATTATTATCTCTCCATAATCTAATATTTTAAATACTAAAAATCCAATAATACAATATAATATAATACCAATAATAACAAATAAATTAAATTCTTTTTTTGTAATCAATGATTTTTTAAATAAATATTGAGCAGAAATCTCACAAAAAATTATTAAAAAAATAAAAACGAAAAATAAATAATCATATTGTTTAAACATTTATTATAAACAAATAGTTTAATTTTTATTAGATGAAAATATTTTTTTAAATGATTTAAATGATATATTTCTCTCTTTTATTTGAAATTTTTCATTATTATTTAAAGATGAAATATTAGATATTTCATCACAATCTAAATTATCACTAGAATTATCTGATAAATTTTCCAGATTTTCATCAAGATTTTCATCAAGATTTTCATTAAGATTTTCATGAAGATTTTCATGAAGATTTTGATTTTTATCGAGATCATTTTGATTTTTATCGAGATCAAGATTTTCATTTAAATCATGATATTTATTTATAAAGAATATATCATTGCCTTTATTTTCATCATTGATATCATATTCAGACTGAAACTTTTGATTAGAAATATCTATATTACTATTATTAATTCTGTAATTATTATATTTACAATTAGTAACAAATTTTTCAATAGTTCCTAAATATTTATATTTATTAGATTTAAATTCTAACTTTTTTGTTTTAGATATATTAATTTTACTTGGTTTGTAAAAACAACTATAACTAGTATCTAAATAAACATTCATTTCTTTATCTCGATCTCGATCTTTATCTCGATCATTATCTCGATCTTTATCTCGATCTTTATCTAAATTATCATAGTTATCAATATATAAACTTTTACAATTATATTTAACTACATAAATTCTAGAAACAACATCTAAATATTGAAAAGGTATAATATTAGATTTTTTAGAATAATAATTAAATGATTCATTTTTATAATCATAATTCATTAAAACACAACCTTTTGGTGTTTCTTGCTTTATATATTTAAATTTCAAAGATTTTAAAAAATCACCAGATAAGTCATTATTAGACAATTCATAAAATTCTTCTAAGTACTCAAATAAATACGCATCAGTTTCATATAATTCACGATTTTTATCTAATTCTATTTTAAATTGTGTTATCATTGGATTGTAAACACAATGAGCAAGAAATAAACAGCTAAATAAAATAGCAAAACAAAAAACAAAACTTAAAACTGAAAAATTATATAAATAATTATTCAAAATAAAAAAAGCTTCATTGGCAGATATATTATACAAAAAGTCAATACCATTATCATAATCAAATAAACATGTTTCATTCAAATTATTATTGATAATAACAGTACATTTTAATTGATCTCTTTGATAACTATTACATTTAACAATATAGTCAATTGAATCATTTAAACATAATGGCAATGGCATACCAATAGTAATAGTAAAAGATATAAAGTTTTATTTAAATAATTTGTATTATATAAATTATTTAAATAAATAAAAAATGATTTTTAGTATTTCAATAATTATTAAACTAAAAAATGATAAAAATCATTTTTTTCTAGAAAATATAGTTAATGAAGCTGCAGAAAATTGTAATAAAATAAATTTATATAAAGATCATGAACTTGAAGGTATAAATAAACATATAAAAAAACACAATCTTATTATAATTATAGAATTTGAAATACAAAATGATTTAATAAATTTTATAAAATTTATAAAAACAATAAAAGAATTACAAATAGAATCAATTTATATAAATAATACAATTTTATTTGCAACAGATAAATATTTAAATTCAGTAAATACAATGTTGCATGATAAAAATGAACTTATAAAAACTATAAAAAGTAATCAACAACAAGAACGATACAAAGATTTATATAATAATTTATTTAATATTTGAGATAGTTTTTTGCTTAAGTATATCATGTTCTATAGTTTTTTTCTTTTTATTTTTTTTAATTTATTTTGTAAAGTAAATTTTTTATTTCTTAGTTTATTTGGTAATTTAGATGTAAGTTTAAATTTTTTATTAGATATTGAGTTTTTTAATAGTTTTTGTATTTTATTAAACAACTTACGAGAAGATTTTTTAGCAAATTTATTTCCAGCTTTAGGTTTATAATCTTCAATAATTTTAGGTTTCAACTTATTTTTTAACTCAGCAAGTATTTTTTTAAATTCTTGATTTTCAAATAATTTTAGCTTATCTTTATTATATGAAATAAAATCTTTCAATAATTTTTTGTATTCATCAATCGTTGCATAATCTATATCTATTTTTGAGAAACGAAGCTTAATATCATTAATTTCTTTAATTAAAGTATCTTTATAATCTTGATAAAATATCTCCTGTTCAAAAAAGTCTATAACATAAATTTTATAATATGATACTTTTTCATAAGTTAATCTTATCGAAAAATTTGGATCCTTATTATATTCTTCTTTCATTTTTTCAACAAACTCATGTTTAATATTTTTAGCTTTATTACCCATTAAAAAATGATAGACATCATCAACACTGTTATAATCTTCTTTACTAATAAATTTATAATGTTTTAAAAATTCTTTGAATATTTGTTTTTTTGAATGATCTTTATAAAATGTTTTACGATTATTCAACCATTCAGTATAAAATAATAATAGATGATCAAAAATAGAACATTCACGTAATTTATTTTCAATAAAGTCTTTATCTTCTGAAATATCAAATTCATTATCTACCCATATTCTACTAAATTTTATTAAATTATAATAAGGATAATTTGGATCTTCAATATTTTCAGAAGGAGTATAATTTTTTTTATAAAAATTATGAATTTCTTCTAATCTTTTAGAATTAAAAATATTGAAACAAATAATAAATTGAGCATCTTTGTTTTTATTTTCTAGAGCCTTATTAAAAAAGTCATCAATTTTTGATTTAAATTTATTATATTCAGTTGTAAATATTTTACCTTCCTTAACTTGACGAAATTTTCCATTTCTAAATATTTGTTCATAAAAATTCCAAACTAACATATTAATTTTTTCAAAACTTTTTTTCTTTTCTAATGCCTTTTTTTTCATGTTATTAATTAAATCAAAATGTATTGTATTAGGACTAGTTTCTGCAATATAAACAGATATTTTTTCATTAATTAAATTTTCAATAGATCTAGTATTAGATAAACTGGACATTAAATGGTATTTTAAACGTTCACTTGGAAATAATCGAGGAGAATCTAACATATAATCTTTTGCTCTTTGTCCATTAAGCTTAGCGCGGATGGCGTTCTGCATCAATAATTTAATATTAATATCTTTATCCACCTCGGTTGTATTAACCACATCGGTTTTATTAAGTTGTTCAAATCCAATACAAAAATCAGATAATATATCTGATCGAGAATTAGATAATGTTTGTGATTTACTTCGTGATAATTTTTGTGATTTACTTCGTGATAATGTTTGTGATTTACTTCGTGATAATTTTTGTGAATTGCTTCGTGATCTGCTTCGTGATCTACTTCGTGATAATGTTTGTAATTCTTTATTTTTTTTTCTAAGCATCTCACTGGAGCAAAATTTGAGCCGTAAAGGGTGATTTTCAGGTAGTAGACTACAAGGTATATCTCTAATATTTATATAATTTCTATCAATATCACGCAATAAACCACCATCTATTTTTAAAACACTAGCTTTTTTATCTTTAAAAAATTTTTCCATTAAAGTTGTTTTACCACTAGCACTTGGACCAAAACATATTATACCATAAGTTTTATCAATTTCTTTGATATAGTCTTGATCTTTATGATCAAAAGAAATATTAAATCTATTTTCATGAATTTTAAATTGAAAATTAAGTTTACTTTCTAAATTATCTGGAAAAATTTGAATAATGTTAGAAATTTCAGGTCTTTTATAGGTTGAAAAATAGTCATCACCAATATTTTTATCAAATATTGATTTAATTTTATCAAAATCTTCTATTTTAGATACCCACTTTCGTAAAAATAATGGAGATTCAAAATTTGCTCGAGGATTACCGGTTTTTTTACATACTTTCTTCAATTTTATAATACTATTTTTATCTAATTCAGCAAATTCTCCACCAAATTGATGCAACAAATTATTATTCATTATTTAATATAACAAAATATAAATAAATTATTTTTTTAAATCTTTAATTTTTTTTCTAACTCTTCTAGTAAAAGGTTTTTTTAGAATTTTATGTGTTTTTTTAACTTTATTTAAAACTTTATTTGGAGATTGACGTATAAATTTTTTAGTAACTTTTTTATTAATAAATGGAAGAGTATGTTTTAGACGATATTGTTCTTTTCCTAAAAATTCAAATATTGAATCATTATCTCGATTTAAATTATTGATAAAAGATTGTAGAGAATCAGTCATATGATATACATTTCCAGAATCCTCAATTGTAGCAGATACTTGTTTTTTTGGTTTTTTTTGAGAATCAATTTTAACATTAAAATGTTTATCAACTATTTGCTCTCCATTTAAATATTTTTCTTGAGCACCACTTGTAACAATTTTTAAAACCATTGCTATATATAAATAAAATAATTTATTTTCAATAAAATACCAATATTAATAAAGAAAAATTGAAAAAGATTAAAAATAAAATAAAAATAAAAAAGATAAAAAGATATTATAATATTATTGAAATGATTAGTCAAGAACAAGACTATAAACAAGACTTTATTGAAATATTAAAACAATTAGAATATTACAATAAAAATCATGAAAAACAAAATTTTAAAGCAAAAATTTACAGAGAAGCACAAGATCAAATCAAACAACTAGACAAATTATCATCGTCAAATGATATTAAAGATTTACCTGGAATTGGTAAAGCTATAATTGATAAATTCAATGAATTTATTGAAACAAAACAAGTAAAAAATTTACAACAATTAAAAGAAAAATATGGTACTGATGAATATCAACAACACAAAACAAAACAAGAAAAAAAAGATGTTTTTATGCAAATTCATGGAATAGGAGATGCTGCTGCTGAAAAAATTATAGATCTAGGAATAACAACAATAGAACAACTCAAACAAAACAAAAACAAAGAAATCCCAGGAAAAGGAAAAAAACCATTGAAATTATTAAATCCAACACAACAAAAAGGACTAGAATACTATGAACAAGTTTTACAAAGAATACCCAGACAAGAAATTGAACAATTTGAAATTTTATTAAATCAACAATTTAAAACAACACAAAATCAGTTAAATGATTTAGATGATAGTAAATTTGAAATAGTAGGTAGTTATAGACGTAATCGACCTGATTCAGGTGATATAGATATTATAATAACATCAAATAAAAACAGTAAGACAATTTATGATAAATTTTTAGATAATCTAAGTAATGCAGGTATAATAAAAGTGTTTTTATCAAGAGGAGATAAAAAAAGTATGGTTATTGCAAAATTAAATGAAGAATCTATTGCTAGAAGATTAGACTTTTTATATTCACCTCCTGATGAATATGCTTTTGCAATTTTATATTTTACAGGATCAAAAGAATTTAATACAGCCATGCGTCAACATGCTTTAACACAAAACTTGACATTAAATGAACATGGATTTCATAGTATGGAAAATAAAGTAAAAGGTGAAAAAATAACAGAACCCAAATTTTTAACAGAAAAAGATATATTTGATTATTTAAATATGGAATTTAAATCACCAGAATCAAGACGAGATCAAAACTCAGTAGTTTTAAAATCCGAAAAAAAACAACCAGAAACATCAAAAGAACCAGAAACATCAAAAGAACCAGAAACATCAAAACAAAAAACTATAAAAAATAAATCAACAAAACCAAAAACAGAAACTCTAAAAAAAACAAATAAAAAAACACAACAGTTAACAATAATAAATAATATTGAAAAATTCAAACAAGAAGGAATTTCAAAATTAGATATTTTATCTCAAGATGAATTAACAGAAATCTTAAAATTAGCAATTGATAATTATTATTGTAGTGACAAATGTGAAGGCGAAGTTTTAACAGATAATGAATACGATATTCTACGTGAATATATTCTGGAAAAATATCCAGATAATAAATTAGCAAAAGATCAACACACAGAAATTAAATTAGACAAAAATAAAGTAAAATTACCATATGAAATGTGGTCAATGGATAAAATAAAACCAGATACAGAAGCTCTAAAAAAATTTAAATCTAAATTTTCAGAACCATTTGTTATTTCTTGTAAATTAGATGGTATAAGTGCTTTATATACATGTCATGACAAAAAACAAAATCTTTATACACGAGGAAATGGAATATATGGACAAAATATAGATCATTTGATACCATATTTAAATTTACCAAAACAAGATAATTTAACAATTCGCGGTGAACTAATAATTAAAGAAAATATTTTTCAAGAAAAATATAAAGAACAATATAAAAACTCAAGAAATTTTGTATCTGGAATAGTAAATAAAAAACAACTCACTCAAGAAGATAAAAAACGACTAGAAGATATAGATTTTGTTGCATATGAATTAATAGAACCAGAAAATTTAACACCATCACAACAATTAAATAAATTACAAGAAATAAAAGCAATAACTGTTGAAAACATCCAAAATATAACAAATGATAAATTAACAAATAAATTTTTATCAGAAAAATTACTTGAATGGCGATCTTCATATCAATATACAATTGATGGAATTATATGCATACATGACAAAGTTTATCCAAGAGTTAGTAAAAATCCAGAACACGCTTTTGCATTTAAAATGGTTATTTCAGATCAAGTAATGGAAGCAAAAGTAGTTGATGTTTTATGGACACCATCAAAAGATGGATTACTTAAACCCAGAATTCAAATAGAACCAGTTACAATTGGTGGTGCAAAAATTGAATATGCAACTGCTTTTAATGCAAAATTTGTAGAAGATAACAAAATTGGTGTTGGTGCAGTTGTAAGATTAATTAGAAGTGGTGATGTAATTCCACATATAGAAGCAATCGTTACACCCGCATCACAAACATTAATGCCAAAACAAGAGTATGAGTGGAATGAAACTCATGTAGATATAGTTTTAAAAAATAAAGAAGATGATGAAACAGTAAAAATAAAAACTATAACAAAATTTTTCAAAACTTTAGAGGTAGATAAACTAGGTGAAGCAAATATCAAAAAAATAGTAAATACAAAAGCAGATACTATTGCTAAAATAATCAATTTATCTAAAGATGATTTAAAAAAGGTTGAAAATTTTAAAGAAAAAATGGCAACAGCTATTTATAATTCTTTAAATAGTCAAATCAAGGAGGCATCATTATCAAAAATAGCAGCGGCTACAAATATTTTTGGTAGAGGTTTTGCAGAAAAAAAGATAGCTACAATATTAGATCAAGAACCTACAATTTTAATTTCAAAATTGAGTGAAAAAGAAAAAATAAATAAAGTCAAAGAAATTGAAGGTATGGCAGATAAAACAAGTAAACAATTTGTACAAGCCATACCTAAATTTTTAGAATTCATAAATGAAGCAAATTTAAATTATAAATTAGAAAATAAATCAGATAAATCAGATAAATCAGATAAATCAGATAAATCAAGTAAATCAAGTAAATCAGATAAATCAGATAAATCAGATAAAAATCAAAGTCTAAAAAACATAACAATTGTTTTGTCAGATTTTAAATTAAAAACCATGACCAAAAGTAAAATAACCGAATTAATACAAGAACGAGGAGGCAAAGTTGAAAATCAAATAACTAAATCAACAAATATATTAGTTGTTGGTGATTTATCTAAAGAAACTACAAAAATGAAAAAAGCAAAACAAGAGAAATCAATTGAAATAATTGAATTAAATAGTTTTATTGAAAAATATTTACAGTAATAAAAATAATAATAATTTTTACTATATATTTGTAATAACAATTTTATCACAAATATATTATGGAAGAATTAACATTTAAAGATGGTAAAGTATTAATAAATGCGTATTTTTATAGATTTTGGATGCCAATAGAAGAATTTAATAAATTTATACCAAAAAAGAGAGAAATTTTTAAAACAAATTACTTATATTACTAAATTTTTTTTATCAATAAATTTAAAATATAACTATAAATTAATAACAAATGCAAGATAAAAAAACAAAGCAAAATAAAAACAAAACAAAAACTAAAACAAAAACTAAAACTAAATCAAAACAAAAATCACAATCTCGTAACTTTAGAAAAGCTACCGGAAAAAAAGTTAATAAACAATTAGAAAAATTCTTAAAAACTCAAGGTAGTTTATCACACAAATTAGATGGTAAAACAATAGAATTAAAAATAAATGATGATATAATTTCAAAAATTAATGATATTTTAAAACAAGAATTACAACAACAAATTGATAATAGAAAAAAAATTTCAGAAAGCTTGAAAGCATCCAAAAAAGCAATGAAAGAGTTATTAAAATTATTTGATGAAGAACACTTTCAAGAGTTGTTACAAGAAATAGAAGCACTAGAAAATATGCCTTTAGAAAATTTTGATAAAAAAAATTTAAAAGAACGTGAAAAAGATGCTAAAATACTAAAAGATGAAGTAAAATTGCAACTAGAAATAGGTGTAGAAAATGAATATATGGCACAGTCTGAAATAGATAATTATCAAAGTACCATTTTAGCAGATTTAGAAGAAATGTTAACATCTGTAGAAAACTCTCCTTAAAATTAATTCAATGATAACTACATGACGCTTCACTATTATTATTTACTGATTTATATTCATCTAAATCTGACTGCTTACATTTCTTAGATTTAACAGCATAGTTATCATTATGATGACCAATCAATCCAACAGATTGATTATATGTATAACTAATGACAATAAGTTGCTTATTACAATAAGTAATCAATGTATTATAGTTATCAATGAGTTCAACAATCTGTCTAACTAAATTTGTAAATTCATTATCTAGATTTTTATCAAATTTCTTAGTATTTGTTGTCGTATAATAATCATAAAGTCCATTCAATTGTTCAATACCAACAACATTTAACAGTTCATAAACATTTAACAATTCTGCAAATTTCTTCCTGTTATTATCATTCTTGAAAATTTGATTAGCAAGTTCTGTTTTTGTCTTACGATTCAAGATATAATCTACGGTATCTTTATCAAAATTACCCAGATTCCTAACTTTATTTCTGAAATTAATCACATCAACATTTGAAATATGATTAACAAATCTATGCAAATTACCAATAAATCTAATAATTTGACTGAAACTAGTTATTGCATTAGCATCTACAAATTTTTTGATTACACAATCTTTAATCAAAATATCTAACCAATCTTTATGATTAAATCTTGACAAAAATCTAGTAAATCCATTGAATGTATAATATGCGATTAGCCCCCCACAAACTTGATCTCCAGGATTTCTTGGTGCGGCTCCAGGTGTCAATCCATTTTCACGAAGATAATTGTAATAATGCGGATTATGAATATTTTGATTTACTACAATTTTTCCAGTATTCCAACTAAATGCAACCTTGCATTCAGTACACCACATCTGATCACATCCAGAAATCTTGAAAATTCTTACACCACATTTTGGGCATGGTTTAGTTTCTTTCTTAATTAATTCAGCACTCTTTAAATTATCTGGTTGACAAGTATGAGGATCATCTTTTGAATATCCAATCACTTCAAAACAGTGATGACATGTATGTAATTTACAGACTTCACACTTGTACTGTGATGATAAATATCCTTTACAATTATCAGCAGGACAAGGCATAATAAATTTTTTACGTTCAACAGTTGTATCCTCACCATTCTTGATACGATAAATTTCAGTACGTTTTTCATTCAAATTTCTAGTAATTTCTATCAATTGCTTTTTAATTGCTGCATGTTGCTCAATAAGTTGATTAAGTTCTTGATTTTTATCTTCAACACGCTTAGTAACTTCAACAAGATTCATTAATTCGGGTGTTCTACTAATTTCACGATCAACAAGAAGTTGTTTCCTATGCTTTTTGTAGTCATTTTCCATATAATTTCTATTTAAATTTTCAACAAGAAATTTAGTATCCCATTGATTTTTGCAGCTCATACAATGTGGATCATTTGTAGTATTCAGCAAATAAGTTCTAACGCAAGTTTTACATGCTTCAAAACTGCAAGCAGTTATTGGGCATATAACTTTAGCATTAAGAGACTTATTAAATTTTTCGCAACAAATGTTGCAAGTCATTGTAATTTGTATACAATTTACTAAAAAAAAATTTTTATATCAATTTTTTTTTAGGATTTTATTCAAACAAATGCTAAAACAACATTTACAGGAATATTATTATAATTATTATTAAAATACAACATAGTATTCATAGTATAAATTATAGAAGGCGGATAAACTAAATTATGAAAACTTTTGATCAAATTTAAATGTCTAGCAGGTTTAATTATTGGTTCACATGCTTTTCGTGATTTAAAATCATAATAAGTTAAATCTAAAATCATATTATGTTTTTGACATAATTGAAACCACAAAGCAATTAATTTATTTAAATTTTTATATTTTTGTTTACGATTTTCTAGTTCACTAGATAAATTTAAATAAACATATTGATTCATTAATCTATCACTAATTAATGCTAATAAAGAAGACCAAAAATATCGGTTATAATATCTACCAAGACGATTATCAATCAAAAATTTTAAATTTTTAATATTTGTATCAATAACAAATGATAAATCAATAGGATAGCAAAAGTCAAAAATTACATCATTTATTACTTTTTTTTTTATTAAATGATATTGAAAATGTTTACAAATAATCTCTTTACTTCTATCAATTTTTATAAATTTTGAAATTATCTTGATTAATTCAGGCGGTAAAACAACCAATAATGGAAATAATTCCATTAATTAGATTTACTTTCACTCTAGATTTTAAATTTAAACTAGAAATTAAATTTAAAATCAATTTTTTCTCTCATCAAGTATAATGAACTTTAGAAATAATTTTTTAAATTTAAAATATTATTTCTAAAATTAATAATTTTATTTACTTATATATATAGTATGCCATATAGTATGAATAATGTGATCGATAGGGTGCGATCGGGGAATGAGAAGGCCGCCACCGAGCAGCGGCAGCGGCAGCAGCAGGCGGTGGCGCGGCGGCGGGCAGAGCTGCAGAAGGAGGAGGCGGCGAGGGTCGCGGCGGAGGAGGCGGCGAGGGTGGCGGCGGAGGAGGAGGCAGCAAGGCTGGCGGCCGCTCCGATGGTTGAGCGCGTGGTGTCGCTACAAAGGCAGCTTCACGACGCGCAGCAGGAGCTGCGGGACTTCCAAGAAGCGGCGCGGCAGAAGCAGATGGCCAAGATGGCGGCGGCATCGGTGGCGGGGGCTGCAGCGGAGCGGCTGGCCGCGGTGGCGAGGGAGGCGAGGGCGAGGGCGGCGGCGACGAGGGCGTTGGAGAGAGACATCGTCTTCGACTCCGCCACCTCGCCCATGCCCGCCCTCTCCGCCGCCGCCGGCCC
>Ga0163109_10001578_pt1 | contig 17988 bp, 14 predicted proteins | sample CRUFie1St13metaG_FD_108704 | JGI IMG/M metagenome (GOLD analysis project Ga0163109, IMG submission 108704) | Marine microbial communities from the Costa Rica Dome - CRUD Field 142mm St13 metaG | ecosystem: Environmental > Aquatic > Marine > Oceanic > Photic zone | place: Costa Rica: the Eastern... | reverse complement strand
ATTATTTTAAAAATTTAATATTTAATTTTAAATATTAAATTATTTACATATTATCAATTGTTTTTTTTAATGCATCTACCCAACTCATTCCTTCTGCTTTAGCATCTTCCCAAGGTTTACCTAAAGCTTTTTTTACATAATCTTTCATTTTCTTCATTGCTTGAGGATGATTAATCCCTTCTTTATCTTTAATTAGTTTTAATAATTTTTGTTGTAATTCTAAGTGAGGTGCTGCTGCTCTTTTAGCTTTTTTAGATCCTTTCTTTTTACTAGATTTCTTGGATGATTTTTTAGAAGATTTCTTTTTGCTAGTTTTTTTAGATACTTTTTTACTTCTCTTAGCTTTCTTAGATGCTTTCTTTTTACTAGATTTCTTAGATGTTTTTTTAGAAGTTTTCTTCTTACTAGATTTCTTAGATGCTTTTTTACTTCGCTTAGCTTTTTTAGATGATTTCTTTTTACTAGATTTCTTAGATGCTTTTTTAGAAGCTTTCTTTTTACTAGATTTCTTAGATGTTTTTTTACTTCGTTTAGCCTTTTTAGATGTTTTCTTTTTACTTACTTTTTTACTTACTTTTTTCTTAGACATTTTCTTTTTACTAGATTTTTTAGTATGACAACTACCACCACCAGATAATTTTTTACTTACTTTGTTTTTGTCACAACTATTACCGCCAGATAATTTTTTACTTACTTTGTTTTTGTCACAATTATCTCCACCAGTTAACTTCTTACTTACTTTTTTAGATGTTTTTTTCCCACCAACTAATTTTGTAGTTTTTTTAGAAACTTTTTTAGTTACACTCATTAAATTATGTTGAGATTTTTTTTTTCCGTTTAAAACTAATTCAACATTTTCGCCACCTCCATTTTGTGTATTTTTAAATATATTTCTTAATTTCATTTCAAGATCTGCAGTTGAAGTTTCAGATTCTATAGATTTTTCTTCTTTCTTTGGAATGTCAACTAATGACACCCATTCTGGTAAATTTAATGTAGAAGCTGTATCAGTTTGTAGAAAATCAGATATATTTTTATTATTTTTTTTATTTTTAAGAAAAATATCAGACATTTATATATATATTTTTTATTTTAATTTGATAATTGATACAAAATAAAATGCATTAAATATCATTTTTATATTTCTTCTTCTATAGTAATTATTACATTTTGCATTGCACTAGATACTAAATCTATTGTAGGATCATTTTTTGTATTATCATGATTATAATCGCCAATTAAATATACACTTTCAAAATTATAATTTTCATTATTAAATAATTTACTAATAATATTAGTTAATTCTTCTATATGATTTTCTTTATTAGCTAGTGCTTTTAAATGGATATTAACAATCCAAAAATTATTATTTATTAGATATGCATTTGATTTTTTTGTTAAAATACTTGATTTGATTATTTCTTCATTTTCTTTACGAACAATTTCTATTCTTTCATTAATATTTAAATTATTACTAAAAAATATTCCACTTGTATATTTATCATGAATATAATTAACATTGTAACTTGTCATTTCTATTATTTTATTTAGTATTCTATTACATGTATCTTCTAGAAAAAAAATATGATCATTATCATTTACTTTATTTTTTAATACTATTTCCTGACATATTAAAACAAAAGGATCATTTACATATTTTCTTAAATGAATTTCTAATAATTCTAATCTTTGTTCAAAATTTTTATCATATTCCGGATAAATACATCTGCAAAGTCCTTCTAAATTAAAACTTATTAAATTAATTTTTTCATCTAATTTTTTTAATTTTAAAACGATTCCATTATGATCTGAAATATAGTTTAATTTATTAATAATTTCAAATTCACTTTCTTCAAAATCATTTGAAGAAGAATTTTCTATTTTAATAATAGCATCTAAACTACTAGGACTTCCTAAATTACTAAAATTTTTAGTAACATTATTTGGCAGAATGTTTACTAATTGTGATCCAAGAGCTGCTACATTATGTGCATTATCTTCACAAAACAACATTCTAGAAGGAAATTGAGTTTTAGGAAAATCATCATCAATAGTAGAAAGTAGTTTTAATATAAATGTATTTTCTATTTCTTTTTTTTTTAATTCAAATTTATAATTAAACTTAGATTCTATAATTTCAAAATCATTATCATCATTTCCTTTACCAATTTGACTTTTATTTTTTATATATTTATTTTTAAAATTTTGATAACGAAATATTATTTTTTTATTAAGTTGCATATATTATATTCACATAAATAAATTGAATTATAAAATTATTTAGAATAATAATACTTATAATAAGTAAAATGGGAGTACCTGGCTTTTTTAAATGGTTACTAGTAAAATACAAAAATAAAGACTTTATTAAAAATAAATATGAAATTAATTGTGAATTAGATTCTTTACTTATTGATACTAATTGTTTATTACATCCTCAATGTTTTAAAATTTTAAATGATAATCCTCATTTAGACGATCATGAAAAACTAGAAGATAAAATGATAAAACAATGTATTAAATATTTAGATGAGGTAATTCATTTTATTAATCCGAGTAAAGAAGTTTATATTGCGATAGATGGTGTTGCTCCAATAGCTAAGATGAAGCAACAGCGACAACGTCGTTACAAATCAGTTAATGATAAAGTATTATTTGATAATATAAAAAAGAAACATAATAAAGAAATTACAACTTATTGGAATAATTCTGCGATAACTCCTGGAACTAAATTTATGAAAAAATTAACAAATAGAATAATTGATTATTGTAAAGAATTAAAACAATTAAAAAATATAAAAATAATATTTTCAACAGCAGAAACACCTGCAGAAGGAGAGCATAAATTATTACAACATATTAGAAATTCTAATAATGATTATAAATATGTCGTGTATGGTTTGGATGCAGATTTAATATTTTTATCGTTGTCAGCGAATAGAGATAATATTTATTTAATGAGGGAGAGTAATGAAATTAATAAAAATAATAAAGAAGTGTTTAATTTAGTTGATATCGATATATTAAAAAAATGTATTATAGAGCAAATTAGTGAAGTAATATTAAAAGATGATTTAAATAAAGAAAAAATAATAAGAGATTTTATATTTATTTGTTATTTTTTAGGTAACGATTTTTTACCACATGTGCCTTCAATTGATATAAAATGTTTTGATAGGAATAATATTAATGGATTAGATTTAGTATTACAAGCATATGCGAATACTTTTGATTCGCTAAACGAATATTTAATAATATATGATGATAAAATTAGATATAATTTAGAATTTTTACAATTATTTTTAGATTATTTATCATTATTTGAAGAAGAATTTTTTATAAATATGTATAATAGTAAAAAAAGATTTTATAAGATTAATTCTAATGATAGTTATGAAGTAGAAAAGAATAAAATAGAAAATTTATTATTTAAAATTGAAGATGATATTGAATTAGGTAAAGATGATAAAGATGATTATAAATTTAGATATTATAAAAAGTATTATAATTCAGAAATTAATCAAAACGAATTAATAAAATATAGTTGTTATAAATATATAGAAGGATTAATATGGATAGCTAATTATTATTTTAATAAATGTGAATCTTGGGACTGGTATTTTCCATTCGATCACGCTCCTTTTGTAAGTGATTTAGCAGATAATTTAAAACGGTTTAATTTAGAAGAAGTAAAATTTAATTATGATAGTGCTCCATTAAAACCAATTGAGCAATTATTGTGTATATTACCAAATAAATCTAATTATTTAGTACCCAAAAAGTATAGATGGTTAATGTGTAATGCAAACTCTCCTATAATCAATCTATACCCTGATAGTTTTGAATTAGATCTTCTATATAAAAGTAAATATTGGGAGTGTATTCCCATCTTACCTGACTTAGAAATCGATAGTGTAAAAAAAGAAGTTTCAAAAATAGATGAATCAGATAATAGTAATTATGTCAAAGAAGTAATTATATTTTAATTTTTTTTCTTTATTAAATTAATGAAAACATTTGTAAATTTACCTCAAAATTATAAATTATTTTTAGATGAATTTAAAACTATATTAAATAAATCTTTATTAGAAAATATACTAAGAAATGAATTAAGTTACGAAGAAGTATTTAAACTACACAATTATATTGATAGTATAGCTGAAAAATATAATTGTAATAGTTATGATATAAATAAATTAATTAATTTTTATGATAAAAATAATAAATTAATAGATTTATTAAAAAAAATAGCATCATTAAGAAATAAGTATATTGTTGTTAAATCACAAAAAACTGACTTATGGAAAAATAATATTGATAATCTTAAAAGTAAATTTAAAAAATATAATAAAACTAATATTGAACAAGCATTTGTTAAATTACTAAAGAAATATAAATATGATTGGAATGGTTTATGGACTATATTTGATATTGATAAAAATGGTAATATTAAAAATATTAATATATTTGACCTTGATGATTTAAAAATTATTGAATCATATATTACTAACTAAACTTTTTCATTATCTGGCCTTAGTTTATTAAAAAATTCATCTTCCTTCAAAATTTTTTCAGCATAAGTATACTCATCATTAATTAAAATTCTTCCTCGTTCCGCTATATTTTCACCATCTGTATACTTATTTGGAATTATTCTCCTTACAAAATCTTTTACCAATTTAGGTACACTTTTTGATTTCCAAAATTCTGGAAAAAATCCTTTCCTTGTTAACGTATTGAAAAAATAATGTATATCATAATATCTATTCATTTCTGAATTAATATTAATTTTATCAGTCCATTTAGCATCAACTTTAGTATTATCAACAACTCCTTTAATACAAGCAAAATCAAAATCCCATATTTTAATTTGAATACCTATATTTGGAATTATGTAAGTTTTATCATTTATCTTATATTTAAATTTATTATTTTTATTTCTTGATCCAATTTTTTGAATTAAAATATTATTTGCTTTTAAATCATTGTGTCGAAAACCTGGATACTTTGTTTGAATAACACATAATGCAGATAATATTTGAAAAAATATTACTCTCCACTCTTTTATTGTCATTTTATCTTTATTCTCTTTAATATATTCTAATAAATCACCTCCATCTGCCCACTCACTAATTAAAATTGATACTTTATCATATAACTCACCCTTTTTATATCTATCTATAAATTGATTATATTTCTTATCGCTTACTACCCCCTGATCTTTTAATAATAAAAAAGGTTTAATATCAGTATTAAATGTTCCTATTGGTAATACTAAATGTGGTGTTTGATTATTTATTACAAAATAACTTAAAACTTTCAACATATTAAGTTCTGCATTTTCAGGCCTTCTAATGTCATCATACTTACCATAATTTTCTCTTTTTGGATAACCAACTATTTTAACCGCAAAATGAGGTTCATCAAATTTATTAGGATTAAATCCCCTAAAAGTATGACCAGTTGAACCACTTTTAACATAGACTAATTTACCACCAATTTTATTCATAACATCACTAAAATCTAAATTTTTTTTCTTTAAAACGTCTTTTGTATCTGTATTATTTGTAATATTAACAAATGATTCTGTATTTATATTATCTAAATCTATTAAACACTCTAATTCATTATCTTTCAAAATATTTTTAATATTATAAGTCCTATTCTTATTATAATAACTCATATAATATATACTAAAATTTTTTGCTTAAATTACTTTATTTAAATTTATCATACAATTTTAATGATAAATTAATATATTCATTCATTGCCTCTTCTTTTGATAAACCCATAACTGAGTTCCAGGCTTCCCATTTTGTTGTTTCTTTTAAATTAAAAAAACTTGGTTTATTAATATTTATATCACCTTCTTTTGCTTGTTTATAATATTTATAAACTGATACTAATTCATCTTTGTTTAAATCATTACTCATTGTTTTTATTAAATCAACTGACAAATTAAATGTTTCTTCCATTAATTTTAATTATATAAAATTTAAATAATTAAAACTAAACATTTTTATATTTTTTTATCATTAAATATACTTTTTTTAAAATTGATTTTTTTCTAGAAATTAATATTTTTATTAATTTTTTTGCTCTTTCTTTATTTTTTACATTTTTATATATTACATCTTTAATTAAATTATTATTAATTTTTTGTAATTTTTTTGCTTGATAAATAATTTCTCTTTCTGAAATATTAGAAATATATTTATTATATTTATAATTTTTTTTTAAACTTTCTAATTCAATGACTATATTTCCAAATTCATATGTACCATCTGTTCCCTTTTTTTTTCCTTTTGCTCTATAATCCAAACTTCCACCATTATCTAATCGTAAAGGATTATTATCTTCTGTAAATAGAATATTATCATTTTTATAAATATCCCAATTTGCTAACCACGCATCAATTACATATCCTTCTCTAATTTTTTTTTTATTAATGTCTGATACATCAATAATTTTTTTTAAATTTGGATTATATTTTGATAAAGTTACAAAATACTCTCCATCTATTGCTAAAAAAAATATAGGAGTTTTTAATCCTGCTAAATTATATAATTTAGAAGCTAAAATTTCAGTTTCAATTCGCTCATATAATTTTGATAGTTTTCCATAATATTTTTCATTTTCTGGAGATATATATATATAATTACTTTTTTTCTCTTTTGATTTTTGTTTTTTCCATAAAGATATATCTAATAAATAATTATAATTAGTATCATTCATTTATATAAAACTAAATATTTTTATTTAAAAATCTTGTTAAAAAATAACTTACTATAGATAAAATTATCGATAATAAATGAATATTCATTACAGATTTATTCTTTCCACAACCAAATTGTTTAAACATACATTTATTCTCATCCTCATAAATTAAAAAATCAGGCTTTATTAAAAATAATAATACCATTATTATAAAATATACATAAAATGAATTTATAATATTATCATTCATATATTAAATATTAAAAAAACTTTCAGCTTCTTCTGTATTTATCTCAGAATATTTTGTGTCGTTTATCGAATTATCTGGTAATTCATCCTCCGTTATACTATTTGATAAACTATCAAAATTATTATAACTATTTAACTTTCTATAATTACCTCCTGGTAAATAACTACTACTCAATCCTATCATATTTATATAATTTAAATGTAACTTCTCATTACCACCCTTCTTCAAACTAATTACCTCTACATCTAATACCAAATTATTTTGCTTCTCATCTATACTATACTTTTGTCTCTCATACTCATATGTTCTATTTGTTTTAATTTTATACTCACAAATCATCTTAAAATTAATTTTTACTTCATTATCTACCTCTAATTTAACTATGTCCTCTAAATTAACTAATGTTAAAAAATGATTTTTAGGTAAATTAGAATTTATAGATTCCACTAAAAAATCAGTTAAAGGATTTAACTTCCCTACTTTCATACTATTTTTTACTACAGGAGAATTTCTATAATTAAATTCTAAATAATTTTCATTTCCATCATTCGCATTCTTGATTACCCTATTTAATACATCTTTTAACACATTTAATCTAAAATCATCCACATTATTATTGAAATTATTAAAAGCTAAATTTATTTGATTAGATATTGGATAATATGGACTAAATAAAACCTCAAATGTCTCTTTACTCACATTTTGTTTTACATATACACATATTAAACTAATAAGTAAAACTAATAAAAATATATCTTCAAATTTTATCATATATATTTTTTATAAAACTTTTTTTATAAAAAAACTTATTTTTCTATATACTAATTTTAGTCTTCAAAAAACTTATATCATCTAATGTTAATCCAACTTTAACTAGTTTATCTAATATTTCTTGTTCTTTACTTTCATCTAATGGATTATCTTTTTTGATTTTAACAATATCTTCTCCATACTTTTCAATTCTTTTTTCTCCTAATCCATAAACTTTCTTTAAATCTTTAATATTATTTACATTAATACTTAATAATATTTCAATTGTTTTATTAGGAAATATTTGATATAATTTACATTCTTCTTCTAAAGCTTTTTTTTTACGATATTCAATTAATTTATCTTCTAAATTTTTATTATTAATTTTACTAACTTTTTCTTTTACATTAATTTCATAAATTTTATCATCAATTTTATCTAATTTTTGTTTTATAAATTCTTTTCCTTTAGTATCAAGTTTTATTACAGCTCCAAATGAATTTTCTAATTTTTCTTCTAACAAATATTTATTTAATATAAGGAATCTAATTATTTCTTTTATTCTATCTTTTTTAATATCTTTTAATAAACCAAATGTTGAAATAGTTTTTAAACTATCATTTATCTTTTTAGATTCAGAACCAAATAAAATATCACATAACATTGAAGTACCATAATTATACTTTAATTTTTTAACTGTCTTCAATACATAATAACATTCTTTAGTTATATCTAATTTTATTTCTTCACTATTTAATAAACAATAATCACAATGAGTACAATCTTTAATACTCTCACCAAAATAATTAGTAATATATGACATTCTACAACCTTTATGATTTACAAATCTTTCTATCTCTAATATCTTCTCCATTTGAATCCTTTTTAATTTATTATCTTTAACATTATTTAAAAAACTTTTATTTATATTAAAATCTCCAGGAGACCAATAAAGATATATATCACTTTTTAAACCATCTCTACCTGCTCTACCAATTTCCTGATAAAATGATTCCATATCTTTAGAAATACCATAATTTATAACTAAACGAATATTAGGCAAATCAACACCCATTCCAAATGCAATTGTGGCGATAATTATCTTAACCCTCCCTTCAGTAAATTTTTTTTGAATAGTATTTCGTTTATCATTACTCATTCCTCCGTGATAACTTTTTGATTTTATTTTAACTTGTTTAAATTTAAAAACAAAATCATCAGTTTCATCTTTAGTTTTACAATAAATAATAGCTTTATCATCACCTATTTTTGTAACTAAATTGACAATTTCATTAAAATCTAAATTTTTATCAGATTTACGAATTATATTAATATTTAAATTTTCTCGATAAAAACTAGATTTTATAATAACTGGGTTATTTAAGTTTAATGTATCTTTAATATCGTCAATTATTCTTGGTGTAGCTGTAGCTGTTAAACTTAATAATGGTATATCTTTAATCCATTCTCTTATTATGCCTAGTTTCTTATATTCTGGTCTAAAATCACTCCATGTACTTATACAATGACTTTCATCAATTGCTATTAGTGATAATAAATTATTTTTAGATAATGATTTAACAAAATTTTCACATTTAAAAAAATACTCTGGAGACATATATACTATTCCACATTCTCCTGCTAAAATTTTATCTTTATCATTATTTTTGTTAAAATTATTACTGTTCAAACAATATACAGATATATTTAATTTTTTTAATTTATTTAATTGATCTTCCATTAAAGATAATAAAGGAGAAATTACAATTACTGTTTTTTTTGTTATTAAAAATGGTAATTGATAACAAATACTCTTACCATATCCAGTAGCAAGAATTCCAATTACATCTTTACCATCTAATATATTCTTTATAATCTCTTCTTGTTTATCTTTTAATTTCTCATATTTAAATTTTGTTTTTAGTATAATATCCATTTTATAAGTATTATACTAATTATTCTCTTATATTTAATTTTCAATTTTCATCATTATAAAACATTACTTCTTCATCATCATCTTCATTATCTATGTCATCTATATCTAATGCATCACTTTTTTCTAAGTTATCAATTTCTTCATTTAAAAGTTCTTCTTTTTGTTTTTCATCTATTTCATTAACAAAATCAGTTTCATCATATTTTTCTATAAAATCTTCACACATTTCTAAATTATAAATATTCTTATATTTAATTATTTCAAAATTATAATATTGTTCATAGTTGCTTATATAATTATTGTAATTACTTTTAATAATAAATTTCAAAATATTAATTCTAATAAAATTATTACTATTTATATTTAATAACAAAATGATATTTTTTAAATAGTAATTTAAAATAATGTTAAAATTTTTCGAATAATTTTTTAATTCATATTTAGATATAATTTCAAAATATTTTTTAGGTAATCTTTCCATTGTTTTTGAATATTGGATACATTCTAAATCACTAAATAAACTTTTATTATTATGATTCATATTTAAATTTACTACTCTATTTATATAATAATCTATTAATTCTGATTTATTTATTTTTTTATACTTAATTAAAAATAAATTATCCTTTAACATTATAATATACATTTTTATATTATTTATTATATCATTCATTATTAAATTAATATCTTTTTGATTATTATAATAATTTTTTTTAAAGCCTAAAGTTTCAAATTGTTCTTTTACTGATGGAATATATTGAGCATATAAATTACTCTTTCTTAAATCAGTAATTTCATTTTTATTCAAATAACCTAAATAATGTAAATTATATTTGTTAAATATTAATTTTATTTCATTTACTTTATCATATACTTCATATACATCGGTATTAAAAAAAGTGTTTTTTTTACTTATTACTTTTTTATCATCCAAAAATATTACTAAATTATTTTTTATGATATTACCTAAAAAATCAAATTTTATATTCAATTTACTTTTTACTAAATTATGCTCAATATTACTAATTTTAATATTATCTGTTTTTAATATTTCTTTTACTAAAATTATGAATTTATCTAATAAATTTTTTTCTACTTCTATTTTTTTATAATATATCTTTTTATCCTCACTTTCAATTAAAATATTTTCTTTATTTTTATAATTTTTTAATATTTTATCTTTTACATTTATATTTAATTTTTTTATTTGATTCAAATCAAGAATATTTTTTCTTTTGAATCCATTTTCATCATATGAAGATAATATTCTATTTTCTAAATTTATTTCATATTTCAAATAAATATCATTTAAATATTTTTTATCTAAAATTATTTTTTGATGTTTTTTTATAGGTAAATAATAATTGTTAAAATTGTATTTTACTAAATCTGATTCTGATTCTTGAAAACTACTTAATTCAATCGATTTTACATTACTTTTTTTAATTGAAATTTTATTTTTATCCTTATCAAATAAAACTTTTTGATTACTTTTTAAATTTAAAATTTCTATAACATCACTATTTTTTTTAAAATAATTAAATTTATTTATTATTCTACTACAAAAAATTTCATATAAATAATTTTTTTTTTTATAAGAAAATACTTCTAATAAACTATTAGTAAGATCAAAGAATGTATTTATAATACTTTTTTGTTTTAAAGATATATCACCTGAAGATGAATACCATGTATTAGTTGTTGATAAATTACATGAAAAATAATAAAGTAAAAAACATAATAATTCATTATCTAATAATTTTATTGTATTTAAGTTATTATCTATTAAAAGTTTAAAATCAGAAAATAATATATTTTTAATTTTTTCATAAATAAAGATATTACAAATTTTATTAAAATCAAACATTACTATTTGACTTTTATTTAAATCTAATATCATAAATAGTAGTATATAAACTATTATCGAATTTAATTTAATTTTTTTAAATTTATCTTTTTCTTCACTTGATGATTTAAATAAATCATTTGTTAATGGAAATATGAAAAAATTTGTATATTTTGTATTAATACCGTATTTTCTATTAGCATTAGTCTGTCTTTCTAAATTCGACATATTTTTTACTTTTAATGTTTTTTCGTGTATTTCTATTAAATCAATTATATTTTTTATTATTTCTTCTCTCCTTAACTTAACTATTGGTTCATTACCTGTATAAAAATTTAAATTATTTATTCTACCTATTCTTTCTATCAATTTATCTAAGTTTTTAATTACAATTGAATATTTTTCATATTCTTTCATTTCTGATATTTTTTTTCTATTATTTATTACTAAATCTATACCTGTTGAACCGTCATACTCATTTACTAAATAATTCTTAACATCTACATATTGTTTACAACTTTTACATATATATTCTTCCTCTAAGTTTATTATAACATATTTTTTAATAAATTTGTATAACAACTCTTTTTGTAAATTTACATTTTTTATTTTTTTTGACTTTATTTTATTCCAATCTATTATATGTTGACAATATGCATTATTTTCTTCTATTATTATCAGATCTTTCTTCTTAAAATATGGAACATAATAAGTTTTTTCTTCTTTAAATAATCTATTATCTTTTACTTTTTTTATAACATCTCCTAATATACCATAAATTTTATTTTCATTATTATCGTATATATCGTCTGTATCCTTAATTACTTTGTATCGTGTTTTCAAGACTTCATCAATATAATAATTCTTTCTATTAATATGAAATTTTAAAAATTTATTAGAGTAATATTTTACAAATTTTTTAATAAAATAAAAATCTAATTTATTTTGATACTCTAACTTTCTTATTATAAATTTAGAAATTTCACATTTTATAAAGTGATATAAATATTTAAATATTACGTTTATATCAAAAACATTTATATTAAGATCAAATTCTTCTTTCTCCAATATGTCGTCTTTTTTATTAAATATCCAATAGTAATTATTGTCTAATTTGTTATTAATTTTATCAATTATTAATTTTTTACATCCCTCAATTGCATTTTTATTTATGTTTTTAATATTTTTAAAATCTTTAATTTTTATGTTATAATCTTTTAAAAAACATAAACCTACTATATTTACCGTTTTGTCTCTACTAATATTTCTAATTTCTATTTTTGCATTTTTATCTACCAATGTATTATTTTCTAAACTCTCTATACCTGCATATCTTACACTTGTAAAATTCTTATTCGTTAAATAAACTACACCTTCATCTTTAAAGTTTTTAAAATTAACATAATTACTTTTTCTTAAGTTTTTTAAATCTAAAAATTCATTATTATCTAATAAACCCCCACTTCCTGATAATAAAACTTTCTGTATTATATTTAATTCATCATATTCATTATATAATATTGCTTTTCTATGCGCTAAAGGTTTGTAAAAATATTTATTTATCTCATTTAGTAATCCTTTATTATTTTTTACCTTTAATGAATAATAATTTTTTATTTGCTCATTTTTAAATAATATATTCTTTATTCTTGATGTTTTAATATTTGAACTTATATTCATTTTATCTAATATTTTATGGTATCTTAAAAATTCATCTGTTATTGGTACAACTATCTTTGTATTTAATAAGTTATCTATTATTTTATCATTATTATCAAATACTTTTTTATCTAATTCTTCAAATAAAGATATAATTTCATTAGCAATACCTAACTTTTTTTCGTTATATGTTAGCAAAGATTCTATGTTAAAGTAATCAAATTTTAATACTTTTGGTACGATAATATTAATATTTTGTTTCTTTGTAGAATCTAAAAATATTAAATTAAAAATTTTTTTTCTATAAAATAAAGAATATATTCTTTTTAATATTAATAATTTAATTATATTATGATTCTTTTCATATAAATTATTTTTTAATAATTTATCATTAATTTGAGAAATCCCTAAATCATTTAATATATCAATTATTTCTTTATAGTTTATATCATTTTTATAGAAATAAAGCATTTTTTCTTTGTTATTCAAAATTTGTAATATATCATTTAAATAATTAAAATTTTTAAATAAATTTGTTAAATAACCTAAATTAGTAGTATCAAAAATTTTATTATTGATTAAATAAGTTTTTATATCATCTAAATTTGATATTTTATTTGCATATATTGAGAAAAATAAATAAATATTAATTAATAATATTGTGTTTGACCTTATTTCTTTATAATTACTATTATCTTTGAAAATATCTAAATTTAATAAATATTTTTTTAAATCTATTTTTTCTAGATCTTTTAATTTTAAGTTTTTAAAATTTAAATTATTAAAAATTAAATCTAATATTTTATCTAATAATATGTCATATTCATATACATACATATTATACTTGAGATAATATTAATAAATATAAATATTTAAAGAATTAATTATAATTATTTATAAATGGACGAAATTAATTTAGAATTAAAACAGTTTATATCATCTTTAGATGAAATTAATTATAATAATTTGAAAAATAAGTTACAAGAAAAAATTCCTAACATAAATATTAGATATGATGAAAATTTAGTTAGTATTTCAAATACATTTTCAAGAAAAATGAAAAATGTATCAAATTTGGAAAAAGAGTGTAGATCAGTTATTTTAGATAAAGAAACTTTAGATATTATTTGTTATTCATATGATGATATTTATTATAATCAAGATGCAAAAGAATATATATTAAATAATGGATTAAAAAATTATGAAATTCAGGAATGTTTTGAGGGTACATTAATATCTGTGTATTATCATAATGATAAATGGAATATTTCAACAAGACAATATATTGATTCAAAAAAATCTTATTGGACTAGTGACAAATCTTATTATGATTTATTTTTAGAATGTATTAAAATTGATTTTGAAACATTCACTAAATATTTGAAAAAAGAAAATAATTATTTTTTTATTTTAATTCATCATGATAATAAACATATAGTTGATTACACAAATTATTTTAATGATCAAGAGTATAAAGAAATTATTCATGTAATGACTAGATGTAAAAAAACGCATAAAGATTATGATAATGATGATAAGGATCAATGGAATATGGAACCTAATTTTCGTTATCCAAAAAGATTTATAAATGATGATAAAGAAGTAAATTATATAAGTGATTTAGTAAATAATAATAGTGAAATTACAATAAATAAAATGGATAAAATGTATGATTTTGATGTTTTAGATGCAATAAATAAAAAAGCAAAATTAGAATTACCAGTAGAGTGTGAGGGTTTTTTAGTTAAAATGCATGATGAAAATAATAAATTAATAATTTTAAAGTTTCAAACAAATTCGTATCAGTTAATGAGTGCATTGAAGCCTAATAATAACAATATATATATGAGTTTTGTAGAATTGTATCAGCAAGACTTATTAAAAAAGTATTTAAATTATTTTCCAGAGAATACTAAATTAGAGAATAATAATTCTGTGTATGATACCATAGGTGTAATAGATGCAACATACAAAGTATTAACAAGTGAATTGTATGAATTATTCAAATATTTGTATGATTTAAGAGATTGTAGTCATAAAAACAATAAAATTTATAAATTATTACCAACAGAATATACTATTGCATTATATAAAATTAGAGGTATTTATTATACAAATAAGGAAAAATTTATTCACAATAAGAATATTGACAAAGGACAATATTTCTATTATTCAATAAAAATTGTTGATATTTATAATTTATTAAAAAAAAATTATGATATCAAAGATTTATTAAGATTATTAAAATCAAGAAAAAATTTATTATGTAAATATAGAGACAATGATGAGTTTGGCAATATATTTAGTGACTTTTCTAATAAATGTGATAAGGTATCAATTAAGATGATTGGAATTCTTTTAAATAAAATGTTCCCTCATGAGCCTTATTTAGAAATCGAAGATTGATTTTTTTTTAAATTATTTATTTCTTTTTGTTGATATTTAATTGCTTCAACAAGCATAGGTATAACATTATCGTATTTAATTCCTTTATATTTATCATTACTATCAACTAAATTACTATCAATCTTTTCAATTTCTTGAGCAATTAATCCTTTATCATATTGATTAGTAATTTTATTTTTATAAGTATAACCATTAAATTTCATTAATTTATTAATATTATCATTACTATTAATAGGTTGAATATTATTTTTTAAATTTATATCAGAGTAGGTAATATTATTTGCGCTTTTTATTTTATTTGTTTCTATATTACTTGTTCTAATTAAATTAGATTCTAATGCTTTCTCAATTTTTAAATTGTCTTGTATAACAAATGCTCCATCTATTACTTCTCCATCTATAATTTTATTCCCATTATTTATTTTTTGTTTATTATCATAAACAATATCTGAATATTTATTATCTGAATAAAATCTAATTCCATTATTTGTTTGCAATAAGTTAGATTCAATTCTTGTCCATTTTTCATCTTCATCTTTTATTCCCCAATTACTACCTTGTTTAAAATTAGTAACTCCCTCAAATAATGATCCATTACTTACAATAATTGAATTACCATTACCATTAAACTTTGTAGATTTTGAAAATGTATTATCCCCCTTTAAATTAACACCATCTTTTGAAAATGTTATTATTTCTTTATTTTCAGGACCATAAACTACATCTAAATTATCTCCAAAAAAATTTATTTTACTTCTATTAATATCGCCTCCTACTAATTCTAATCCACGATTTAATTCTGAAAAATTTTTCCTATCACCTTCATTCTTATTTAAATTTATCTGTAACGATCTATCACTACCACCAGTTAACCTAACATCCTTCCTAAATCGACTTATACCTTCTACATCTAATGAATAATTATTATTTACTTTATTTGTTCCTATACCAATTGTACTTCCATCTGATGTTAAATTTACTGAATTTAATTTGTCATCCTTTACATAAAATCCATCTGAAGATACTCCTATAGTTGTACTTTTATCACTTCTATCGTCTTTCATAATAATACCTGCACTTCCAGAACTTAAATTATTATTTTGAATAGTTACAGGTCTATCACCCATAATATGTAAATTATTCTCAGGTTTACTCCCTTGTAAATTAACACCTGTAAAACCACTTTTATCATTTAATAGTGTATCATCACCATCTTCATTGATATAAGTACTACCTCTACTATTCTTACCTATATATATTTTTCCTGAATCTAAATTATCTTCACCAACATTTGCTGCATCTAAGTAAATATCTCCATATGTTGAATATATACCTGCTTCTCCTGTATCATTATTTGCACCCCCAATTATTAGCGATTTATCACCTTCACTATTTGGACCTATCCTTAAATAACTATCACCCTTAAATCTAGCTACTATATTCTTTGGTGTTGTACAATTATTATCATCTACACACCATAATGTTCTAGATATCATATCACCTTCAGATAAACCATCACCAACAGGACCAGGTGGTCCAGCTGGTCCTTCACTACCTCTTAAACCTCGATCACCTCTTAATCCTCTCATACCAGCTTCTCCTTGATCGCCTTGTCTTCCTTCAAAAAAGGGTTCTATATTGAAAAAGTTTTTAATAATAGTTTCTTTGAATGGATGTATTAAATAATCTAAATTAGTCATTATATAATATTATATATTTTAATTATATTATTAAAAAAATTTGAAAATATAAAAAATTATTTCTAAAAAAATAAATTAACTAAGATGATTTTTGAATTAATTAATTTTTATTTCTATTTACTTTTAATAATAAATATATTATTAACGGTATTATTATATAAAAGTTTTAAAATAATTAATGAATTTAAGAAAATACTAATTGAATTTAATGATATACAAATAACTAATAAAAAAAATAATGAAACAGTTAATGAATTTAAGAAAATATTAATTGAATTAAATGATATACAATTAAATAATGAAAAAAGTAATGAAATAATTGTTGATCTACTTAAATTAAATTTATTAAGTTATGCTCATAATGTTTTAGAAAAATAAATTAATTATAAAAATTATATTCTTTATCAGATTTATTTGGATATGATAAATCATAAGTTTCATCTAACTCTACAAACTCCATTTTTTTATTCACAATTGGTAATTTAGAACAACAAATTTCATAATCTCGATTATGTTGATCTTCCTCTTTAGTTGGTACATCTCTATATCTAATACCCCATACCCATCTCCATCCATCTTTTTTAACCCATTTTCTGTAACGTTCAATTTTATATTGTTCTAAATCAGTTTTCCAATATTTTGATTTAATTCCTCTAATAACTTCATCTTCAGCACAAGTTCCTTTCAAAAAATAACTATCTCTCTGATCTACTTTTCTCCAATT
>Ga0163109_10001577_pt1 | contig 17992 bp, 16 predicted proteins | sample CRUFie1St13metaG_FD_108704 | JGI IMG/M metagenome (GOLD analysis project Ga0163109, IMG submission 108704) | Marine microbial communities from the Costa Rica Dome - CRUD Field 142mm St13 metaG | ecosystem: Environmental > Aquatic > Marine > Oceanic > Photic zone | place: Costa Rica: the Eastern... | reverse complement strand
TGACCGGCGCATCACCCAGGGCGACATCATCACGCTGGGCGATCTGCGTATGGAAGTCCACGAGCATCCCGGCCACACCGAGGGCAGTTCCAGCTACATGTTCAGCGTCAGGGAGCAGGGCCGGGACGCGCTGGATTTAAGCATTCCGATTACCATTCACAATGATGCACCCGTCGTGCCACCGGATATTCTGCGGCTGGTGGAGATCGCCGTTAAAAGAGAGACCCGATCCGGTTATGTACTGGGGCCAGATCAGCGAATCAGTGTTGAGGAGGCGCTTTGGGCTGTCACTCAAGGCGCGGCTTATCAGTACTTTGAAGAAGATGAAAAAGGCAGTCTGGCAGCTGGCAAACGGGCAGACCTGGTTGTGCTCGCGGCCAGCCCGCTGGCAGTGGCACCCGGTGATCTAGCGGACATTGATATTGTCGAGACGATTTCCCGCGGCAGGTCAATCTACCAGAACCCCGATTATTTTGCCGATCGCTAGCCCGATGGGCCGAGGCGACGGGCTTCGTTCAGGGCGTGCCGGTTATTCGGGGCGCCGGTAATACTAAAGCACTAGCGGGGTGTAACTCAGGACACCCGTGGACCATTTTCGAGTTCCCCGTCAGGAAATGATCTTCTGAGTCGGGCTGCGCCGGGTGGTTTGCTACAAAAACTGCCTCAGGTGTATGCTGCAGACTTTCGGTCCGCGGTTAATGTCACTGAGAGTAAACAAACTATGCGAAGACGACTTTTCTCCCAATTACTGGCGGCTTGCTTTGTGCTCGCCTGCTCCGTCGTCAGTGCGCAAGACTATCTGGTGCCCCGGCTTGCGAATGGTCAGCCTGATTTTTCGGGCGTGTGGACGAACGACACTATCACCCCGATCGAGCGTCCTGCTGCGCTGTCAGACAAAGCGTTCCACAGTGAGGATGAAATTGCCTCGATGGAGCAGAACGTCGCGGTGCGGCGTGAGCGTAACGACAACAATATTGTGGTTGAAGCCGGCGGCAACGTCGGTGGCTACAACCAAATCTGGCTCGATTCAGGCGATACCGTACTCTCAACCGGTCAGACATCCATGATCATTGATCCACCGAACGGGCGTGCGCCCATTCGCGAGTCTGCGCTGGCGACGCGGGATTTCTATTTTGCTAACGTCGAGAATGACTACATCTATCACACGGTTTGGGATCGCTGCATCACGAGAGGGGTGCCGGGCTCCATGCTGCCGGCGGGCTATAACAATGCCTATCGCTTCCTGCAGACCGACGACAGCTTCACCATCGTTTATGAGATGATCCATGACGTGCGCACCATCTCGTTGACCAAGAGCGCACACATCGATGACAAGGTGAAGCTGTGGATGGGTGATTCAGTAGCGCGCTGGGATGATGACACGCTAGAGATAGAAACGACCAATTTCAATGATCGGGGCATGCTAGCCAACAGCATGGCAGGCGGGCGCCTAAAGGGTGTGCCGATCTCTGAAGATTTTCATGTGCTCGAGCGCTTCACCCGGATCGGCGCAGATACCATTATTTGGGAAGCGCGAGTGACTGACCCGGAGAATCTGACCGCTCCCTTTACCATCTCGATGCCTCTGACTCAGGAGCCTGACTACGTCATGTATGAATATGCCTGTCACGAGGGGAACTACGCCATTGAGAATATCCTCAGCGCCGGGCGCGCCCAGGAGAGACAGCAAGCCAACAACTGACTTACTCTACAACCATTTTAAAAGACGGATTCCTTGCGTTCATAAACTGGTAGGGCAGCGGTAAAAAAATAGAAGATGGGGCAATTGAGAATAGAGAGTAGAAGTTAGTGAGCAGAGGTCAGAAGGTACTGGTGAATCTCTGCGAGAAACCGGGCAATGTGGTTTCAAGCTGAACAAAGCGAAGCAATGTAGAGAAGAGCAAAGCAAAGTGACGCAGAGCTAGGCAAAGCGCATCCAATGAGTGCTCAGGGTGTAACAGGGTGTTGGGCAAATCTAACAGAAGCTGAAGAAATTTAGATCAGCAAAAAAAACGATAGCCTGGGTTGTCAGGCTACCGTTTTTTTGAACAGCGTTCTGCTGCTTGGCGTAACTGCAAACTCCCGAAGTTAGAAGTTGTAGTTGACGCGCGCGTAGATCACGCGGCCGAGTGGGTCCTGCATAGAAGCCACAACACCTGCGATCATGCCAGTTTTCTGAGGCATGCGGTCGAACACATTACGGGCGCCGACTGAGAAGTTAAAAGACCCTCCCAAAGCGTTAAGATCCCGATAGCTGTAGAACATATCCATCTGACTCCAATCTTTGATGATGTCAGTTGAGACCCATTCGTTGCCGGGGAAAAAGCGCTGGAAACTGAATTCATTGGCATCAAACACCAGTTCATCCACATAGCGTCCGGTAGCGCTGATGCTGTGCTGGCCCAGCGTCCAGTTCACTCTCAAGTTGGCTCGAAGCTCAGGAATCGGCGGAACTGCACCGAAGTCATTGTTCTGACTACCCACAGCTTCCAGTTCAGGTGAATCGGCCTGCAGCTGGAATCGGTATGAATCTACCAGAGTGGCATTGAGCAGCATATTGATCCTGCCCCAGCCGTCGACAAGGTCCAGCCCGAGATCATCGAATGAGAAGCTGTAGCCTAGTGAGGTATCGAAGGCTTTCACCAGCATGGTGGAGGCGTTGCTGTCTGATTGAAGCAATCGCACTGGCTGCAACAGATCATTACGAACGATTCTTGGATCGGCCAGCCCGCTGTTCACCCACTGTCTCAGCTGGTCTTCTGTTGGTTCTGGCTGTGCGGTTGTCGATGAAAAGCCGGAGTAGTCCTGAAAGTTTTTGAAATCACTGCGCGCAATATCTTGCGTGGTTGTGCTGACGATACGATCGGCGAAGTCTGTCTCGCTCCATGTTACTGACCAGGTCAACTCGTCAAATAGCGTGAGATCGAAGCCCAAGGAGGTGCTTTCTGAAGTCTCCGGCGCCAGCGCAGAGTTACCTACCCGACAGGACGTGATGAAACCCTGTGACGGCGTGAACGGGTCGTCAAAGTTACTCAGGCCACACTGCTCAGGGCTGTTAAGCTGAGGCAGGGTAGGCACAATAAACGCCTTACCGGTTGTTGCTCTCAGAGTCAGCCAATCAGCGGGCTGATAGGTCAAACCGTATTTGTCGATAATCTCGCCCTGACCAGTACTGAAGCTCTCATCCCGGACCGAAGCGCTTAGACCAAGATTCTCCAGAATCGGAAAGTTAAACTCGGCAAAATACGAATCACTGTAGCGTGAGTTGATCTGTGGCAGTTCCTGGTTGCCGATGAGCTGATCGTTCAGCACATCGCCCAGTGGCGGATTGTCTTCATCTCGCTCTTCGCGCCGCTGATAGCCCACGGCCATGGCAATTGGCCCTCCGGGCAGCTCGAAACTCATCGGGAGCTCGCCGTTTAGAATCAGATCAAAGGTGTGCAGCTGGTCAATGTTTCTTTCTCTGTATTGCGTGAAGACAGAGTCCGCGACCTGCTGTGAGTTTCGAAAGCGCGTATCGATCGCGCCGAACGGATTAAAGCATGATTCGACGTCGGTGATGACATCACAATTCAGGCCCTGCTCAACTGCACTGAAGCTGAAGTCCTGGTTGGCAATATCGTTCTGCTTGGTCTGGCCAAAGGTGTAGAAAGCGGTACCTTCCCAACCTTCGAGAAATGGCACGGTGAAGTCGGCGCCAAAGGCGATGCGGTACGTGCGCTTGTCATCCAGCTCCATGTTGAGGCCGCCATCCTGCTGCATTTTCAGAGGCAGAGTATTGGGGATGCCGTTTTTACCAAAAGGAAGCCATTGGGTGAGGCGGACATCTTCATTGAACGGCACACCACCCAGAGGGTCGGCATCGATCGAGGCAAACTGATTCTGCGCGAGAGCCACTATGCCGCTGCCGTCGCGTAAAGGCAGAGGCTGACCGTAGCCATCAGTGATGATGTTGCCGCCGGCGTCCCGCAAGGGCTCCGCGAACAGTGGCGCGCCAGTGGATGAGGTTGCACGGAAGAGGTTGCCCGGCAGTTCCCCGCGAACAGTGGGCAGATCGTCTTCCCGAAAGCCGGGATTGCCGGGGTTTTGGCGTCCGCGGACAATCTGCCTGTTGTAGATAAACTGCGCGTTCAGTGACAAATCTTCACTGACTTCCCAGTTAAAATTAGAGTATAAGTTGGCAGTATCCATCGATTCCATGAAGTCACGAGTGTCACCAAAGCTCAAAAAGCACCGACTACCCAGCGGGTTCCCCCAGGCGCTATTGCCAAACGCGTTCTGATCGGCGCTGACATCGCGGCCACATGACGGGTCGGTCATTTGCTTGGTCGATGGAATTCCATTGGCCCCATAGGTCAGGTTGCCATTCTCATTTCTGATGGGCACGATAAAGCTGCCGGGGTTTGAGCCCCCGTTATGCGTCAGGCCCGCGCGAACATACTCAGGTCTTTCATGCCATTCCAGGGTGCCCCCATCCCGATAGGAGCCGGCGACGACGATGTCAATGTCGCCAATGCTGGTGCCGCCAAGAAAGGAGGTTTCCACCTGACGGAAATCGCCTCTGCTGTCACCCTCTTCGTACATTTCTATCTTGAAACCGTCGTAAGAGGTGTAGGGAACAATGTTAACCACGCCCGCAACTGCGTCAGTACCGTAAATTGTTGCAGCGCCGTCGGTCACTATGTCCATGCGCTCGATTGCCATGGTGGGTAGCAGCTGCTGCACATTGCTCTCCACAACCCGCTTGCCATCGACCAGAGTCAGCGTTGCTCTGGGTCCGAGGCCGCGAAGGTTAAAGTTGGCGATCTGGTTAGTTGTCCCCTGAATAGAGTTGGTAGTGCCGGTGCCATTGTTGAAAGTCAGATTCTGCACCACCTGCGCCATGTTGATGGTGCCTTCCGCTTCAATATCGGCCGCAGTGAATGAAGTTACTGGAGACGCCGCATCGAAGCCTTCGGTTTGGCGTATATAGGAGCCAGTGACCACGACCTCTTCAATGCCGGTGCCACCGGACTGGGCTTGCACCCCGCCAGAGGAGGCAGCTAAAGCGGCTGAGATGGCTGTCGCGAGCACGGTGCGGTTTAGTTTTTGCAAATTGGAGTTGGATATTGGTTTAGACATCATTTTCAGTCTCTCCATGATTTTTATTTTTTTGAATTATTGTTCTTTAGATCTGCGCACTGTCGAAGATAGTAAGTCGCATCCGAAAAAACAACTAGTTTCGCACCTTAATAGTGCAAGAGGGGCGGCCTGTCGCGTGTCACTGACTGAACTGCGTTCCCATTACTAGCGTTCCTCTAGCATGAGATTTGCTAAAGAAGCTATTCTGCGAACGTTAGGCATGGCAAGTCTGTCAGCTTGCCTGCTGTGTCATTCATTGCGAGCCGAGGAGCCTGAGCTTGTGAATATCTTGCTGCTCACTGCTTTTGAGCAGGATAGCCCTGACGTGGGCTGGTATGTGCAAAATGATAATGTCATGGGAGGCAAAAGCGAGGGCGGCTTCGACATCATTGCCGCAGAGTTGGTTTTTGCTGGGAATACCAATACCAACGGTGGTGGATTCAGCTCGATCCGCTCTCGGCCCTTAGAGCTCGACCTTTCGGACTATGCCGGGATTAGGCTCACACTGAAAGCGGATGGCCGGCGCTATACCTGGTCGCTACAGACCGATGCACGCTGGCGTGGCCGAAAAATCAGCTACTGGGCAGATTTTGATACGGTTCCGGGTGAAGTTATTATGGTCGATGTGCCGTTTGAGCGCTTTCTGCCGCAATTTCGTGGATTCAAGTTGGACGGGCCGAAACTGGAAAAAAGTCAGATCAGGGAGTTTGCGCTCTATCAGTACGACAAGACGGATGGCCCGTTCGAACTCCGCCTGATCAAGGTTGAGGCCTACGCCGAGGGGCACTAGCAAAGCACTCCGGGAGATAAGTTCGTCAGGGCGTTCTCCCGAGAATCCTAGTGCTGCTCTAATCCCGGCTTTCCTCTTACCTCTACTTCTCGCCTGTTTTCTCATCTGCCCCCTCATCTCTCCTATAAGTCGATCCTCACGCTTAACCCCACGCCTACCCCTGATGGTTTACCTAGCGCTCATGCCAAACCCACGCACGCTTCAGGCTCATGCTGCATTTGCCCGTAGCAGTGGCAGTTGACACAGGACTGTTAAAACGGGATGGGGCGATGCCCCGGCGCGCGGTTTTTATCTCGACAGCAGCGCGCGCTTGCAGAGCAGCACTGAAATCTTCTGGCTTTAAACATGTCTTTCAGGCACTTGAAAGCGGTGGGCGCTGTGAGAGCTATCAGAGCTATGTGAAGGGTCTGGCTGCTCAGCTTTCCGGTAGCAACTGAGTTGTCCACTAGCGTGTTGCAATGATTGGATGCCTTCCTACGATGGTCGGCATTTTACTGCGCTCATTTTTGGTATAGTGGAAAGGCTAACCCGCTTTCCGTGCAGACTTGTTTTTCGAAGTAAAAGCCATGAAAAAGAAAGTTATCGTCCTAGTCCTGATCACTATAGGCACTTTTGGCCTTACCGGAGTCCTACCGCTCCCCATCTCATTATCTCCCGCCGAGAAATTGGTTCTGATCGAAAGTATCTCCAACAGGATCATCAGTCCGTCTATTTTGGCGTCTGGGTTTTTGGCTCATGAGGAAGAGGTGATGCTCAGTTCAGAAGTCATTGGCAAAGTGGCTGAACTTTTTGTTGAGGAGGGTGAGCCAGTCAGGGCCGGCGACCTGGTGCTGAGGGTCGATGACAAGAATTTTTTGGCAGGGCTTGAGCAATCCGAAGCCGCTGTAAGGATCAATTCTATAGACATAGAAAGGCAAAACGTTCGGGTTGAAAATCTTGGGAGACAATTTCAAAGGAGCGAAGCGCTTTTCGGTCGTGAATTAATCGGAGAGGAAGAATATGAGTCTTTGAGAAACCAGCTTGATTTGGCTCGTATCGATTATCTGTCCTCGCAGGAAAGGCTCGCCCAGTCGAACGCGCAACTAGATCAGGTGCTCGATAATTTGTCGAAGACTCAGATCATTTCTCCGATCGACGGTGTTGTGACCAGTCTGGATATCAAAGTGGGCGAGACGGCGATCGCCAGTTCGACCAACATACCCGGCTCCTCTTTGATGACGATTGCCAACCCTTCTAGTATTTATACTGAGGTTCTGGTCGACGAAGCGGACATCGCGAATATCCGAGTGGGTCAGAAAGCAGAAATCGTGGCTATCGCTTATCCGGATGAGCCGATGCAGGGAACGGTTCGCTTCATCGCAAACACCGCAAAAATTGCGCAAGGGCGGACTGGCCTCAGCTTCGTCGTGAAAATTGATATAGATGATCCGGGTGAGGTGACGCTGCGTCCCGGGATGTCCTGCAGAGCGGAGATTTTTACGCAGGATGATCGGCTGGTGACCGCCGTACCTATTGAAGCGGTGCTTTTCGAAGAGGATAAAGCTGAAAACAGGAGTGATCACTTTATTTTCCTCAACGATCAGGGTGTTGCGAAAAAAACGAAGGTCGAAGTCGGTTTGTCAGATGATGAATTTCAGGAGCTTCTCAGTGAGATAGATTCTAATGTTGATGTGATTGTCGGGCCGAATCGCGAGCTCAGGAATCTCGCTGATGGCGACAGGATCGGAGAGCTGGTCGAGAATGACGACTCAGAGCTAAGGGGTAGAGGCGGCCGTTTTCAATTCAGAATTGGAAACTGACATGGGCCTGATAAGCCTTATCGATATTTCGAAGCACTATCAGATGGGTGGTCAGACAGTGAAGGCTTTGGATTCGGTTACCGTTCATGTTGCCAAGAACGACTACCTGGCCTTCATTGGCTCCTCGGGATCGGGCAAATCAACCATGCTAAATATACTTGGCTGTCTCGATAGGCCCTCGACCGGAACCTATCATCTAAACGGCAAGGATGTTGACAGCCTGACAGAGAATGAACTGTCGGACATCAGGAACCTCGAGATCGGCTTTATCTTTCAGAGCTTTAATCTGCTGCCGCGCTCAACAGCACTGGCTAACGTCATGCAGCCTCTGGTTTACCGCAATATCAGCTACAAAGCGCGAAAGAAACTGGCGCTTGAGGCACTGCAGCGCGTGGGTCTCGACAGCAGAGTCTCGCATTTTCCCAATCAGCTGTCGGGTGGGCAGCGTCAGCGCGTGGCCATCGCCAGAGCGCTGGTTACCGAGCCCTCGATTCTCCTGGCAGACGAGCCGACGGGTAATCTTGATTCAAGAACGACGGACGAGATCATGATCCTGTTTGATGAATTGCACCACGATGGTCACACCTTGATTATAGTCACCCACGAACCTGAAATAGCAGACCACTGCAAGCGGGTCGTCGAATTAAAAGATGGCCAGATATTCGCAGACAGCAGGCATTAAGGCGGGCCTATGCTCTTTTCACTAATCGAAAGCTTCCGCTCAGCACTGATTGCCATATTCGCCAATCGTATGAGGAGTTTTCTGACTACCTTGGGAATAATCATCGGGGTGGCCAGTGTGATCAGCGTGGTATCACTGACTGGCGGCATGAGTGCATTTATAGGGGATTCGTTTGAAGCTCTGGGCTCCAACAGCTTGACCATCTCTTCCTACACCCCATTTGAAGATCTGATGAAAGGAGTCCGCTCTAGGCTGTCGCCGGAGGACCTGGAACTGATTGAGCGCCGTGCTGACGGCATTTCTTCGATCACACCGATACTCGCGGCAAACCGATCAAGCCAGATCAAGTATGGGCCGCAAACGTCCTTCAGTGAAATTCTTGGGACGACTTATGCGTTTCAGGATGTCTCGCAGTCATACACCCAAGCGGGACGCTTCTTGGCTCAATCAGATAATTTGACGCGACGCAGAGTGGCTGTGATCGGCGAGGAGGTCAGAGATAATCTCAATCTGCCGGATAATCCGATCAATGAGTACATCGAATTTAGCGGCGAGTGGTTCAAAATTGTCGGCTTGCTAGAATCCCGCGGTGAGGTGATGGGTCAAAGCCGCGACAACTTGGTCTTGATCCCCTACAGCACCATGGTCAGCATTCTGGGTAATCAGACCCGTACAGACATCGGTATCCAGTTAACTTTGAGTCCTAATGCAGAGCTGGATTTTGTTACGATTCAGCTGACGGCTTTGCTACGTGACGCGCACAATCTTGGCGCGGGTGGAGAGGATGATTCAGGATACAAACGCCAGAACAGCTCACAGAGCAGGTTGATGAAATTCTCGGCACTCTGACGCTAGTAGTAGGTGGAATAGTAAGCATTTCACTTCTGGTGGGCGGTATTGGGATAATGAATATTATGCTGGTTTCGGTGACTGAGAGAACCAGAGAGATCGGTATATGTAAAGCAATCGGTGCCAAGAGTCATCATATTCTGATGCAGTTTTTGATCGAAGCCATGCTGCTTTCCTTAATTGGCGGCGCCATTGGACTCGCCTCAGGCTTCGGTCTTGGGGTGCTTATTTCCAGCGGCATTCCAGATTTTCCTCCTGCCAGCGTTCCGCTCTGGGCAGCACTACTTGCGCTCGGATTCTCCGGTGCAGTTGGAGTGCTGTTTGGTATCCTGCCTGCCGCAAAGGCATCGCGGCTGGATCCTATTGATGCCTTAAGGTACGAGTAGTAGGCTACTGGCAGCTCAACAGGAGAGAGTGCGAGCTTTCAATCGCTGAGCAGTTGTGTTTCTGGTAAACACTTGCGCGTCTTGTTTGCGGTACTCTATCTTGCCGTCCCGTTTCACCAAATTTGATGGCGGCGCATACGGGTTGCGGCAATCGGTATCGACCATGTGCCGCATTCCGGTCCCAAGCGGCTTTTGCATTCTGCCAATTAATGCAATACCGTCCTAATCAGGTTAATTCATTGAATTCTGAATTTCAGAGGTCGCACTATGAACCGACTCAAGCCAGCGCTCTTTTCGCTCACTACGACTGCATTGCTCTTTAGCCCTCTCGCCGTGGCGCAGCGGCCTGATTTGGAAGGGGTATGGACCAATAAGTCATTGACCGGGCTGCAGCGCCCGCAAGGCGTGGAGCAGTTAATTGCGTCGCCTGAGGACGCGCTGGCCATCGCAGCCAGAACGCCGATCGCAGGTCTTGAGGGTGGGCTGGACGAAGGCGACGGCATCAATAATACGCCAGAGGCGGGCGCCGGAGATTTTGGGGTACGGGCTTACAATAATTTCTGGGTTGAGCCGGGGAACAATCTCGCCCTTGTCAAAGGGGAGTATCGCACCTCCTACGTTATCGATCCGCCAGATGGCAGGGTTCCTCGACGCGCAGATCCACATTATGACTTCGAACGGGATAACTTCGGTTCTCGCTATGCGACAGGCATTGCCGACTTCAGCGGTCCTGAAGCATTCCCGAATTCAGAACGCTGCCTGCTCGGGTTTGGCAATAAAGCAGGTCCGGGCATGATGAGTGCGCTGTACAACAATACCTATCAGTTCATCCAGACGGAACAGTACGTCGTCATTCTGGTTGAGATGGCCCATGACGCGCGCATCATTCCCCTCTATGCGTCACCAGCAGAAGCTCGCGCTAACCGCCGGCCTGACGCCCACGAACCGTGGTTTGGAGATTCTATAGGCTGGTATGAGGATGGCATGCTGGTTGTTGAGAGCGTCAATATAAATCCGCAGCAGCTTCGTCAGAGTGCGATTCCCATCACCAAGCAAGGGCGCATCTTGGAGCGTTTCAGCCGTTATTCGGACGAGGAAATTCTCTATCAGTTTACCGTAGAAGACGACAACCTTTACTCTCAGTCGTGGACCGCGGAGTTGAGTTTTTATGCAACTGAAGATCAGGTGTACGAATACGCTTGCCATGAAGGCAATTACTCAATGCCCGGATCACTGGCAGGCGCCAGAACTCTGGAAATAAGGCGAGAATTTGGTCTGGAATAAAATTCTGCCTTTCTTTCCAGCTTTCGCACTCTTGCGTGAAAAGTCACTGGCTAAGTAGTGGCCCGACCGCGAACGGGACCTCGACCCGGCGCTCTCCCGGGGTCCACCTACTGCGGATCGATCATTGTTTGCTCCTTCTGAAGGGGAGATCGCCCTGGTTATCTGGAGAATGTGAAAGGCTTTTGTTTCCGTTCTTTCCGCGCTGAACTGTTTTCTGGCAGGTGATTGCCAAGGTCCTTGGCAATAGCGTGTTAAGAATGTGTGAATGGGATGTGGGCCAGTAGCCATGCTTGACATAGAGTTCACTCTAACTTTTATAGTCGCTTAACACCCAACCCAGAAAGGCCTCGATTGAGGCCGAACGTCATGTATCACCGAAGCAAAAATTTCACGCTGTATGTTCTGCTGGTAAGCTCGGCTTTCGCCTTCACCGAGGTGGTTTCTGCCCAGTCATCCAACCAATACCAGACCTTTAGGACCGAGAACGGTCATCCCGATTTGCAAGGCGTCTGGAACTTCAGCTCAAACACCCCCATGCAGAGAGACCAGAGATTCGGTGATCGCGAATTTCTGAGTCCTGATGAGCTGCAGGAGGTGAGGGCAAGGCTGTTTCAGGAAGCAGCGCAGGCCGCTGCCAGGGCGTCAGAGGCTGGTGACAGTCGTGATGCGCCGCCTAAAGACACCTCTCTCCAGACCTGGATTTCTTACAATGATTTTTGGGAGGAGAGTGCCGGAATTGGAGAACCAACCCGTACTTCTCATGTTGTCTATCCAGCCAACGGCCGCGTGCCAGAGGCAGTCAACGGCAATGAGTTCTTATACAGTGGGCGGGTCGATATTCAGGGTTCCAGACCGGTTCGGTTTGTCATTGGCGGCATCGGTAGAGATGGGCCCGAAGACCGGGGTTTGTCGTCCCGCTGCTTGGTCGGCTTCAACTCAGGCCCTCCTTTTGTGCCCAGCCGCTATAACAATAATGTGCAAATTTTCCAAGGAAATGACGCGGTTGTGATTATGACTGAAATGATCCATGACGCGCGTATCGTACCGCTTGGCAATGGAAAGCATCTGGATGACAACATACGCCTCTGGTCCGGCGATTCACGAGGCTGGTGGGAGGGCGAGACGTTAGTCATACAAACCAAAAACTTCAATGGTTTGCGTCAAACTTTCAATTTTACAGGCAGCAATGAGGAAATGATTCTGACAGAACGCTTTACCCGGCTTGCCTATGACCAATTGGAATACGCCTTCACGATCGATGATCCGGGGACGTTCAGCGACAAGATTTCCGCGGTCGTACCGATGACCAAGGTCGCTGGACAGATTTACGAATATGCCTGCCATGAAGGAAATTACGCAATGACGAATATCCTGAGAGGCGCCCGCATCGAGGAGAAACTTGCAGGCGATAAAGGGGTTGACTAGAACCATTTCTTATTTTGGATTAGAGGAACATTGATCAAACCTGATTAAAAGGACCTATATACTGGTTTTAATAGGAGAATAAGTTGAATTTATTCGAAAACAAGACGGCGCTGGTGACTGGTGCCTCTTCAGGTATCGGCCTGGCATTGGCTCATGAGCTTTCTGAGCGCGGTGCTCATGTGATTCTAACTGCGCGTTCGGGGGATAAAATTGAAGCGGAAGCAGAGCAAATGCGCAGTTTGGGACGCAACGCCAAAGCTTTCAAGGCTGATCTGAGCCTTCCAGGTTCGGCCGCTAATTTGTATGCTGAGATTGCCGGGTCTCAATTGCATGTCGACTTGTTAATCAATAACGCAGGTTATGGTCGGTGGGGCGAGTTCTGTGAGTTTGACTCTGAAGACTACGCGCAAATGATTCAGTTGAATATTACGTCATTGACTGACCTCTGCCGGCTTGCGATTCCGGATATGGTGACACGGGGGGAAGGAGGCGTGATTAATATCGGTTCAACCGCTTCTTTTCTGCCGGTACCTTTTGCCAGCGTCTATTCAGCCTCAAAGGCTTACGTGCTCTTATTCTCTGAAGCTATAAGGTACGAATATGAAAGCAAGGGGATTAGAGTGATGACCTTGTGTCCCGGTGCGACGGCCACAGATTTCAGCCGCGTAGCGTCTGAAAAATCATCCGCTGAACTGCATGAACTCAATCGGCAACTTGCTGAATCCGGTAAAGCGGGTATGACGAGCGAAGCGGTCGCCGTCGAAGGGCTTGATGCATTCGTGGAAGGGGAGGTCTACAAAATAACCGGTAAAGAAAACAGAAAATTTGCGCTCCTGCCCCGACTGCTTCCGAGAGCCAGGGTGTTAAAAATGGTAGGAGATACATTCAGAAAACGTGTCGCTAAATAAGCCGATCTTATGAAACTGTATTCTATCGCTCAGGCATCAAGAGAGACTGACCTTTCACAGCACACTTTGCGTTATTACGAAAGATCAGAGTTGATTCCCAGTATTGCAAAAGATGCGGCCGGACGAAGGGTATACACTGAGTCCGACCTGAAGGCTCTGAAATTTATCAAGGCACTGCGTGGTACCCAGATGCCGATTAGTGAGATTCGAGAATATGGTCGACTCTACTTTCAGGGGAAGCGCACATCTAGGAAGCGCAAACAGCTGCTCGAGGCGCATCGTCTGAGGATTCTCAATGAAATTGACAAGCAGTCCAGATATCTTGAAGTCATCTCTGCCAAGATCGATGTTATGTTTAATAACTGACACCATCAGACATCAGCTTCAGTGGCATATCGACGCTGTCTAAAGCTGCTGTATTTTTGCCCCGATCCCTGATGATCTGATTTTGGGCCCTACAGCCAACCGTCCCAATTACCGTGCCGGCGAATCTTCCTTGTGAGTCGCATTTGCAGCAAGCTCTTCATACCCGACTGCTGAAACGAATCTCCGCGAACCAATTACGTCATGGGTTCTGCACTGATATGTGATTGTCACCAATCTATAAAGTAATGGTCTCAAAAATGCAATAGATCAGAAGTAAGCTAGCTCCCGTTTTTAATCTAAGGGAGGAGTTGTTATAAGAATCACCTTGGAATGTATGAAGACGCTATTAACTGGCTTGGTATTAATCTGCTTAGCGGTTATGTGACGCCAGTGGGCGACAAAATTAGGCTATCAACGAAGTTATTTTATTGTTACTGGCCATTAGTCGCGTGTCGTTGTGCCGCAGCGGGCCAAATTTGCTCCAAACTGCCCCACGAGCCCATAAATTACACCTCCCATCTGATAGGGTCTTTGCGACGAAAAGCAGTGAAATTGGGTTGAGCCCCGCGTGACTGGCTACAAGCATGGGTGTAAGCTATTCGAAAATGTTATCTTAGGCATTACAGTCTGCAATCTATTCAAGTTACTCTCACACGCTCTCCGGGCCGACAAATGGATATAAGAGAACTGAGAAAAGAGAAAGGATGGTCACAATCGGATCTGTCGGACCTGACCGGTTTGAGCGCCAGGACTATTCACCGCATTGAGAATGGGCAAGTTAAGCCTTCCGTAGAAAGCGCTAAAGCGTTAGCAGCTGTATTCGAGTTACCCTTCTCCGATTTCATGTCTTCATCTAGCAAGTCGTCTCCGAAGGATACGAGACCAGGAAAAGGAGGCTTCTCGGCATGGTTAGGCTCAACTCTTCCTTCCTCAAGGGTAGGTTGGCTACCGTATTTAACAGCTTCTTTCATCGCAGTCTCAGCCTATCTCATCAACGACCTCTACTCTCAGGTTGGGCAACTTTCTGCTGAACATAACCAGCTTGCAGTGGCACAGGTGCCGACTCCTGAGTCAAATGTCAATTGGTCAGAACCCTACAAACAAGCACGAACTAGCCTAGAGGAAGTAGTAAACGAGTACGTTGGCTATTTTGGGGAACGACCAATACCTTCTTTGCTCAGAATGGAGGAAGATGTGACATCGCAAAACGCTAGCGTTACTTTGCTAGAAGTAAGCACCTTGAGGTTTATTGCTAGGATTCTCTCAATGTCAGGTGGTGAGCCTCAGCGAAATTCTGATATGACAATAGAGTTTGTCCTTGATGATTTTCTATCCTGTTATGCAAATCAAAGAAAACCCATTACCTTGCAATCTGAGACCGATAATTTCGTAAGTATGTTTTCTTGCGTCGACGAAATTATATCTACCAATAGATGGGTGCTCGCGGAAGAACAATTTGATGCTCTGAACGATTTGTCGCGCTCGCTGGAAGAGGCAGAAACTTCTGCTGTGCGGAGATTGCTCGGCGGTTCTAACTGACGGCGCCACTGCCAAACGCAAAGCATTGAAATCAAGCTTCGGTGGTTCCCAAAGTCCCTCTAAATTCTGCCTCATATCTTTAAATTTTCCTCGTGCCTTACATGACGTGACATGTCATTGACATGTCTGAAACGTCTTGCCCCTCTTTTCTTACTCTTCTGTCAGAATACAAGAGCTCCGCGCAGTAGGGGTGGTTATTTACTGGATCATCCAACATCGCGGCTATCAATGAGGGAGGCCCTATGCGTTGTGTATTAAAACCAGTGCTCGCAGTTGTAGCTCTATTAGTTTTCTTTCCAGCAGCGGCACAGGAATATGTGACCATCGATATGGAAATCGAGATCAACAAACCTGCCGCAGAAGTTTGGGAAAAGGTCGGCAATTACTGCGCCATTAGCGAGTGGTTGAGGCTGCCTTGTGAGATTACTTCCGGCGACGGCGGCATGGGATCAGTGCGCTCACTTCTGGGTGGCCGCATAATCGAAATCATGGTGGCGCAAACTGCGCTTTCCTACGGTTATACACAACCCGAGGTTGAAGGTGAATTCTACAATCTTTACCACGGTTTTATGGAAGCAAAACCAATGACCGACAGCACGACAAAGATGCTGTATACACTAACTTATGATGTATCAAACCTAGCAGATCAGGCTGCAAAAGATGCAGATATTGAGCGGCGTCGTGGCATGTTTACCAATGCACTGAGAGCGATGAAAGCATTGGCTGAAGCTAATTGACTTGTATCGGGTGTTAGGGTGGAAAAAAGCTATCTTGGGATCAAGTCGCTGCCCTCTTTTTCCATCAGAGATTTAAGACTCACTTGCTGCAGTGGCTTCATGTGAAGACATAACAGATCGGTTGAGCTTTTTCAGTTACGAGCCCTGATTCACTAGTTCTTTGAGTGTCGGAACTACCGCGCAAAGTATGGAGATAGATAATGAAACTATTCAAAACAATACCCATTCTCTGTTTTTTCGTTACGGCGAGTGCGCAGGAGAGTTTAAGGGAAAGTGAGAATGAGATTCGCATCCTGTCTGCGTATCACGGGCTTGATCCCTTGCCACCACGCGCAACTCGATTATGTGGATTGCCCCCGGCTCGCGGTCAGGATGGAATGCCTGTTGCCTTCTCGGTGCAGATAAACAGTGCATCAATTTCTGCCGCAGCATTTGCTGTTGAAACGACCTCGGGTGAAATCGTGACTCCACTGTGTGCGACATTGCGACCCGCGATAGAGACCCTCGAACAGCGTACCGTGCTACTTATAGGGCCCTTTAGTGTTGGCGATTCACTGCCGCTCAGCGTTGAGGTAGTGGGGCAGCTTGAAGATGGCGATGGGAATTCACTGGTGGGCTTGAAAATTGAAAAGGTAACGCCCCTCGCAGCTGGGCCCAGCCTGGTATTTGCCGAGCGCTTCGCTCCCAACACTTCAGGGCTTGAAGGGGAATGCCCGGCCGATACCGCACAAGCCATCCAGCTAACCTGGGAAGGTGGGGTTACTGGTCCGGCGGGTGCCGATCTCGACGAGGCCCAGCGCACTGCTATGTCGATCCTTCTTGCTAACGGCCATACCGTGCACCCGCTTTTCCTTGCGGATGATGACCCGGACAATCATGTCATTGCCTGTGTCGCCGAGACCAGTCCAGCAGTTTCGGTTAGCGTAGCGGCGGGCTTCTTTCATGATCCTGGTGATGATGCCAATCCCGAGACCAGAATAGATGTGATTTCAAGAATGAATGAGTAATCTTTTTTGAGATTTGCCCACTACACTTGAATAACTAACACCGAAAATCTGCCAAATACCCAACTGGTTTTCCTCTTAATTAAGGTAAGTTCTAAATGAAGTTAATATCTACAATCAGGTTTGTTCCTGTCTGCATTCTGGCCTTCGGCTTTGTGGGCCAACTGGTAGCACAGACCCCTTCGTTGGAAGCCTTGGGGCGTCTGGGGCCCTATCAGGTGGCATCGTTTACGCAGCTCCCGACTGTACCGGAATTCGGTGATGCCACACTCTATTTTCCTGCCAACAAGGCGCAGCGTTTCGGTGGCGTGCTTATCTCTCCGGGATTCTTTGAAAGACAAGAGAACATCAGCTGGTGGGGTAATTATCTGGCTTCCCATGGATTTGCGGTAATCATATTTAATACCAATGAATTGCGGGACCTACCACCTCTGCGGGCGAATGCTCTGCTGGCAGCAATCGATCTGTTGCGGGGTGAAAATTTGCGCCAGGGTAGCGCTGTACGCGGCAAAATCCTGGAGGGCAGCATGGCGGTCATGGGCCATTCGATGGGCGGGGCAGCAGCCTTGTTGTTGGCCAATGAAAATGGCAACGAGATCAAAGCGGCGATTCCATTTACAGCGGGTGGTCTACCGAACGCCAATTTCAGTGCTGTCGCTGTGCCAACGTTGGTAATTGCCGGCGAAATAGACCGGCTAGCTCCAGCCAATGAGCATGCGTGGTCACATTATCAAACCTTAACCAACGCAACACCCCGAATGTATGTAGAAGTAGAGGGTGGCAATCACTTCATTGCTAACACCGCTGAGGTCGAGAATGAAAGATTACGACCCAATATCGACGTGCATGAACTGGTCGGAGGCATGGCAGTGGCGTGGTTGAAGCTGTTCCTGGATGGAGAAGAAGAATATCGCGAATTGCTTTTCGGTGAGATGCCTTCCGAGATTACAGAACAATTATCACGCTTCGAGTATCAAAAATAAAAAATGGAGAAACTTAATTCGTTATTAAGGCCTTACTGCGGAAGAAAGTGGTCGGAGTTTGCTTAATTGCTATTCGCTGGAAATTTATAAAAAGGATAAGCACAATGAAAAGAGTAATT
>Ga0163109_10001576_pt1 | contig 17998 bp, 19 predicted proteins | sample CRUFie1St13metaG_FD_108704 | JGI IMG/M metagenome (GOLD analysis project Ga0163109, IMG submission 108704) | Marine microbial communities from the Costa Rica Dome - CRUD Field 142mm St13 metaG | ecosystem: Environmental > Aquatic > Marine > Oceanic > Photic zone | place: Costa Rica: the Eastern... | reverse complement strand
GTGGAGAAGTTCGTGGTTACATCTCCTCCCATCGCCATCAGTCCCCGCATTACTCTATCGATGTCCCCAGTTTCCGGATCCATTCCGATATTTGCGGGATTTACCTCCAAGGTCAAAACTGACTGGAGGCATATCGGAGGTCGGAATGGATCGTTTTCTATTCCATTCTCCTCGTCGGTTGAGTCGATATCTGGATTGAAAGTACAAGTGGATTCCTGATGGTCAAAAAAGCTGATTTCTGACGTTGGCTGTATGGGGCTTGTGCTGGCATTTGGAAAATTCTCATCCACTATGCCATGGATTACATCTTCAATCCTGTCTATTAGCCTATCCTGAACCGAGAGACCGCCCCTGGAGAAATCACGATAGTTTCTGATATAGTCGGCGGGGATTCCATCCGAAGGAACGCTGTCTCCCTGCAGGTCCAGATCTGATAGCCCCAGCTCATGTCTTGGAATTTCATGAATGGCGAGTTCTAAGCTCATCTGTATCGAAGAAGCCCCATCCATTGAAATCAGAACGTGCCCTTCTATCCATTCATCATTGGAAGTAGAGTCCAGCTCGGAATCATAATCGTCACAGATTCCGTTTCCGTTTCCCCATGTAGAGCAGATTTGATTGATTACTTCCGCATCTCCCGGGGGAGGGGCGGCGTGCGCTAATGGTGACAGGAGTAGAATCATGACCAGCGCGATGCATCTGCGCACGGGCCTTGGAGAGTGTGATATACCATAAGTCTGAATCTATGATGTTCACTCCGGGATACATGAAACGGGGCGGACCGCATGAACGGCTGTACGATTCAATCTCCTCATTCCTTGGGAGAGAGCCCCCAGCCGGAATTCCTAGAAAATGGGAGAGGTTCTCCGATTTCGCGATTCTTCCAGCTGGATCCTTTGAGGGGAGCAATTGGGAGGGAATAATCGGCCCGGGACTCTGGAAATCTGTTGCTGACGGACTAGATGTCGAGAGGCTGGGGATAATGGGCGAGGTTTCTGGAAGAACTCGCAAGAGTGGAGTCAAGATGCTTCTTGGAGAGGATGATTGGGTGGTTAGGAGAGAGAACGGTGTCGACTACGGATATCACGTGACCAAGTGCATGTTCTCGGCTGGCAACGTTAACGAGCGGAGGAGGATGGGTGAGATAGTAGGCAGTGACGAAGTCGTGGTTGACCTGTTTTCAGGCATAGGTTACTACTCACTCCCTATCCTAGTCCACTCCGAAGCTCGTCATGTCCACTGTTGCGAGTGGAACGACGATGCAATAGAATCTCTAGAGTGGAGCCTGAAGGAGAATGGTGTCGAGTCTAGGTGTACAATACACCGAGGAGATAATAGAAATTCCTCGAAGAAAATTGGTGGAGTAGCGAATAGGGTGATAATGGGTCTCCTGCCATCCTCAGAAGCTAGTATTAGCGCTGCGGTGGACGTCCTATCTGAGGATGGAGGCATTTTGCACATACATGGATTGGCCAAGCCCGGAGAGTATTCTTCCAAGGGGGATAGACTAGCGTTAGAAATCAGTGATTATGGCAAGGACTACATTGTGAAGGTGGAGCAAATAAAACGTATCAAGAGCTACGCCCCGCACTGGGATCACATAGTTTTGGATATAAGTTGCGTGAATCCGTTGAACTCAAGTCGAGTGACCCGCTCCCAGAGTCATGGTAAATGACTGGTTGTTGCAGGCTGTTGCCTCTTACAATCAAAGGTCGAAAGAATTTCGTGATGACTATGCGGCTATCTTGCTGATGCCGGTGGGGACCCTTGCCATGATAATCGACTGGACGTTCAGATCCCTTCCCGATGAGATACTGGTAGGAATAGACCCAAATCTAGAGTTGCCACATCCGATTGACGTAGAGGAGGAGTTTACTGGTACGGATTTTCAACCCGGATTGTTTGCAGGTCAGGGTTATGTATTGGGTAAACCGCATCTAGTAAATAGAGGGGATTCTTTCTCAGTCCATCATGTACCGGAGGAATGGATTGATGATTCATTCACCGAGGACAGGGGCTCCAGAGGAGGTAGGTTCACTCATTGGATCCATTCGCATCCTAATGCAGTGGCAGTCCCAAGCGGTGCCGACGCAGAAGCCGCACAATGGACGGAAGGTTGTGATATGATCTTGGGAGTGAGATTCTCCCCCGAGGGAGCCCTGCCATGGTTCGAGGATGTCGGAGGAAAGAGAAGGGAGCTTTCCGCCGGGAGTCCGATATTGGATAAACCCCAATATCTAGACAGCCTTCCACATATCGGAAGAGCATCTACTGGACATATTATTCATGGGCTGGAGATTATTGCATTCCACAGAACAGGACTAGGTGTGAATCTAGTAATCACCGACAGCAGGGGAGTTCCTATCAGTCCTAGCTCGAGTCCTTGAAGACGTGTTCTCTGAAGTGGGATAGCTCCTCTATACTGCCTCTAATATCATCCAATGCCCTGTGGCCTGATGGTTTTGAGAACCTAGGTGAGTCTGGATACCATCTGTTCACAATTTCCTTCACGGACGTCACATCTACGCTTCTGTAGTGGAAGAATTCGTGTAGTTCCGGCATATACCTCCTCAGAAACCTCCTATCTTGGCCGATAGTATTCCCGCATAGAGGGGGGACTCCGGCGAGACAGTGTTCCATCAGAAATTCTAAGGTAAGCCTCTCGGCTTCCGCTATTGGAACTCCTTTAGACCTCACTCTCTTTAACAGGCCATTCCTAGTGTGATGAGTCAGATTCCATTCATCCATCTTCTCTAACTCAGACTCTGGCTGTGAGATTGCCAGAGAGGGGCCCTCCGACACAATGGTTAGATCGCCCTCAGTGACGATCGTAGCAATTTCGATTATCTTATTCTCGATTGGATCTAGGCCGGTCATCTCCAGATCTAGCCACACTAGCCTCTCCTCCATGAGTATAGGCGACAGCATGGGAGTCTTGAGTGTTGGGGGGCCAGAATCATAGGGCTGGTCGCTCGGCCATGGTCATGGCTGAGGTTAGCTACATTGGACTTCTGAGATCTAATGGCCCTTACCGTAGGCTGTTTACTGCTAACGAAATTTCATACATTGGAGACTGGTTCTCCATGATTGCGTTGTTCCTATTGGCAGGCGAGGCCTCAGACAATTCCCCTTTGGCCATTGCCGGGGTCCTGGCAACAAGGAGTTTTACTTTCGCCCCTCTGGAGCCACTGACAGGAATGCTCGCAGATCGCTACCCCAGGAAGTGGCTAATGATTTTGGGAAACGTTTGGTCGTTCATAATACTAGTTTCGGCACTAGCCCTTGGGATGCTGGACTCTCTAGAGTCTGTTTACCTCCTCGGAATGGCAATGGTCGTGGGGAGGGCGATTTCATCAAATGCGGAGTCTGCTTACGTACCAAATATCTGTACCAAAGAAGAGCTATTGTCAGCAAATGCACTCTCTTCTGGAGGGTGGTCGGCGGCAATGGGGATAGGTGCCGGTATCGGTGGATTGACAATCTCCAAATATGGTATTGAAACAGCTCTTTGGATAGACTCGTTGACTTTCCTAATCGCTATTCTTCTCATTCTATCTCTGCCTCATGGTGGGCCGGAAAAGTCCATTCAAAGATCATTCTCTCCTAAAGCCATGCTTAGTGAAATCGTCTCCGGATGGAGCTACATTCTCTCCATGCCACCAATTAGGAGGGTGGTTTTGGTCAAGGCGATGTGGGCCTCAGGGGGAGGAGCCCAGGTGTTTCTGTTGATCTTGATAGGGAACGAAGCCGGTTTTGGGGATGTCGCCGCTGGGATTGGGATATTGTATATGGCCAGAGGTTTTGGTTCCGGATTCGGACCTATAGTAAGTAGAAGGTTCATGGCCAATCGGATGCTGATTCCATACCTTCTGGGAGGGGTATTGGTGATTAGTGGAGCATTCTACATTGCAGTCGCAGCTTCAGAGTGGACAGTGATCATCCTAGTTTACGTATTCATCTCACACGCCGCGAGCGGGGTAAACTGGGTGTTGTCTACCACCATGCTTCAGCAGAGATCAGATGACGAGTGGCTAGGTAGGGTCTTTGGAACTGATTCTCTGGGAATCACGCTCACAATGGGACTATCCACAGTAGCCGCCGGACTGATACTCGAAAATGAGATACTTTCTCTGCGAGAGACGATTATTGCAACTGGATCTATACAGATCATCGCTGGTTTACTATGGTTAATTTTAGCCTCGCCAAATGAGGTCAAATTGATATCAGAAACCAACTCCTGATTGCCAAGCTATCAATGCTAGCCATATTGATGGAAATGCTGAGAAAGCTATGACTCTTGCAGTTTCAACCATATTTGACTTTTCAATATATGAATGGAATAATCTATCCAACTCTTGATTGAACCTCTCCGTCGCCCAGTCGGCTGTTGAGGAAGTTATCTCCTGAATTTTCTCAGTCACCTTCCTACCTTCCTGACTAATAAATTCGGTTATAGCCTCTCCCAAAGACCCCAAAAAAGGCAATATATTTTGTTCAATTGTATAAGGAATCTTTCTTCTGGCCCAACTTTTAGCTGAGTCCATTTTTTTCCGAATTGCAACAGCCTGTTCGAGTACCCATGTAAGTTCTGACATATTTGAAGGTGCGATGCCTTTGAATATCGATTTAATCTGAACCAAGAGTTCTTCTAATCTGACCAATATTTCTCTGACTTCTTCTCTCAGCTCTATTGCTTTGTAGATTCCGAAAATTGTCCACAGAACCAATCCAATAGTGGCTAAAGTGGCCGTTTGAGACGGAAGATCTCTCCAATAAATCTCATCCAACCCAGAATAATATAGAATTGGAAGAGAAATCAATGCTGGCAGAAGTATCATAGAGGATTGATGGATTGCAAATCTCTTAAGTCCTGGTATCCTCAACTTGATTAGCAATCGAGTTGCTTTGACCCTTTTAGTGGGAAAGATTTCACTAAACCTACTGTAGAGTGTAGAGAGTAGGATAATTCTTGATATTGCCGGAATAATGATGATGATGAATGCCCAGTCTCTAAGATTCTCTGGAGGGATATTTGGGAGTATGTCAAACAATAATTGGACGTAGTCCATGAATAACCCTACAAATATCAACTACCAGAACCTGTTGGTCTTTTTTTCCTTCTTCTTCTCGTGAAGATACCTTGACTTTGAAGCAGAAGTCTGGTTGTGGCAAGTTTTGCATAGCTCTACAATATTCCCCGGGTTTCTCAGCAAGGGAAACTGCCTTGTTTTTCTTGCATGATGCTGACTAATAATATGGTGCCATTCTGTATATCCCTTGTGATCGCATATTCTGCAATAACCTGTCTTTTTTGGGAAGCTTCCTTCAGTCCTCCCTATATTCGTACTATCAAAAGGTTTCATGAGCAGTTCTGCTCTCCCATCGTGTTCTGAGCGGTGTTGCTTTTGATACTCGGTAGAGTGATTCCTCATCCTATGCTTCTCAATGGCATTCAGAAAGTCTACTATCGAGGTGATTGCAATAGTAGCTACGCCCAATGCGCTGGTTATTGCTGCGATTCTCTGGATCATACAATCTATCTCCATTTCTGGGTGAAAGAGTCTAATGAAATAGCTATACTGTCCTCCAAGCTATCGATTTTCTCACAAGCCAACTTACCGAATGTTCTTCCCATTCCAAATCCTATAGCTATGAACCCTCCAGCGACGACGCCGTTAATTCCAGATAATCCCACTAAGGGAAGTGTCATTAGAAATCTATCAGGCATCACTCCGCCTCCCTGCTTCCGAAAATCCTCTCAAAGATAGGACTGGAAAGTATATCACTTCCAGTGGTCTTTCTGTAATAATGCTCGAATGCGCTTGTAGCGGCTCCCACTGTCACAGCAATCATCATCATTCTTATTGGCAATAATTTTGTTATCCTCACTTACTTTTCCTCCTTTTTCTTATCCTCTGTGTTTGATTCTCTTTTGGCGATCCTGGAGACACTCGCACCGATTGTCCCTGCTACATTCCCAGCGGTTTCGACTGTAACCTTCGTAACTTCTCCTGAAGCGTCAATAATCGCACTAATTGCTCTGCCACCCCCCACAGCGAGATGTACCGCAGTTTCCTCGCCTGCATTGACAAGTTCCTTCACTGCGGAAGTGAATTCATCAACTAATGCGTTGAGCCCCTTGGTCGCTTTCTCTACTGGTTTAGATCCTGCCATGATTTTGCGAAATGGATACTGCATATAATGTTCTGCGGGGATTTTAGGGGGTTTTTAAACCTCCTAAATTATCTCATCAGAGGGGAGGTAAAAGAAGGAGGAGGGGTACATTTCCATCCTCTGGCCCAGTTGTATCATTCGTCCAATGTCTGATCTCCACATTCTTCCTGCTTCGGTAATTTCCCAATAGATTACTGGATGTCCACCTCTGCCCACCTCGCCAGAGTCAAATTGTTCGATTAATTCTGTTTTTTCAAGAGAATTTAGGTATTCCTTCAACTCCTTTCTATCCACTCCTGTTGCTCTTTCAATTCTTACAATCCTCTTATGATCTGAGTCCTTAGATTTCATCCTTGAAAGATACAAGAGTATTCTGTAAAGAGTAACAGGGAAGTCTCTCTGTTTCCTCATATTCATATTTTGCAATGGTAAATGGTTGAATAATGTTTTGTATGTGGTTAAAGATACACCTAAATTATCTCCTACTCAAAGACATACTCTCTGCCTGAGTCATTGCTGCCCTCAAGAGGAAGAATGCGATAATGCAACCTACAAAGAAGCTCCCTCCGACATAGACATGGGTTTCGAACATCAATATTCCAATTGCAGTTAGCGATAGGTATGAGATAGTCTGACAGATTAAAGACAATCGTTGTAGCATAATATATTCCATTTCATGTACATTAGAAGCCTCCTGAATATACGAATTGATTAGGAAGAATATGGCTTGGAACGGCAACGCCGCGGCTAAGACCGCCAAGCAGGCTACGGTGACCATGCCCGGATTAACAGGATCCAACTCCAAACCCCTGAATAGAAGGTTACCAGTGTTGAGGCCTATTATCGCAGCGTGGATGGCCCAGGCCTTGTCGACCGGAACCTCGTCTTCTTGTTCGGTCCTAGGAACAACCACGGAAGTCTGCTAGCCAATCATGAATTGAAGGTTACTCATGAAGATGATTGAGAGAGTCGGGTTTCATGCGAGAAGAGCTTTAGTCAGATGTTCGGAGCTCGTCCACTCATCATTCTTCTCCAGAGTGGAGGTATCAAGCACGGCCACCAGCAAGCGTAGTATCCAGAGGGCAACCTAGGAGCTTCTGGATAGGGGCGTAGCTTCCAGAAGGGAACCGATGCGTGGAGGTGGTGATCTGAGTGACGTGTCAGTTCTAGGAGGCTCCATCTGGACCACCTTGCTTCAGTGTTCCATGCGTGGCCCTCCTCGAACCTTCCTCCGTTAATCCTCCTGAGGCCCCAGTGTCGGATGTAGTTGACATACTCCAAGGTCAGTATTGCGATGGAGGAGGCGATAAGCCATCCGACTACAACCGGTAAGGCCCATGAAAATCCGAAATTATGCAAGGCTAATAGTGATATGATTACAGAAAGTTGCAGGAAAAGTCCTCTCCATGAGGGGTTTTTGAGGCCCTTTCGACCCTTTCTGTTGTGAACAGCGACTGATGACATGAACTGACCGGGAATTGTCGAGATCCAGAATGACCAGAGGCCCTGTTCGTAAGTAGCGCTCGCCGAATCCTTGTCCGTGGCAACGTTCTTGTGATGATTGTAATTATGCTCGGTAGTAAAATGGGCATAATTTATGCTGAACAGGAGGGCTCTCGCCAACCTCCAACCCGGACTCCTTGGTTTCTTATGGCCTAGTTCATGTGCAGTGACGATGGCCGATGCCGCCGCAACCAGTCCAGTAGATAGTGAGGCGGCTATCAGCCATCTCGTCATTCCCTCACTAGCCGCGAAAAGGAAGAGCGTCCCTAGCATCACAAAGTGCAGTAGTCCGTGAACCCAGAGAAGGGCTTCAAATGGTGCTCCTGAATCTCTTGGAGGCCTGGGATTATCCGACTCGCCAAGAGCCACATCGAGTATCGGCCCTACTACCCAAATGAAGATGACACCAGACATGGTGTACATGCCCCCAAGTAGATTTCCAGAAATTGCCAGAATCGGACTAATGAGTCCGAGGAGGTGAAGTCCCCATGGCTCCGGTCGCATCACGCCCTCACTCATACAGATGTGCGTGTTTGGCTCTAGTCTTAGCTATTTTCGGAGCCACCACCATCATGCAATAAGGATTTGAGGGATTATTCTTGAAATAGTCATGGTGATATCTTTCTGCCACATAGAAGTTCTTCAAAGGTGAAACCTCAGTAACAATCTCATTTTCATAGAGATCCCCCATCCTCTCGATAACTGATTCGGAATCCTCCCTCTGGGCTTCAGAGGTGTAGAATATCGTGCTTCTGTAATGTGGCCCTATGTCATTTCCCTGTCTGTTTAGCTGAGTGGGGTCATGGCATGTGAAGAATACTTCAAGGAGAGTGTTGGTACTAATTGTCGATGGGTCAAATGTAACCTTCACTACCTCTGCATGGCCCGTTCTCTTTCCACAGACTTGCTCGTAAGTGGGATTTTCCAGATGCCCTCCTGAGTATCCTGGAATAACATTCGAGACTCCCTTGAGGCCTTTGATAGCTTCTTCCACACACCAGAAACACCCTCCTCCAAGGACTATTGTCTCCATGCGATCATCTCCTGTAGTTCGGAGCTTCACGAGTTATCTCGACGTCGTGAACATGGCTTTCAGAAAGTCCAGCGTTAGTTATTCTGACAAACTCACACCCATCCTTCATCTGCGATATAGAGCCATTTCCAGTGTACCCCATTGACGATCTAAGTCCTCCGACTAGCTGGTGGATTACATTCTCGACTGGCCCCCTTGCAGGAACCCTCCCCTCAATTCCTTCAGGGACATACTTTCGAGTATCCCCCTGTTCGGACTGGAAGTATCTGTCATGAGCCCCCTTACTCATAGCTCCGACAGAACCCATTCCCCTGTACACCTTGTATGACCTTCCCTGATACAGAATAGTCTCACCCGGTGATTCGTCGGTTCCAGCCAGTAGTGACCCTATCATCACGCAATCTGCGCCTGCTGCGATAGCTTTGGAAATATCTCCACTGTACTTTATCCCTCCATCAGCGATTACCGGTATGCCTCTAGGCTTGCAGACCTCAACCACGCTCTGAACAGCTGTGAGTTGGGGAACTCCGACCCCTGAGACAATTCTCGTAGTACAAATCGAGCCTGGGCCTATTCCGACTTTGACTGCGTCCGCACCGGCTTCAATCAGCATCTTTGCGGCGTCTCCAGTGGCTATATTTCCAGCGATGATGGTAGAATCTGGAGCTCTGTTCCTGAGCTCTGAAACAGTATCTATAACGCCATGTGAGTGCCCATGGGCAGTATCAATAACAATCGCATCGGCACCTGCTTCAATAAGTGAAATAGCCCTATTCACGCCTCTCTCGCCGGTACCAGTTGCGGCAGCAACTCTGAGCCTACCATGTTCATCCTTGCATGAGACTGGATGGTCTTTCGTTCTCTGGATATCTCTGACAGTTATCATGCCCGCGCAATTTCCATCGTCATCGATCACAACTAATTTCTCGATTCTATGCTGTTGGAGTAGGCTCTGTGCAACTTTGGGGTCGTAGTCTTGCCCTACTGTCACTATCTCGTTAGTCATTAATTCAGAAACTTTTGATGTCTCATCCTCGACGAAACGGATATCTCTGTTGGTGATAATTCCAGCTAGCCTTCCCCCACCATTGACGACTGGGAAGCCAGAGAACCCGTACTTCGACTTCATCTCTCTAAGCTCACCTATGGTCATGTCTGGCGACACAGTTACAGGATTCAAAATGAGGCCAGACTCGAACCTCTTAACCCTAGCGACTTCCTCGGATTGCTCTTCCACACTCATATTCCTGTGTATGACTCCGATTCCACCCGCTTGTGCCATAGCGATCGCCATTGCGCTTTCTGTTACAGTGTCCATTGCAGCAGAAATAATAGGAATCTTGAGATCTATCTTACTGGTTAGCCTCGTGGATATGTTTACTTCAGCCGGAAGGACAGCTGATTCTGCGGGCATCAATAGAACGTCATCGAAGGTAAGGGCCTGTCGTAACTCGTGTTGCGCCATTATGCACGGCGTATGACATTGATACTTGAACGATTCTATCCCGTCCTCCTGCGAGGAAAGTTGTAGCCAGTATAAATAGTAAGTTTGGTTTCCGCATATTGTGAGATTTGAAACAGCTTACGCACCCGCAACCGAGCCTTCACCTTGGTGGCTCAAGGGCTTAGCGATTTTGATGGCAATTCTTACTGCTTTCATGGTTCTTGGCTCGATATCTGCAATTGTCTCTCCAATTATCCTAGACAGGGTATTACCAGATAATTACGAAGATATCGAGCCATATCCTAGTGATGGTACCGATGAGGAAAGGGACGAGTGGGAAGAAAATAGTGTGTTCTGGGATGAGCTGGTGGAGTATCTCAATGAAGTGATGGGTCTGGTGGGGTTCCAAGGATTACACAGTGCTATTCTGGCTTTTGTCGGTCTGCTATGTACTATTGTTCTATGGAAGGAACATAGAGAGCTTGGAATCAAATTGGTGGGGTCCTGGATAGCGATTAATTTTCTTGGTGGTGCCGTACTTTTCTGGATGTTTACAAGAATCGGGGTAATGCCTGACTTTACCACTAATAGTGAAGAAATTGAAGTGATTGACCCCTCAATAATTGAAAACATGACCCTTGCAATTGGATGGGGTCAGCTGATATTCTGCAATGCATTGTTTTTGGCTATCTTGGCCCTAGTGTCAGCCAAATCCAAGCCGGAGATTGTTTCTCGAGAATAGCTTTCTAAGCTAGATTCGCCATTACATTGAAGTGCCCTCCCTTTGGAATTGGACATCATGCAACAGGTAGTGAATGGTATTCTTGTGGTCAATACGGAGACAATCCCGGGAAAGGTAATCACAGAGACAATGGGAGTGGTAAGTGGATCGACTGTGAGAGCTAAGAACGTTGGAAAGGACATCTTCGCAGGATTGAAGAATATAGTGGGCGGAGAGTTGACCCAATACACCGAACTACTACAAGAGTCCAGGAACGAGGCGGTGGGGAGAATGGTTGCTGATGCGATGTCGATAGGTGCAACAGCAGTCGTAAATGTCAGATTTGCCACGTCAGCTATCACTGCCGGTGCTGCAGAGCTCTTTGCATATGGTACAGCAGTGAAATACGAATAGAGGTGCTTCAATGAAAACCTCCGTTGCCAATTTCAGATCATTCTCAATATTGGTGATAATGGCCTTTGTGACATTTTCATTGAACGTAGTAGCACAAGGAGGAGCCGTTGAGGACGAGGGGTTCCCATTGGTCCTAATCTTCTTGCTCCCATTTATCCTTCTGTCTCTGTTTGGAGTAGTTTGGATGATTTTATGGCCTGCAATGTTCGTGTGGGGAGCAGTCTTCAGTGGTGCAAAAGTGGAAAGGATGCACGAGGAGGCAAATCAGAGGAGGGATTCGCTAAGCAAGAGGATGGGCCGAGAGATTCTGAATTCTATTGATGGCGGATACAGGACGGATGTTTCTAGTGCAGGACTGGTCCATGCCAACGGTGTCTTTGGACCAAGTCACTGGCACCTAATGATTGGGTTCGTTAACAATCTAATCGGAGGGAGCGTTACTGTTTTCCAACAAGTAATATCTGCAGGAAGGGCCGAGGTTATGCAGAGGTTGCGCGAGCAAGCCGAGGAGGATGGTTGGGATGAAGTCATTAACGTAAGAATTGATACGGCAAGTATGACCCCTCAATCATCCAACACTAGGAATACAGTAAGAGGAGTGGAGATTTTCGCTTATGGGACTGGTATAAAGTATGAGTGAGGATTGATATTCTCCTACTCACACGGAGGTTCCTCGACACGTCCCCTCTGTGGGATTCGGAGTGGGGATTTGCATGCAAGACACGATTGTGACCAGGATAGAGCCGACAATCGCTGCAAAGCTCTCGAAGCAGAAGTATCAGTTGGTTGGAGAGCATGGAGGGGTGAAGGTCTGTCACTGGACCAAGCAGAGCCTGATTGCCGACAGGTCCTGCTACAAAGGAACATTCTACGGAATAGATAGTCATGGATGCATGCAGATGGCGCCTAACGTAGACACATGTAATCTGGGTTGCACCTACTGTTGGAGGGAGCCTCACTCAGAGACTCTGAATAAAATTGATGATGACCCTTACGAGCTTTATTTGGAGTCTGTGAAGGCACATCGTCGACTGCTAACTGGTTTCGGGGGAAATCCAAAGGCTGACAAGAAGAAGTTTCTAGAGGCTCAGAATCCCAAACATGTAGCGATATCGCTGAATGGAGAGCCCACTCTATACTCCAGGCTTGGTGAGTTCTTGGAGGTATGTCATAATCATGGAACGTCGACGTTTTTGGTCACAAATGGAAGTCTTCCAAAGGTCATAGAGAAGCTAGATCCGTTACCTACACAACTCTATGTGTCCGTGGATGCACCAAACAAGGAGATATTCGACAGACTATGCAAGCCTAAGTTCGACCAAGGTGCCTTTCACAAGTTAGAGGAGACGCTGGAGTTACTTCCTAGCTTAGAAACAAGGACGGTTTGTAGGCACACTCTGATTAAGCATGAATCTCTTGGGTTCCACGATGATTACGCTAGATTGGATAATCTGGCAGATCCGGATTTTATCGAAGCGAAAGGGTACGTCAACGTAGGAAATAGTAGGAACAACCTCTCGGTTGAGAATATGCCTACCCACCACGAAATCATCGAGTTCTCAGAGAAGCTTGCCCCTCTCGTGGGACGAAAGCTACTCTCTGATAGAAGGGAGAGCAGGGTGGCACTAATCGGAAAGGAGATGGTTCCAGTTGAGCTCCCTGTGGCAAACATGGAGCTCCCGAAGGACTTAGGGATTGCAAAGCCACAGAGGTTCGTGCTTCCTCAGGTGTGAACGATTGGCCTCGTAGACCCACATTCCGGGCAGGTCTGTTCTATTGAGTTCTCGTAATCATAGTTGCAAGCTGGACAGGTCTGCGCTAGTTCTCTCTTCGTCTTGGCCTCGACCTCTATCTTTTCATTTTCCACTCTCTCTAGATTTAGAGAGTCTCTTTCCACATTGGGAACATCAAATCTCCCGGGCCCTCCAAGCTTCAGGAGGAGATCGGGAGGCAGAGTGATGGTCCCGGTATCGTCTATAATCAACTCTCTGGTTACAGACAGGTCGGACAAATCGAAATCTGTACCATGTTGTGCCACGAACCTACCCTCTCTGAGCTCCAGAGACCTCTCGCAGAAGTATGCCACGTCCCTGTTGTGAGTAACGAGTAAGAAAGCGACGTCCTCCTCTTCGTGGAGCCTCTCAAATAACTCCAGTACCTCCCTGCTGGTTATTGGATCTAGTGCTCCCGTGGGCTCGTCTGCCAATATCAACTTTGGATTTGTTATCAATGCCCTTGCTATTGCTACTCGCTGTTGCTCCCCTCCTGACAATTGTTCCGGCATCCCCATCCACCTATCCCCCATAGCTAACCTCTCCAGTAGCTCCATCGCCTTGGCTCTCGCTGGACCCGGCATCACCCCTTGATGCCTAAGTGGCTGTGCAACATTGTCAAGAGCATTCAAATCAGGAAGTAGGTTTGAGTCTTGGAATATGAAAGAGACCGTTTCTTGCCTGAGTTTGACTAGTTCGGTTCCCGTCATCCTAATCATTTCCTTTCCACCCAGAGATACCGAGCCTGATGATGGCTTCATCAAACCACCTAGGCACTTCAAAAGAGTTGATTTTCCAGACCCTGATGGCCCTATGACAGCAACTGCCTCTCCCTCCTTAATCTTGACATTGAGTCCTCTAAGTGCGACTACATTACCTTCGAGGCTCATGCTCTCGTAGATATGGTACATATTCTTGGCTTCAAGAATTGTTGACCTCTCTTCCATATCTCACTCCCCCTTCAGTACTATGGCCAGATCGGACTTCAATGCTCTCCTGGTTGTCAGTAGAAGGGCTATCACTACTGCGACAAGAACAGAGACGTTCACGAATATCAGTTCCGTCCAAGGCCATACCAGATCCCTGTCTATAGGGGCGCTCTGGCCTAGGAATATCTGGAATATGAAACCAAATACGCCGAAGAATCCATTGAATGCTTCCGATATGGCTAACCCTAGAATAACACCTAAAGCCATGCTAACCAGAAGAATGGCCATTATCTCGAAAAGCACCAGTCGCAATACCTGTGCAGGGCTTGCCCCTATTGCTTGGAGAATAGCTAGTTCCTTCTTTCTCTGTGATAGTACAAGCGACAGGAATACGAATGCCGAGGCTATTGAAGCCAATGATGCCACTACGAATTGAAGACTTAGTAATCCTGGAGTACCGAAGATTAACCCGCCCGTGCGTTCATTCGCCTCATGATTTGTTCCCCAATCGCTGGCGGATGAGACTCCCTCGCCATTTGAAACCTCTACTCCGAGAGTCTTCAACGCATTTTTGCAATCTTTCTGCGTCTGGTCACATAGTTCGAAGAACCAGCGATTTGATGTATAGTCATTAACGGCGGTCGGACCCAGAAGAAGCTTGTAGGTTTCCTCACCAATGACTATTGCTTGGGAAGACTCTGAGGAAAGTAATCCAGGTACCCAACTGTGCCCTCCCACGTATCTTACCTCTGCTTCTGTAATCGTAGATGTGATTATTGGGTTCATTTGGCTGTCGAAACCCCCGAATCCATAGGAGGTGTACTGCAGAGTTACATTAGATCCGACATCTGCCTTGGAAACATCCAATTGACCTCTTGCCGCCTGTCCAGCTGTGAATCCTGACACTGTCCATTCAGATGTTACAGAGCCTATACTTCCCGATATTGCCTGTTCGTCCCATTGAAGGGTATCCTCATGCCCATCAAAAACTACCCATGTCCTAAGAAGTGAACCTTCGCCCTTCTGATTAGTGAAAATGTCCCCGACGGAAGTCATATTATCAATCGAGTCGATCTCTGAAATACCGGCTCTTCTAATTGCCAGAGTAATCTCTTCCATAGCTCTCTGTTTTGAAACTGGCTCATCGAACTGCACCTGTAAGTCCGCTCCAGTTTGCGCCGAGGTGGTCCTCTCATCGACAAGGGTTCCTGTGTATCCTTGGACTGCAGCAACTGTCACGATGGAGAGTGTTAGGAGGAGGATGATTGCCAGACGATTCACTGACTCGCTGGAGCCTGATCCCCTCAATCCTCTCTTGATATCCGTCAGTATTGGGGTCCAACCGAACAATGTGGTGAATATTCTGGGTCCAGCGGCACCTATTCTGCCGAGGACTAGTGCCCCTCCTATCCAAAGGAAGAATGGTCCGAATAGGAATAACAGACCATCGACTATGAAATTGGAGCTGATTCCCTTTGACCCCACAGGCCCTAATCCCCCGTTACTCTCTATCCAACTCTCTGCAAAAGAAAGGATCCCGATGAAGAAGACAATGAGATGTAACCACAGTCTTGATTTATTTTTTGGAGCGACTTTACGCACTCCCTCATCGATTTCTATGCTGAGGAATTCTGTTGTTCTAGAGCTTCCGAACAGTAACGTTATGCCGACAGTCACAGAGAAAATCAGGAGGGTTACTAATCCGCTCAGTGTTGGAACTACGCGGAAGTCACTTTTCTCGAAGGCCATGAACCCAACGGCATCTAGGACTACGGGCACTGAAGCCATTGCGAGGATGTATCCGAAGAACCAGCCAATCACGCTTACAACCGCTAGCTCTCGAAAAATCATCGAGCCGAGAGTCGCCTCCGTGCCTCCGATAACCCTGTGAATCGATATCTCCCTTCTTCTCTGTTCCAGGGACAGTATCAGCCCATAAATTAGAACTGAGAAGGATAGTATCACTATTGGTATCATTAAGATGTAATCGAAGACACTGATTATACCCAGAAAGAGTTCTAGGAAGACAATGGTACCTGAAATCAGATCATTGTACTCGACCATTATGTCATTACCTGCTGTGTAGTTGGACCCCTCAACATCCTCCTTCAATCCATCCAGCCATTTCGTAGCAGCGCTCGTAGACGATGAAGGGAGCTGGTTTCTATCAACAGCTATACCAAGATATCCATGATCTTTGTCCATCAGAGTGAGCTTCTGAGATTCGTTCAGAACGGAAGCCGAGACCATTATGGGATTAAACAGAAGAGTTGGGTTGCCTGCTCCACCTTCTTGGTAGACCGCGGCTACCTTTAGATCGTATACCGTCATGTTAACCTGACAATAGAGGAATCCGGATTCATCATTGAAGTATTCATAGCCGGGGCAATCGTCGAAGCCCGAGGCTATATCTTGGTAGCCAAGATAGTCGTGTGTATAAGAGAATGTTAATGATTCGAGAGTGTCGTTTACCCCTACTCCGGCCTTTCCAGCAATCTGAGAAGGTAGCACTATCGAACGGTTTAGAGTGGCCTCTTCTGCAGAACTTGGCCATGAGCCGTATATGATCCGATTAGAATGTCTCTCGCCCAGATCACCGTCCCATATTCCATCTCCGTAGAACCTTATGGTTCTTTTATCGTTAATTGGGGGACCTGAGTCATAAGCCTCAGGGTATTCCCAACTGACATTATTCCAATCCCCGACAGTGCTTGTTGCTCCAACGGCGTTTAGTGGCTGTGGGATTATAGCACCATCATCAAAAAATCCGTTAACTCTAACTCCCTGTCTACCAAATACCAGCCCGCAATCGGATATTTCTTCCATTTGTACGAGTTCAAAGCATGCGGTTTCCCAGAGCAGTGAGTCATTGGTTCTGCCTTCAGAGTCCTGATCAGGGTCCTCGGCGAAATCCACTTTTCCATCGAAGATTTCCTCTTGCAGAGAGAACTGTAGGAAAGCTCCATTCAGTCCAGCAGAGTAAGCTAGAACTGTGGTTATGACAAGAGATGCCAAAAAGACGCCAGCAAAAACTGCGAGTACCCTTTCCCTTCCCTTCCAGGCACTTTTGAGAGCCATTGACATGTTGTCAGGGACTGAGTACAGTATTTCGAGTATCGATGCGTCTATGGGACCGTTATCTGGGACTGATCCATACTTATTTTTGTTTGATTCTCCCTCTTGGATGAGGAAGAAGGGTAAAACAAAGTTGAGAATTGGGATAGGAGAAGTGAGCAGCCACCATCCCGACCTTCCTGAATCATGCAATCTACGAACAGTCACACACGTGAAGGAGTAGAAAAATACCAGATTGATGAAAACGATCAGGTATGACAAAGGATTGAAGAAAAGCGTATCGAGTAATCCTATCCCAACAGTAGAGGATATTGATAGGATAACATTTGAGTAAAAGATATCAATTGCTAACAGTATTGGCCCCATTATCAGATAGAACCAGAAGGGGTTCCAGTATTCTGATCTCGAGGCCCTTCCCCCGAGGTCTCCTGTCTTTACCAGGCATTTCTTGATAGCCTCAAATGGATGCATAGGGAATTCTGGTCTGTGATCATCCTCGTAGAAGAAATCCATCATTCATCACCTGCCGTTCCCCATGCAGATCTGATATCTGAAGCGGCGGTGACACCGTCCTTGAGAAGGAGCATTCTGTCTGCCTTTGATGCGAGGTTTGGGTCATGAGTGACCATAAGGACCGAAATTCCGTAGTCTTCGCAGAGTTCCTTGAAGAGATCGAGAATCCCTTCTGCGCTTTTGACATCCAGATTACCTGTAGGCTCATCAGCAAGAATGAGTGGTCTTGAGCCGGAAATGGCCCTAGCTATTGCGACCCTCTGCCTTTGACCCCCTGATAGCTGGTCTGGGATGAAATTCATTCTATCTGATAATCCAACTTTGCGCAGAGCCTCCTCGGCCTGTGACTCTGCGAGCGATGTTGGAACTCCTGATAGCTCAAGAGCGAAAGTGACATTGTCAAGCGCAGAGAGCCTGTCC
>Ga0163109_10001575_pt1 | contig 18003 bp, 15 predicted proteins | sample CRUFie1St13metaG_FD_108704 | JGI IMG/M metagenome (GOLD analysis project Ga0163109, IMG submission 108704) | Marine microbial communities from the Costa Rica Dome - CRUD Field 142mm St13 metaG | ecosystem: Environmental > Aquatic > Marine > Oceanic > Photic zone | place: Costa Rica: the Eastern... | reverse complement strand
ATACTCCTGTGTCTCACTTCATAAATTAAGAACAACCATTCCCTTTCATCATCTCCTAGCGTCTTGGACTACTTGCAGCGACTATTTCAATCTCAATATCACCTGCCACCAGCGGCGCACCAACTGTCGTGCGACAAGGGTAAGGGGCATCGAACATATCCAAAAATACTTCATTCCATGCGGTAAATTCACCAACATCAGAAAGTTGTGCATTGACTTTTATCACATGGTCCAAAGACAGATCTAGATCGTCGAGAATGGCGTTAAAGTTTTCCAGAGTAAGCCGCGCTTGAGTCCTCACATCCGCCCGACTAACCTCGAGGGAAACAAGATCTATAGCGGTCAACCCGCTGAAAAAATAGAGATCTCCCACCTGAATCGCCGTCGCGTTTTTGACATTAAAGTGCTGCATAGCAGCCTCAACAGAGGGTGAGAAATGTACTATCGTCATGAGAGAAATCCTGAATAAAGCAAGACGCGAAATATAACGCCGGACCCATTTTTAGGTAAAGAGATTGCTCCTGAGTAAATGTAGCGTGATTGCAAACTGTCGAATTTGAACTACATTTAAGACGAGGGAACACAACAACTTAGCTTTAGTTTCTGCAACGTCATTTGAGAGACTGTCGCTAAATCTTGGAGAGATCATTTGGCGAAGGCGTTAGAGGGGATACGAGTACTGGACCTCACCCGGGGGCCTGCAGGTGGTTTGGCCACAATGATTTTGGCTGATTTTGGCGCTGAGGTCGTTGTGATTGACGCGCCCAATGAAGACCCCCTCTTGAATTTACCAGCCTCACCGATGTGGAGGAGGGGCAAAGTTTTTATCGATCTAGACCTCAACGAGGAAAGCGACCTTAATCAGTTCCATCAGCTCTGCGCGGCGAGCGACGTGCTGGTTTGCAGCTGGAGAACAGCTGCCCTCGAGAGAAAGCAATTGACTTATGAACACCTGCAGCAAAGGCATCCCCATCTAATTTTCTCGCACATCACAGGTTTCGGAGGAAAAGGCCCGAAATCAAACTATCCTGGCTACGAACACGTGATCGCGGCTTCCACAGGTCGAATGCAATTATTCTCTGGAATCGTTGATCGTCATGGTCCCGTTTTCTCAGCTCTTCAGGTTGGCACCCATGCATGCGCCCAATCTACAGCCTTCGGCATCTTAGCGGCGCTTCTAGAGCGCGAGGATTTAGGCGGTGGGAGGCTAGTTGAAACCAGTCTATTACAAGGCATGCTGCCCTATGAAATGGGGAGCATGATTGGCTCTCAGTTCCCGGAACAGTTCGCGGAGATGTTTGCGCTCGCCGACAATAACGAAGTGCCAATGCCCTCTCTTTTCTATCACCCGGCTCAAGCAGGAGACGGTCGATGGGTCCAATTTGGGAATCTACTGCCGCATCTTTTCGACAACTTTTTATTGGTCACAGACCTTACGGATATCCTTGTTGATCCTGACTTTGACCCCAAACAACTCTTATTTTTAGATCAAGCTAAACATGAAGCCTTTCGAGAACGAATGCTGGCGCGCATACAAGAAAAATCGGCAGCGGAATGGATAGACTTGTGCATTGAGAACGGAGGGGTAGTTGCGACCACCTATCAGACGACCCAAGAAGCTATTAACGACCCCGATATCAAGACTAATGGGCATGTAATCGAGAGAAGTGACGGTGGACTTGAATTGGGGCCTGTAGCCAGACTCACTAAGACACCAGGTATTCCGGGAACTACTGGAAAAAAGGATCACAAATTAATCGAGCGCTGGTTTTCAGAGCCACGACCACAAACCAACAAATCAGGTTCGGATAAACCCCCGCTAGAGGGAATTAGAGTCGTCGAAATAGCGACCATCATAGCAGCGCCATTAGGGTCATCCTTTCTAGCGGACATGGGCGCTGACGTTATAAAAATTGAACCCGTAGGAGGCGACCCCTTTAGGGGCCTGCTCATGGGACTCGGATCCGCAAGGGTAAACGGCGGCAAGAGAAGCATCGGTCTAAATTTAAAATCAGATCAAGGAAAAAGCATTGCGTTGGACCTGATTAAGTCTGCGGACGTATTAATTCACAACTTCCGACCAGGAGTTCCAGAACGACTAGGCATCGGATATGAAGAGGTCAGCAAATTAAATCCAGAAATCATCTACCTCCAGAGCAATGGCTATGGCCCTGACGGACCTGGCGCGCAAAGACCAAGCACACACCCTATTCCAGGAGCCGCTATGGGTGGTGTGTCGTATCAGATGGGAGAAAAATTGCCATCTGAGTTACAAGATATGGAAAGTCTGCGTTTGTGGACAAAACGAATTATGCGAGCAAACGACGTCAACCCGGACCCAAATACCGCAATGGTCGTTTGCACCTCCGTGATGCTTGGATTGATGGCGCGCAAAACAACGGGTGAAGGACAGCAGATATTCATGGATATGTTTGGAGCAAATGCGTATGCGAATCACGATGACTTCTTGTCCTACCCAGAGAAAAAGCAAAGAGCCCTCACCGATTACCTTATGCACGGGTTAAATCCGACTTATAGACTTTATGAATGCGAGAATAACGAATGGGTATTTCTGGCTTTGGTAAGCTCACGGGAGAAAATGCGCTTCTTAGAAATCCTCGTTGAAACGGGCTTTGAATGCGGTGGTCTTTCCCTAGGCGAGACTGAAAACACCGCTTCGGTCGAGCAACTTGAGTCGTTATTTAAACTCCGTTCAGCCGATTATTGGGAAGAGCTCCTCGCCCCTGAGGGAATTGGTTGTGTTCGAGCAGATGGATCCACTTCCGCACGATTTTGGCTAGAAGACGAACAAGCACAATCCATGAACCTCAATAAAACTGCGACTTACCCCGGGTGGGGGGACTATCAACGACACGGCCCTACCGCATTATTCAATTGCGGCGTGAATCATCTAAAAGGAGCTCCGACTGGTGGACAACATTCGGAGGAGATCCTCTCTGAAATGGGCTACGCAGAGAACGAGATCAATCAATTTTTGGAAAATGGCGTCATTTGGAAAGAGTCTGACTAAAGCCTCAGACCTCTTATGCGCCTGTTGAATAGTCAACGCCGGCGCCGAGGAGAAGGCCATATGAATCGCGCATATCCCAAGGTCCTGAACTACTCAAATTAAACCGTTAGATTACCTGTGGCAGCTCTAGGCCTCGTTATCTTGAATAGCAAATATCACTTTAGGTATTAGAACGCTTCGTTCAATACAGATATGCTTTGGAAGTATCGATAAAGAATGAATGACCAAATGCTTAAACGTATCCTGTTTGCCCTGATTCTTTCACCTTTAGGTAATAGCGTTTTTGCCCTTGATTGCCCTAGCGTTCCGAATACCGAATCTTTTTTCCCAGACAGTTGGGGCATTGATGAAGCCAACACGCGCTTCGTGACTTCCAAAGATAGCCAAATCGATTCAGAGAACGTGCATCTTTTGAAGCTCAAGTGGTCGTATGGCCTAAGCACCACCGCACCTCGCTTCTACCCCCTCGTGACGCCTGACACAATTTACATCGGCGATGGTGAGAATGGTTTGGTGGCGCTTGATCGCGAAAGTGGTTGTGTTCGGTGGCGCAACAAGGATGCGTCGGGAGATGTTGCCAGCAGCATTACGGGAGGCAACACTCGTTTCGGGCCAACATTGTACTTCGCCCACAGAACCAAAGGGGTGTTCGCCGTTCATGCCCAAAGCGGGAAGACATTGTGGCAAAGCGGCATAAGAGATGAGCCTCTTCCAATGTATTCTGGTTCTCCTCTAGTTGCTGGAGGAGTAATTTACGTGCCCATTTCCAGCCAAGAAATCGGTCTGAGTCTTCTTCCCTTTTACGGTTGCTGCACAACTAGTGGTGGCATGGCGGCACTGGATGCTGAAACAGGTGAACAGCTTTGGTATCTTCCCACGATCGAGGAGGAGGCAACAGTCACAGGCAGACATTTATTGTTTGTACAAAGGTGGGGGCCCAGCGGAGCGCCAGTTTGGAGCGCGCCAACACTTGACCGTCAGCGTGGGCTACTTTTCTATGGCACCGGAGAAAATTACTCGGCGCCCGCAACGGATACGAGTGACGCGATCTTTGCCGTAAATATCGAGACCGGGAAACGAAGTTGGTTGAAACAGTTTACAGCCGAAGATATGTACAATCTCGCATGCAATGTGGGTGGTGCCAATTGTCCAGAACAAGAAGGTCCTGACCTAGACTTTGGCGCACCGCCACTACTGGCCAGAAACAGCGAGGGTCGTAAACTGCTTTACGTGGGGCAAAAATCTGGGGCCGTGAGCGCTTTGGATCCATCAACTGGAGAAAGAGTTTGGGATCAAAAATTTGGCCGTGGTGGATATCTGGGAGGCATTCATTGGGGACTTGCTGCTGATGTTAAGCGTGGACTACTTTATGTCCCCATAAGTGACTTTCCAGCAGGTCTTGAGCTGACTGAAGCTCCTACACCAGGCTTATATGCATTAAGCCTCGATGACGGTTCACTGGAATGGTTTGCTGAAAAGGACTTTAGTGAGCCAAACAGGAAGAAACTAGGTTTTTGGCCTGGAGTGTCTGCGGGCATAGTCGCAACCGATGGTGTGATTTTCGCAGGAGATCTGGCGGGACAGATAGAAGCTTACGATGCCATAAGTGGGAATACTTTATGGAGTTACGCTTCGGCAAGATCATTCACAACAGTTAATGATCTCGAGTCAAAGGGTGGGAGCATTGATTCCCATGGGCCCTTACCTGTTGATGACTTGCTGCTCGTCAGCTCTGGTTATTCTGGGGTGGGCATGAAAGGCGGAAATGCGTTTCTAGTTTTTCAGTTAGACGAGGAATCAGATGATGAGCTAATGGAGGAGCAATAACATGAAAGCCTCTATTTGGCGTCGCCTTAGCGCCGCCACTTTGGATTTTTTTGTAGTACCGACCGTCGCATTAATAATCATGCTCATTAGCGGGGCGTTGGAGAACGCTGAGGCTTGGTCAAACGGTTTCCCATGGTTGCGAGTCCTGCTACTCGGAGTGACGGCGTACCTCCTAGTCAATGGGGTGCTGCTTTGGCGACACGGCCAAACATTGGGCAAACGGCTTTGCAAGATCAAGGTCGTTGACCACAATTCAGGTCAGCAAGCGGCTTTTTGGAAACTGATAGTTCTACGCGCGCCCTTCTTTCCCTTGTTGCATTCATCACTCATCGGCCTCTGGTATCTGCCCGCGATTGATCTATTGTTGGGTCTTCGTAAAGATAGGCGCTGTCTCCACGATTGGATTTGTGGCACGAGTGTTGTCAGTTGTTCAACGCGGACTTAGAGATTTTTCAAGAAAACACCGAGAATTTAATTACCCTCCCTAAACAGCGGGTATTCTCTTTCATTCCAGTAGACTTTCCCCGACGCTTCATCATCCGCAAGAGAAGCTAGCATCTTCGCGGTTGGGTAAGTGGCTGACGGCTCTTGGAATTGAGGCATATCTTTACCCCAAATGGCCGTTCGTGTTGGACCTGGGATCAACATATTCACCAGGATATTTGTATCTTTGAGCTCGGCTGCTGCAACCCTGGAGGCGGCCCACATTCCCGCCTTTGCTGCAGAGTATGCTGACGTACCGATAGAATCATATTCTGCGTTGCGCGAAATAGTATTGATAATCCGACCATAATTTTGTGCACGCATGTGTGGGATTGCAGCACGCATGGCATTCACCATAGCGAAAAGATGAACGGCAACATGGTGTTCGAAATCACCGTCTGCACTGTTCTCCAGTCGTTTGTTGAAACCCATACCGGCGTTATTGAAAAGCACGTCGATTCGGCCAGTTAGCTTTACGGCATCAGCAATCATTTGCTTAACTTCTGCCGGGTTGCCCACATCAACCTGCAAGTGAAATGCTCCTGGTACTTCATCGAGCCCTTCACGATTAATATCCACTGCAATTACCGTTGCACCATCAGCGCTAAAACCCTCTGCCCAAGCACGTCCAAGACCGCTAGCGGCACCGGTTATCAAAACAGTCCGATCTTCAAACATATAAACCTATCGAGACTCGCGCCCAAGCCCACTGAGAAGATTAAACCCTTGACCTTTGGACACAAGATGCCTTTGAATGACAAGAAACCCAAAGGAGAGCTTACATGAGGGATATTTTTCTGGCGATCATTGTGTTCGGGCTTCTGGCAGGTTGTGGGAAAACCGAGAGCACTACTTCGGACAACTGTCTGACGGGAGAAACCGAAGAGCAATGTCTTGAAAGAACCATGCCGGCAACATCGAGCGGCGATAGCGATTAGCGAACAAGACTTCGGACTGACCACCGCCCAAGTGGGGCTTCGTTTTAGTGATGCTTAACAGTTGAACCGAAAAAGACGCTCAATCTTTCCGATATTATCGTTATCAGTGTGTTCACTGATCTTAGCAGCTTGCAATGAGCCGTTTATTCTGGCGGCGGGCGGAGCCCTGGAGGGTCCGGTGGCCGAGGCACCCAGCACATGGGAACTCGACAAAGACTCCGCTTTAGCCCAATTGGAGACTCAGCCAAATAATCCTTACTCGATCAACTTCACGTATGTTCAATTAAACGGAAGACTCTACGCTTACGCGGGAGACACGAGGACAAATTGGGTGGCTAACATAGAAAAAGACCCACTTGTCAGGGTTCGTCTGCAAAACAAGATTTATGCGGCCCGTGCCATTCGTGTGACAAGTAGTGAAGAGCTGAATAATTTCGCTAGTGTGTGGACAGGCTTATCGGTGTTTCAGCGAGACCCTATGCGATTCGATGAGGTCTGGTTATACCGTCTGGAGGCGCGTTAGCTAATTATCGAGATCATTAGTGATATCGCTCAGACTAAATAAGTCTTCTGTTCAATAGTTTGGCTCAAATAACTGTACCCATTACCGTTCAGGCTTGATGCTGATAAAGTTTTACCTCTTCTCGAAGATCTTTCAATTTTAGGAGGGCAAATGAGCGATCTACTTTATGAAGTGAACGACCATGTCGGTGTGGTTACCCTGAACCGACCAGATGCCATGAATTCATTGACCTACCGGTTATACGCTGATTTGGAGGATACGGTTCGCTCTAGTGAGGCAAGAGCCTTGGTGATTACTGGCAATGGGCGCGCCTTTTGCGCCGGAGATGATATGAAACAAATACTCGGCAGTGGCAAACCAGCACCGACCGAATTTCGTGATCGTGCGAAAAAAACTGGCGGCTTAACACCTGCGGCGGATGCCCTCCTCCATACCGATATACCAGTCATAGCGGCTGTCAACGGGCCAGCGGTAGGCTGGGGAATGGAGCTTGCGTTAATGGCTGATATTCGCGTGGCATCTGAACGTGCCAAGTTCGGAGAACTATTTGTTGTGAGGGGCTTGTGCTGTGATGCGCCGGGCCTTGGTCGTTTAGCTCAATTGGTGGGCAGAGAGAGCGCCGCCGAGTTGCTCTTCACGGGCGATGTTATCGATGCTGACCAGGCAAAAAATCTCGGTCTGGTCGGGCGCGTAGTGCCTCACGACGATTTACTGCCGACCGCAATGGAGATAGCCCATAAAATTGCGCGCAATCCTCCCTTGGCGGTTCAGGCTTTAAAAGCCGGCCTTCGTCGCACAATGGAACCAGATTGGCGCGATACTGGTAGATGGGCAATTGAGCAGATTACTCGATTGCGCGGGACGGATGATTCTAAAGAGGGTGTCGCCGCTTTTTTAGAAAAGCGTGAACCGATTTATCACGGCCGCTGAAAGATCAGAGCCGATCGCTCTCGGTTCTAAGTCCAATTGCTATGAGTTGTCTCACCGCATCTGCTCTCGAAATACTTAATCCCGGCAGTCCTCTACATCACCGCACATAGGCTGACCAATGGCTTCCGTTGCCCGGATCCACAATGTGATGAGCTGGCGGCGTTCCGATACCAGGAACCGATCTGCTTCCTGCAAACCCCGCAACGCCGTAAGCACATCGAGATAGTTTTGATCACCCAAAGTATAGCGATTGCGGGCAGCATCCAGGGCTTGTTGCGCATGCCCGCGGCGCGCAGCCAGCGTATCGATGATCCTCTGCTGTTGCTGATACTGCCGTGTCAAACTGCTCACCTCCTCGAGCGCCGCCAACCACAGCTCGAGGTACCGCTGGCGCTCTTCCTCGAGCACAAACTGCGCGCGCTTCTCCAGCTGGCGCAAACGCCCGCCGGTGAAGATGGGCACCGTTAGATCCAGGCCGTAGCCAAACCACTCCGTGCTGAACGTTTTCTCTGTGAGTGACGTCAAACTGGCGGTGACTTGCAGCGACGGTAAACGCTCCGCGAAGCTGATGCCCACCCCCGCCGCCGCCTGGCGGAGGCGAGCGTAACCTGCCCGTATGTCCGCCCGGTGACGAATGTGTTCCTCCGGGGTGCCAGGGCCCAAAGCTTCAGGCGCATCTGGCACCGCAAGGCGCACTACGCGGGCAACGGCATCTGGCGGTTGACCCAGCATTACATCGAGGCTTTTTTCCAGGACCTCTTGTCGTGTGTCGTTAACGAGCCTCAGCTGCTCGAGGACGGTCGTCTGCTCGCGCTGCTGATAGAGCTCGTTGGCAGGGGCTTGACCAAGACGAAAGCGCGCTTCTATCAATCGCTCGAGATCTTTGCTGACCTGTATTTGCGCCGCCAGCAACGCGCCTTGTGTTCTCAGCGCGACAGTCTGGTAGTAAGTTTCGGCAATCGAGGCACTGAGCGCCAGCTCAACGGACTGCTGCTCAAACCATCGCTGCTCGGCAAACTGTTGCGCCCCTTCTATCTCGAGACGGCGTTTACCCCAGAGGCCAGCATCCCAACCAAAGTCGAGTGAACCCAGATCCGACCGTATGTTGGGATCACGGCCAGAGATATTTCTGACTTGCCGATTGCCTCTGCCGAATAGCGACGGCCAAAGTGCAGCTTCGGCAGCGCCGAGCTCTGCCTCGGCTTGCGCGAGGCGCGCCATGGCGATCTGCCGCGAAGGATTGCCTGCCAGACCGATCTCGATCAGATTGTGGAGCACACTGTCGTCCAACTCGAGCCACCACCGCTCAACCTCGGCGCGTGGTGCACTGTTAGTTGGGCCACTGTCGAGAACGACGTCGGGCACCCTGTCAACGCTCGGCACTGTTACACAGCCAGAGATCCCTAAGATCAGGACGATGAATGCCAGTTGCTTCACACTACGGCTCCGCTTTCACTCGCAATCCGAGGCACATCCCTGGCGTGTCCGCGCTCCAAGGCGACCACAATGCAGGGCAATAACATCAAAACCACCGGTATCGAGAACAACATGCCAAATCCCATCGATACCGCAAGCGGGCGCATGGCCGCGGCCTGTATAGACGTCGTCAAAATTAGGGGCGCCAACCCCACCAACGTGGTCACGCTGGATAACACGATCGGCCGGAAACGGTCCCGCACGGCAGCCACCATGGCTGCTTCGGGCGCAGCGCCCACATGCAGCCCTTCGGTATAGCGGACGTGTAGTAACAAACCCGCGTTGATGACGAGGCCGCCGAGTGCCAGGACGCCCATGAAACTCGCAGCACTGAGGTCAATGCCCAGGAGAATATGACCCAGCAGCGCCCCGGTTGCGCTCAAAGGTATGGTCGCCAGTAAAATCGCACTGTGACGCAGACTGCGCACATACGCGCCGATAATGACGAAGATCGCAGCCAGAACGCCGGCGGTGGCCAGCAGCAAACCTGACTCGGTTTCGGCATCTTCGTTCGTATCGATGGCTTCATCCCAGGTTGTCAGCCCAGGGTACTCCGCTTCCAAGCCCGGTAGGAGATCGTCGCTCACTAGGTCTTCCACCAGAGCCTTCGACGTGATGCGCCGGTCAATGGTGGCTTCGACCCTTTCAATGCGTTCCCCGTTGATGCGTCTCAGCTGTACTGCGCCACGCTCCCAATGAATCTTCGCTATATCGCCCAACGCCGCCTGTCGGCCTTCGCTGGAGGTAAGAATGAGATCGCTCAAGTCTGGGAGCACGCGATCATCGCCGTGATCGCCGCGGATCATCACCCTAACTTCATCGGTCCCCCGCGTCAGGCGCGTGGCTTCCAACCCATCCAGCTGGGCCCGCAGACGGCTGGAAATCTCGGATTCGTCGAAACCCAGCGCCCGACCCGCGGTGGTGAGCTCGAACCGCACTTCCGACCGGAAAGCATTGCCGCTGTATGAAATCTGACCGACACCGGCAATCTCCTGCAGCCGCCGCACCAGCGACTCTGCCGCGCGTTGGCTCACGGCAGAATCGGCGTGGGCAATTTCAAGCGTGAGGTCTCGGCCGTCGCCCGGCCCCTGCACGTAATCGATGGACAGCTGGGTCAGCTTGGCAGGCTGTCCAATCAGATCGCGCCAATGCTGAGCAAACTCACCCGAGGTGAACGGTCGGTCCGCGGGCGGGACCAGGCTGAAGGTCACCGCGCCTTGATGACTGGCCGGTGAGCCCAACTGCATGTAGATGCCCTTGATGTCCGCTTCATCACCGAGGCTCTGCAGTACCTGACGCCCCAACCTGTCGATCTCGTCCGCCATCTCGTCGACCTGGGCGTCCGATGCGCCCGGGTTGAGCGCATAGATCACAGAAACTTGCTCACTCTCAAATCCCGGCTGCAGGGAAATCGGTATCCGGCCGCTGGCCACCCAGCTGACGATCGCCAGGCCGACAAGCAAACCCACGCTGATTACCAACCCGCAATTGGCGAGACACGACTCGGCCCAGGGCACGAAATAGTTCTCCCGTAGATGCTCGAAACGTTCCTGCACCCAGCGCTGCTTCCGCCCGGTATCTAGTTTGCTTGCCCTGCCATAGGCAAGGTGCGCCGGAAGGATCCACAACGCTTCAATCAACGAGATGACAAACACACATGTCGTTACCACCGGGATGGCCAACAGGAACAATCCCAATTGGCCCGGCATAAAAAAAACAGGCATGAACGCAATGATGTTCGTCACAATGGCGAGCGTTATCGGGGTACTGAAACGGGCAATCGTATCCGCCGCCGAATCCAGGGATGACAGTCCGGACTGCATATTCGAGTAAATCGACTCACCGATGACCACCGCATCATCAACAACCACACCGATGACAATGATGAAAGCGAAAACAGACACGAAGTTGACGGTATACGGCGTCAACGCGAAGAGGGCCACACCGCCCAGCATCGCAACCGGCAAACCGACCGCCACCCAGAAGGCAACGCGCGCTTCCAGCACAAGAAACAGGAGCACCAACACCAGCGCGAGGCCGATCAGCGCGCTCTCTGCCAGAATGCCTACACGGTCATCAAAGCTCTTGGCATCATCGTCAAAGATCACTGCGCCCCCGGCGGCCATCTCGGATTCGATCTCCGCAAGGAGCGTCCTGACACTTTCTGACACTTCGCCCGGGGTGGCGACGCCGGAAGCGAAGATGTTCATCATGACGCCGAGCGAGCCGTTGATACGGTAGCGTTTACCATGCGGGCGGAAGCCGTTTTCTACAGTCGCAATCTCGGAGAGGGTCAATGGCACACCGCTGGGCGACTCGACAATGGCGATGTCGCCGAACTCGTGGGCATAACGCCGATCGAGCCCGGTAGCCAGGCCATACTCTCCCGTCGAGCTGCGGATGGCACCGCCCGAGAGCTCAAAAGAGGCACGCTGAACGCGCTCCGTGACGTCGCGGAGCGAGATACCAAACAATCGCGCTCTATCCGGAGACACCCGAACCGCGATTTCCGGCTCACCGGCACCCTCAACTTGCACTTGACCCACCGCGGGCAGATTCAACAGACGCTCCCGGGCAAGCTCTGCGAACGCATGCAGCTCTGCACGCGATTCGAACCCGTAGAAACCCAATTCGATATCCTCGCCGTCGTCGCGCGCCTGGATGATGATGGGCGGTTCCAGGTCTGCCGGCAGCGAACTCAAGCCATCAATGGCGCTGCGGATCTCATCGAGGGTTCGCTGGGCATCCGCGCCCTCATCCAGCATGACAAAGATATTGGCACCGCCGGATTGAATCTCGCTGACGATCGTATGGATGTCGCGCAAGGTATTGATGCTTTGCTCCATCGGCTGCACCACCTGCGCTTCAACCTCGGACGCAGTCGCGCCACGGTACTCGGCACGAATCTCGATGGTGTCGAGGACAGCGGTGGGAAACACTTCCTGGCGCATGTTGAAGACGGCAATCACGCCCCCAATCAGAGACACCCACATGAGGAGGTTCGCTGCCGTGGGATTGTGCAGGAACCAGAGGGATAGCGAGGCGCGAGGTTCCGTCGACATGTTATGAACCCACCACGTCGACTTCAGCGCCGTCGAACAGGCCAATGGGGCGTTCGAGAATGAGCGCAGCGTTCGCCTGGAAGTTGTCTTCAACGGACACCTTTTGTCCTTGATTCTCGACCGGGTAGAGCTGGTGAAGCTCGGCGCGTCCGTCGCGGTAAATCCAGATCAAATTGCCGCTGACAATGAGATCGGTCGGGACGAGTGCCACGGCGCGTTGCTCTTTCGCCACAAGCTTGGCCTCCAAATGCATGCCGTAGGCCCAACCCTCATGATCGAGCGGCGCTTCGATGCGCACCCGCACGGTCGCCAGGCGCGTGTCGTCGGTGAGGTTTCTGACAATACCCTCGAAGGTACCCATCACCGGGGTGGCGCCGAGATCGTGAACGGGTCGGAGCTCAATCCGCTCAACCCCCGCATCGAGCAGGCGCACCGTTTTGACCGGCACCTGCAGCTCAACCACGGCATAATCGAGTGGAAAGAGCGTGGCCGTTACCCCTCCCACTGATAGAACCTGCCCAACGATGGCATCTGCGTCGACCACGCTGGCCGGCCACGGCGCCCGAATGGCGGTTCTTTGCAGAGCCAGCTTGGCGCGATCGAGCTCCGCACCGATGGCTTTGCGCCGCGCGACGGCTTCCGCGCGCTGAGGTTCTCGGAGGGCGAGCGGATTCGCCGGTGTCTCTTCATCATGGGTTGCCTGCCAGGCGGACCACTCCAGCCGCGCGATCTCCGAGCGCCCTTCTTCAATGTCGATCGTCGCTTGGGCCTGGGCATAGCGGGCTTCAGCGCTGGCGACGGCAATGGCGTAATCGCGTTCATCAATTCGAAGCAGCAGATCGCCTTCAGCCACCTGCCGACCTGCTTCGAGATTTTCACTGACCCACGTGATTTCACCCGGCACCTGCGTGGTGAGCTCGAGCGCTTGCCGCGGTGACAACACACCAAATGCGGTGACCGTGTTGGCAACGTCTGCGCGCGCGAGTGCGCCGATCGCGACCTGTGGTTTCGCATTCGGCATGCTGACTTCGAGGGGCTCAGGACCCGTCGCCAGGATCAGGCCGCACACAACCACGCCTGCACAACACGTGAGTAAGATACTTAAACGAGATCGCCGCATAAAAAATCCCCGCAACTGCGGACAGAATCGACGAGGGGATGTTACTCCGCCTGGGGTTAACGCTGGGTTAACATCCGTTGGGCCGGTGCGGCGCCTATTGCCCCCGCAGCAGGGTGGCCGGCTGGCGATGTAATCGGCGCATGAGGTAATCCGCACCTGCATAGAGACACAACGCGCTCACGCCAAAAGCTGCCATCACCGCCGGCCAGACGGGGAAATCGAGCGGTAATTTCAGCTGAAAATGCAGCAGCGGCGGCGCAATCATGGTTCCCGCCCTTTGATCCTGTGTACAAATCGCCACACATGTTATGTCGAGGGATGTAAACGTTGCACTAACGTCAACTAAAAGCCGACAACAGTAGCCCTGCCGGCCGGCAGTTCCGTAGTGGTGTAGCGCCACGCAAAACGTTTGCAAGTGAGGGACACGAGCTCTAGCCCCAAGCCAAAGCCGTAGTCATCATCGCCTTGCGCTTTGATGTTAGGGTCTGCCGAACTCACGTTCTCGATGGAAAACTCCCCTTGTTCAATGGCAATACGCACCTCACCATCCACCGTGTATTGGAATGCGTTCCTCACCAGATTCGACAACACGATACGGGCAGCCGCGAGTGGGACATACGCTCCGCCACTGCCGTCAACGCTCAATGAGACATCCCGGGAGTCCAACAAATAGCGGTAGTTCTCGACGATGCCGTCCACCTCCCCACGGAGGTCTATCTGTTCCGGTTTCGGCTGGTTATCGGACTGCCGATTGACCCAAAGCAGGGTTTCCGTCAGGAGATGAATATCATCCAACGCGCGATACTGGCGAACAAAGGCTGCCTGCTCTGCCTCCGAGCGGTCGGGGCGATCGGTGAGGCGGTCTATCAGTTCCACGTTGGTGGACAGAATGGCAATCGGCGTGCGCAGCTCATGACTGGCATGACGTAAAAAGAGCTTTTCCTTGTCTACCCCTTCGCGCATCCGCTCGAACGCGAATTGAATCCGCTTCGCCAGCGCATCGAGCTCTCGGAAACGCAAATTTGGCAATTCCGAGTCGACGTGATCAACGCTCTGAGCCGCACTCCAGCTATTTAACGTCTGCACAGGTGCTGCAATGTTGCGGATGATCAGAAAAGCCACCAGCAACATTAACCCGGCAAAAAGGCTGCCGATCGCAAACGCAAACTGATCCGTAAATTCCAGCTCCTCATAAACTTCATTACTGCCGACAATGCCATGGACAAGATAGAGCCACTCATCAGAATTCAGCTGGTAGGGATAGAGAAAAATGAGCTCGCAGATGCCTTCGGCACAGAAATCCTGCGTGTCCACCACAAACTCTTTTTGATCAAATGCCTTAAAGTCCAAGTTGACGAAACGTATTGCCTCGCCGTGCTCCAAGTCATCGAGCGGGAACACCGCAAGGATCTGCTGTGGAACGTTCGTGACTTCATGGTACCCGGTGAGATTCGGACCCGTTGGCAGCTTTGGCCTGACACCCTCTGCCGCGTACGCTTCGGCATACTCCTCCGCGGTTCGCTCCAGAAACGATTGCGTTCTGAGATCGATGCCGATCTCCAGGTAGTAATCCAACAGCTGGGTATACGCGAACACCAGGACAATCGTGCAGCCAGCAAACCAGAGCAGCAGATAACGGCTTAAGCTCGGCAGCGCGCGCTGATTTTCAGTCATTGCGAACACGGATCGCCACGCCGTGCGTAGCGACCGTCTCGATGAGCTTCGTCGAGAAAGGCTTGTCCACCTGCTGCCTCAGCTTGTAAAGATGTACCTTCAACACGTCCGAGTCCGGAAAATCTGCGTCGCTCCAGATGGCGTTCTCCATCCTCTCCCGACTCACCACGCTAGGAGATTCTCGCATCAAGAGCTCGAGGAGCTTCCAACCCGTCGGCGACAGGTTGAGCGTCTTTCCCTCCCGGCGTGCCGTTTTCGAAGATAGATCCATGACAAGAGGACCCACCGCCAGCTTCTGCGCTTGCGCGCTCCGGCGTTTCGCCAGCGCTTTGACACGCGCGGCCAATTCACTCAGCTCGAAAGGTTTGATCAGATAGTCATCGGTACCCGCATCAAAACCAGCAAGCTTGTCTTCAAGCGTGTCTCTTGCGGTGAGCATCAACACAGGCACGTCCACACCTTGATGACGTAACGCTTCACAGACCTCCAAGCCGTTCATACGCGGCAAGTTGATATCCAAAAGGATGGTCTGGTACTCATTCGACAACGCCAGTTCCAAGCCTTGCGGCCCGGTCGCCGCGTAGTCGCAGTCGATGCCTTCGAGCTCAAAGAAAGCGATCACCGTTTCCGCCAACGACAGGGTGTCTTCAACGAGTAGCGTGTGGATTCTCATCATCTGTTAAACCGTCCGTTCACAGCAGCAGTATAGAGACAGCTGCAACCGAGAAACTACTGCGTGCGAGGTTAACGCCGGGTTAACGCCGACCACAAGAAAAACCTTGCACGTGGCGTGCTATGCCGTCGCCACAGGCCCGAGGGCGATGTGACTGTGAACACGGGTGAGTTGCTGGTCGAGCTCGGGTAGAACCGGTTCCACGCTGATCTGGATTCAATCTCGGTTTACCACACAACCATGCTTTGAGAAACAAGCAATAAAGCGATCATCGACATCACCCATCGGAGGTGGGCAATTGCCATCATCCCGATGACACAGACGGGTCAATTCTCGCTGCCTAATCTTCCCTGTAAACCGCGCCAAACTTAGGAGAGGGCTACAGGTAAAAGTGCCCGAAAAGTACCACGCGGGTAGTGCTCCCCTGTAAACCTAGATAACTAATAAAACCTATAATTAGGAAAATATCTGGCGGAGAGAGAGGGATTCGAACCCTCGAAGGCTTTTACACCTTACACGCTTTCCAAGCGAGCGCAATCGACCACTCTGCCATCTCTCCGGAAAAACTCCTCGAGAGACGCCTGTTTACTCGATCACGAGGGTTTTAGAGTGGCAACCCACCTGACCAAATCTCGGCGCCCGAATCAGATGCTACCGTTGCTCCCTTCCGGGCCTGGCGGGGTTCACAACATATCGTCGCGAGGCAACCAGGTGGGTTACCATAACGTCGAGGATCCTAAACGATAAATGATAATTTTTATAGCTGATTGAGTAGCTGTCACTTTTCGATAGTCGAATAAGGATTCAATAACGGTAAAACTGGGAATCGATATGCGCCGCGACCACAAACCCTACTCGATAAAAAAATTGCAAGGTCGCATTGAATCTTTCTGGGTAAGGCATTTCACCACTCCACAACTAGATTCTCTAGGCCCACATTCAATGATCATGAAGCCTTGGAATCTCAGCCTCTACGGCAAGAAAATTAGTCTGGGTAAGAGCGTTCACATAATAACCGCCAGAGATAGGCCAGTGAACCTCACAACATGGAACATAGATGATTCGCAAGGGGAGATACTAATCGGAGACTTCGCGCTAATCTGTCCAGGTGTGAGGATAGACTCTGCTAGTCGGGTTACGGTTGGTAAGAATTGTATGCTTGCAGCGGGCGCGTATTTAACCGACGCGGACTGGCATGATATCTACGACCGCACCAAAACGGTCGGTGAGACCTCTCCGATAACGCTCGAAGAAAATGTGTGGATAGGTGACGGCGCCACACTCTGCAAAGGGGTAACGATTGGAGAAAACTCGATAATAGGTGCGGGTTCGGTTGTTACAAAAAGCATCCCAAAAAATGTAGTGGCGGCCGGCAATCCAGCGACAGTCGTGAAGAACCTAGATACGGAAAAAGAAATCGTTACAAGGCAATCTTTGCTTGAGGATCATTCGGAACTCGCTGAGAGCATAGACGCCCTCGAAAAGTGGATTCGAGCAGACAACACACTGACTGGTTGGCTGAGGAGTCTCTTTTGGCCTAACAGAAAAGATTAAAGACTATTGCCTCCAATCAACAAAGGCGGGCGGTTCAGCATCATGGCTTGAGCGGAACGGATTGATATCGATCCCACCTCTTCTTAAAAAACGCCCGTAAACGATAAGTTCCTCTGGATTACAACTTGATTGAATGTCTGCGAAGATTCTTTCAATCGTAGTTTCATGAAATGCCTGATGGTTCCGGTAGGAGACCAGATACTCCAATAGTCCGTCATGGTTCATTTTAGGACCAGTGTATTCGATCAACACGCTCGCCCAATCTGGTTGGCTGGTTACCGGACACAAGCTCCTAAAAATATTCGTTACAAGCCTCTCATTTACCCTCTGCGTGGATGATACGATCAGCGAATCTTTCGAATAATTGTAATTTTTTATTTCTACTGACGATCGATCTAAATTAATCAGCTTTCCTTGCGTGATTGTAGATCGAGACTCGATCCGCTCCTTGAAAGAGACCGACAACTCTCCATCAAACGCCGCCTCCAAGTCTCTTTGAACGGTCCCAAGCACCTCGGATTCTTCGTCGAAATTTGATTGCGCAAATCCGTTGAGATAAAGCTTCATCGATTTACTTTCGACAACCTGGGCACTCGAATGCTTGACTCTGATCTCTAGGACTTTTGAGATAGGCAATCCATTTGAATTCAACCAAGAGAACTCATATGCGTTCCAGAGATCTTGACCAAAGTCAGATACGTTAGTTATCCCT
>Ga0163109_10001574_pt1 | contig 18006 bp, 27 predicted proteins | sample CRUFie1St13metaG_FD_108704 | JGI IMG/M metagenome (GOLD analysis project Ga0163109, IMG submission 108704) | Marine microbial communities from the Costa Rica Dome - CRUD Field 142mm St13 metaG | ecosystem: Environmental > Aquatic > Marine > Oceanic > Photic zone | place: Costa Rica: the Eastern... | reverse complement strand
TCTTTTATGATTGAAGAACCACACGTCCTCTACCGTGACTAAATGAGATTCAATCCCCAATTCTTCACAGACTCTTAAATCTTCCTCTGTTCCGTTAGCCAATAGTAAAATAACTTCACCATCAGTTACTTCTTTAAAACTTTGTGACCATAAACTAACTTTTTGGATATTACTCTCCAAGTTATTTGCCACACCTAATAACGCTTTTTTCATATTTTATAGTGTACCTTCTAATTTTTCACACCAACCCTCTTTCTCTGAGTGTGGCCAAACAATCCATTTATGTGGTTTTTCTTCCACGTTGAATTCTCTCCATATTTTCACCCATTCGTCAGGTGTTGTTAATAGTCCTCTAATTTCATTTGGTTGTAAATCTTTTCTATCTAAAGATTCACCTTTTTCATTTTCAAAAATTACCGCAATAAAATTATAGTCCTCTAATTTTAAACTTGATTTATGTATATCAATACAATGTTTAAATATCCTCATAAATGAGTTATCGTATTCCTCATCACTTAATTGTGGATTTGGAGGTAATCCTCTATCCATTGTATATTTTTGTACCGCTCTCTTTTTAAATGAGATTCCCGCGTATTTTTCATAATCCTCAAGGGTTCTTACGGGACCAAAGTCGTAGATACCGAAATCAATATCTTTTTCGTGACCATCCATTTCGAATAATTTCCTATTTCTAAGGTGTGAACTACTGTTTTTGTTCCCCCATGTTTTATCATCATCCCATTGTTTAGTTCTACCCTTTCTTGTGTATTCGTGCCATGCGATCACTTTATGTGGGTGAAATAAATCGTATCCCCAAGTAAACGCCCTCACTGCGATTGATATTTCTTCTCCGTGGAAGTAATACTCTGGATCGTGAGGAACTTCCTCAACAAAAGACCCAAGACTAAACGCAAAATGTGCAGAATAAAACCTTGAAGTAATTGGTTCTGATAATTCTTTGTGATTCTCAATTGATGCAGGTAAGAAGAAAATTGCACCTTCAGGAATGAACCTATCAAAGTTCATCTTCCATGGTACCTGAACACGACCATCGGGGTCAGTCTCAGGATTATAAGACGATATGTAACTGGTCAATAATGGTTTTTCATAACCTTTTTCTTGTAACCCCTTTAACATATCAATAAGTTCTTTATCCCAATCTTGGATAAATCTATGATGTGAGTCTAATTGAAGTGTATATTGTTCACCATCATATTGTTGTTGTAATGAGTTTCTTGCCCAACAAGCTCCCTTAGATTCGGTATATTCAACATCTAAAATTTTGAAACGTTCATCATTTTTAAATTCATCAAGGTTGTCCCACTCATCTTCTTTTGAATGTTGCCAACAGATACTGAAAACCAAATTTTCGGGTTTATGTGCTTTCTCAATACAGTCCCTCAAAGTAGGTAATAATTCGGGGTCCCTGTACGAAGCAATCTGTATAAAAATTTTTCCGTTGTTTTTCATCTATTCTTTTTTTTAGAATATAAATAAAATAAGTGTGATCGTAAAGCCTAAGACGTACTTGACTTAATTGTTTTTTTTCCTTATAATCTAAGTATGGAACAGATTAATTCACCGAAAATTGTGAATCGTAAAGTTGACGATATACTTGACATTATTAGACAGTCAGGTTTTTTCGATATATTTGAGATCGGTGAAAATTATGCGAGAAAAGAACTAACTCAAAAGGTTACAGAAGAATATGTTAAACAATTAAGTTCTGATTTCACAGTTGAATGGTCTAATAGTGAATTAGATAAAATACTAAGAAGAATATTCACTGGTTCCGTTCTTTATGAATTAAAAAAGGATGGTATTGTAAATTCATATGAAGATGAAAATACTGAAGAAGTTTTCTTTCTAACTGAAAAGGGTAAGAGAGATTTTCCCAACCAAAACAAAAAATTCAATCAATTACTAATCGAGGATATTGCCCGTACGTTCTATCCGTCGAAAGAAATTTAATTTTTAAAAACCAAAATACATGTTATTCGATTTCGATGATCTTTTGATCCAACCTGCAAAAATTAGTGCAATTCGTTCTCGTTCTGAGACAAATCCATATTATGGAGATAAATTACCTTTGATGACCGCACCAATGGATACCGTTGTTGATGGAAATAACCATCAATACTTTAGTGATTTAGGTATAACAGTCGTACTACCTCGAAATACACCTTCTCCTTGGATGGAAGATTTTCTAAATGACGATTATTTTACATCTTTTAGTCTAACTGATTTTGATAAGTATTTTTTAGATAATGATGTGGAAATACCTGAAGGTAAACAGTATCGTGTATTGATCGATATTGCGAATGGTCATATGAAGGATCTCCTTGAAAGTAGTAAAATTGCAAAACAAAAATATGGTGATCAAATCGTCTTAATGGTCGGTAACGTCGCAAATCCAACTACATTTTACGATTATGGTTTGGCGGGAGTCGATTATGTAAGGATTGGGATTGGAAATGGTGGAGGTTGTTTGACAACGGTACAAACGGGTGTTGGGTATCCAATGGCGAGTTTAATTAGTCAGTGTAACGATATCAGGAGAAGAAATCCTTTTATTAAAACCAAAATTGTCGCTGATGGTGGATTTAAGAAATATGCCGATGTGATAAAGGCATTGGCTCTTGGTGCTGATTATGTGATGTTAGGTTCAATCTTCAACAAGTCACTTGAAAGTTGTGGTGAAACAACTAACTCTAATGGTGAAGTTATTGATCAGTATAGTAATTCAACACTCGAAATGTTTAACGTGGATATTCCTATATATAAAAACTTTAGAGGTATGAGTACCAAAGAGGTTCAGAAATCGTGGGGTAATAATGAACTAAAAACTTCAGAAGGTGTGGTTAGGACACATCAAGTAGAATACACACTCAAAGGGTGGGTTGATAATTTTACATCTTATCTTAAATCCGCTATGAGTTATACAGGCAATAAAAAACTCCCCGATTTCATTGGAGGAGTTGATTATAATCTTATCACGAAAAATTCGTTTGAGAGATTTAATAAATAATTAACCGATATTAAATCCTTTGTCGTCTGCAGTGAAATCTTTATCTCTATGCATACCATCTTTAATATAGGATCTAATTAATTTAGAAACGGTCATTTTCTTTTTGTCTGCAACTTTTTCAATTTCTTTAAAATACGCAGGAACGATTCTAAATGACAACATCTGAATCAATTGTTGATTCTTAGGTTTATCTGAATTTGTTTTTTCTTTTGTTTTTGATGCCTTTGATGCCATTGTTTTGTCTTTATCTATAAATACTATATTATTTGAAATAATCCTTTACTGTAAAATTTGACTTTCCACTTTTTTTTCTGTATCCTTTTAAAAAACATTAAAGATGATAGACACAGAATTAATAGAAATGGAAACAAATAATACTAAAACAACTAATGTTGTTGACCATGTAGAGTCATTATATCCTGAAACTACTGAACTATTTAAGAAGATTCAGAAGGAACAATACGAATTATTTTGTTTAAAACAATCAAACTATGGTCCCGACAATATTTCATTGGGTACGGACCTAATTCGTGAGGAAGATAGAAAAATGTCTCAAACTGGTTTATGGTTTAGAATGAATGATAAGATCCAAAGACTAAAACAGTTGATAGTCCTTGGAAACAAAGATAATGTAGGAGAATCTGTTGTCGACACATACCAAGATTTATCGGTTTACGGTGTAATATGTCAGATAGTCAAAGAAGGAAAATGGGGTAAATAACCTAACATAACCTGACTATCAACATATTTATAGTAAAACGAGAACTATGGCAATAAATGTAGACATCAATCATCCATCATTCTTAAAACTCTTAGACAAGGTCAATACAAAAGTGTTGGCAGGTATTAAAGTTGATAAGTATTTTTCATTAACTGACGGTAAAAGAAAAGGTATATCATACCTGACCTTAAAGTTGGTCAACACATCCTTAGGTAGTAAAATGAAACTTTCAGAAAATGAATTACTGAGTTTCGTTACGATCTTATGGAAAAGGAATGAAGAAATAGAAAATTATGAGTTAGCCGCAATATTCAAGGATATTATGGAAAACTTTAATTTAATTTATAAGTCTGTAAAACCCGTGAAAAAGGTTAGACAAATAAAAGTTAGGTAACCTCTTCCCACTCAACATCCTGTATTTGTTCACAAAAAATTAAGGTACCTTTACTGTGTACCTTAAAAACGTGATCAACCCCCAACCATTCTTTGACTAAACTTGTATCCCTAACACGGTCCATGTCGTACTCCGCATGTACTATATACAAATAACCATTTATTTTTTGAATAGGTCTTTTATACGAGGGGTATCGGGACATTAGTAATCTACAGGTCTTTCATTAGGTATTTGGAAGTCACTCCAATCCCTACCTTTCAAATTTATGTTGTCGAAATAAAAAGACCACTTGTGTTTTCCTGCCCATATAACTTTTGTGAAACCACTTGGTATTAATGCTCCACCCTCTACATATTCAGGTTCATTATTGAAGTGTATTGTTATATTCACTTTAACAGTTTCAAAAACTTTAGCTAAGTCTCTTTCAAACCTCTCAAGTTCCTTCCACGGTCCTCTGTTCAGAGATTCGTGTTGTAGTGCACAATTTAGATAATTGAAAGTTTCTTTCAATGTTTTCTTGTCATAACAATTAAAATTTGCCGCAGGTGCCATGTGACCCTTGTCATAAACATTTGCCTTGTAGTCGTCGTTATCTGAAGTTACCCAACCATCAGGTTTCCAAAAGTCCATACCACTTCTACTTATTTCTCCTGTGGGACACAAAACTCTGTATGTGACCTGTAAGGGTTGTTGATAATCTTCAGAATAGACTACCGTATATAATTCTCCTTTATAGGTCTTAACTTGACCATAAAGTGATGATGTACCAATAACAAAACATATTATTAGTAAATTGATTATTCTTTGATGTATTATTTTCATATAATTTAATTATTGTAAAAGGAGATCGACAATATTATTTACTGTTTCATCGTCTACTTTTATTTTGTGATAGGGAAGATCATATTGTTTAAGAGTATTTTCAATTTCCCTATCTAATTCAATTGATTCCTCTAAGTTTTGATATCTCTCAATATCATTATGTATACCTTTTGTACGTTCTAATAAAATATTAATGTTATCATATTTGTTATTCATTTCAATCAATAACTTATCAAACGTCTCACCATATAAATTGGATGGATATTCCTCCCCACCATTCTTATCATAGTAAGTTTTATATGTTAATGATAATAGTATGGGTGAATCCAATATTATAAATTCTACTTTACCATATGACTTAACAATCCCTCTATGTTGGTTCGCAAGTACAAACAGTTGATCCGCTATTGCGGAGTGATTTTCATCCCACGCTAACAATTTGGGAAACTCATAAGGGTTGTCACAAGTTATGTGTCTTTTTTTCAAATTATAGGTCAGTCCTGCAGAAATAGATGACTTTCCAATACCTGGACCCCCAAAAAGATTTATAATTTTGGTCATTATAGATAACTATCATTTAATTTATAATACATAAAAATCCTCATAGAATCAATGGTATCGTGAGTTTTGGGCTAATAATAATTTTTTTTTGACCTAAAATTCAAAAACGGGTCAATAAGTCCAAGTATTCATGTATTTATTGATATATTAATTTATATTAAAAAATATACCAACTAAATGGAATTACTCGGAGCGTTTTTAACAGGTGTCGTAGGACCTATTCTCTATTTGTTTATTGATCGTAGATTGAAACGTCATCAAGACAAAAAGAGAGACAAAATTAAAGAAAATATCATCAATACGTCGATTATTGATACTGAAATTGAACAAATAAGAAGTGAATACGGGGCCGATAGAGTTTGGATAGCACAATTTCATAATGGGGGTAATTTTTATCCAACAGGTAAATCAATTCAGAAGTTCTCAATTTTTTACGAAGTATCTAAAGCAGGTGTATCATCCGTAAGTCATATCTTCAACAATATACCATGTTCATTATACCCCAAAGCAATGCACTTCTTAATGGAAGGTAATGGAATATTCATCCCAAACTTCTCAGATGTTAAAACTGCCACTTATGGATTAAAAGGTGCTGCAGACTCCGTAGGTACTAAATCGTCTTATGTGATACCCTTATTTACATTGGACGGTAAATACATAGGAAACTTAGGTTTAGATTATGTATCCAAAAAGAAGAAATTGACCAAAGATGATTGGGAACATGTTCAGATTCAGGCAGGTAGGATTTCAGGTTACTTATCTTCATATTTAGAAAAACAATAATTTTTTTCCATCTCGGGAACCGTTATTGTGTTTAAAATATATTTATAAGAAGTAATCATAATAAACAAAAACAATTATTGAAATGAAAAAAATAGTAATACTATTAATGATCGTATTATATGCGGTCCCCACTTTAGCACAAGACAATAATCCTAAGAAAAAAAATTCGTTCATAAAGGAATTTTATAATGATTTCCTCAAGTATGGAACAATCTATGGTGCGGGAGATATTAGAAACTCTTATGAACCCGCAAGAAAAGAGTATTTAGTCAGAACAAATGACAACGGGAACATTTATGATGTTCCAAGAGTAGTAGATGGTACAGAATACAATCCTTTCGATTATCGACTTGGATTTGGTATTAGAAAATTGGCTAGGTTTGACTATGAAAGAAAACCTGGTAATTTTTGGACGGGTAATGCGGATAGAGAAAGACAGATCGCTTTATCAGCACCAACGTCAGCGGTACAAGGTTTTGAATATCTTTTACATTGGGAAAAGGAAAGAAATAGAGGTGACGAGTGGACAAACAGTCGGTATTTCCTAAGACATACAGGAAAATACCATATAGCAAAAATAGAGACAAGAAAACAAGGGGCATTTGACTTTGAATATAAATCTGCAGAGTTAAGAGCGAGATTACCAATAGGTAGTAAGTTTTCTTTTTCAGGAGGTGCAATCTTCAGATCTCACCAACGAGCTTATGGGTATAATCCATTTGAAGTTTGGGTAAATGAATTAGATAGTGATGGTAATATCGTAAACTATTGGTACGAATTAGGATTCGAATACGGATACGACGATATATTTTATACTGAAACAGATGAAAATGGTAATGAAGTTAGTGATTGGTATTGGATTGATCCTGATGGTAATAGAGTTGCCGACACTGACTTAGAATTTAGAGACGGTGTATTCAGAGATCTTATTAATGAATTTAACAACGATGCGTGGGATGACATCGGAGATTATGGTTTAATCTCACCGATAGTAGGTTTCGACTTCTATCATTATACCCCTAAGTTTTGGGCACACCTATATGCAAATTGGTTGTTACCGTATCACACTTATGTAATCGGAGACGAGGACTTTAACTACGGTAACCGTAACAATTGGGGTAAAGGTGGTTTAAGACAAGATTCCGAATTTGAACAATGGGATGATTATCAGTTCGGTGGCAACATCGGATGGAAGGTCGGTCGTAAATTAGGTGTTTTCGTTGAAGGTGAATATACTAAATTTTGGGATACAGAATTTTTCTATAGTTCATTCGGATTAAACTATACATTTAGATAAAAAATGGCAAAAGAAATCGGAGAAGGTACAAAAATCACGTTGGACATTAAGACAATTGGTGTTGTCTTATTCTTCGTCGCGACAGTAATTGGTATGTGGTTTACACTCCAAGGTGACATACAAGAAGCTAAGGAGTTACCCGCACCAAATATAACAAGAACAGAATATGATCTAAAAGACGAATTAATTAGACAGACGATAATGGATACACAAGAAGATGTTGAGTCTATCTTGGAGGAATTAGAGAAAATTGATTCGAGATTGTACGAGTTACAAAAAGATAACTAAAATGAAAAAAATAATAATAACGTTGTTTGTTCTTTTACTTACATCGCCTGTTTTTTCACAAAAATGGATTACAGATTCTAATTTCGAAGATAAGGTACATGAAAACCATCCTTTTGGAGATGATGATGTAACTATAACAGTTGTGGAATTTTGGGCGGACTTTAATAAGGATAATGAATTTAAACAATGGGAATTACTAAAGGGTGTTACATACTTTAGATGTGATGTAGAATCTGCACCTAAAGCAAGAAAGAAATATAGAGTAAGAATGGCACCCACTATTTTAGTGTTTGTTGATGGGGTAATGGAGAAATCATTTAAAGCGGGATTAGATCTCGTACTACATGATGATCTTGAGACAATCCAACAAGAAATAGATGATCTACGTCAGATGAGTAAATTCTAACTGTTCCATATTTTGGTATATTTATAATATTATGAAGAAATACATTTTTACAGAATCTCAGATTAAAAAGATATTAGACAATGTTGTTGAGGAACAGGTGTTAACTGAACAGACTGCAGAACTAAATGCTAAGAAAGCAATCCAATGTTTTCTTAATAAGGTAGTTGGTTCTAAATTAGAAATCGATGGATTACACGGTGATGCGACTTCAGAGGCAATTGCAAAGTTCCAAAGAACTAAAAGAGGTTTAGATATGGACGGTGTGTGGGGTTACTCTACAGGTTCTTCTCTTACTGAAAAAGAGAAAGAGATTATGAGAAATTGTAAAAGTAAACATGGTGACCTTATAGATAAGTTTTTATCTTTTATTGGAATAGGTTAACCATTCTTTGTTGCAGAGTCAAATACCTGAACTATAGAATCAAGAGAATCAATATTATAACATTCGGTATACCCACCGAAATTTTCTAACAAGGGTCTGTAACTTTTTACAGACCTTTTCTTTTTTAATGTGAGTTTTATACTTTCTTCTAATCTCTCAGCACGTGGGGTATCAATCCTTCTAAGTATTTTTTCGAGTGTATAACCCTCATACCCATACTTTTTAGAAAATCTTCTCATGATATATTTTTTTGATGTGATACCAACCTTAACAAATATATTACCCGACTTCTCTTCTTTAAGAAGTACCAAGTAAAGAGATTTAGGTAACTTATCAAGTTTCTTTTTCTTTTTTTGTTTTGATATCATAAGTTTTTTAGAAACATATTCTTGAGCTTTCTTTAAAGTTGTGAATGTTTTTTTATCTCTATATGGATTTGGTATCCATTTATTAAACCTCGCAACAAATAAGGTTTTACCATTGTCAACCATATATTTTACCTTACCTTTGGATTTGGTTTCATAGATACTATAGTAACCTTTCTTGAATAAAAATTTTTCCATATATTTTGGTGATATTCTAAATAATACTTACTTTTGTATAAATAATAAGAAATATATTATGATTGATAAGAAAAAATGTAGTGGTTGTAAAGAAGAATTACCCATTTCAAAATTTTACAAAAATAAGCGTATGCATGATGGTCATAGTATCTACTGTGTTTCTTGTACTCGTGAAAACTCACAGAAATATCATCAAAGAAAGAAAAATAAGATGAAAATAAATCAAAGTGAGGAGATCGTAAAAAATATGGTAATTAACAATCTTGTGAGTGACCACATGAATCCTAATGCTGAAGTTATAATGAAATTAATTATGACTGAAAGACTACTTCAAAATGCATTAGATGAGATTCAAACTATAAAACTTTCACTTTCAACACAACATCAAACGATTAGTTAAAACCCCTATATTTATATAAGAAACACTTCTTATATAATATGGAAATTAAGAATATAATCTATGAGATGTTACTCGAAGAAGTTCAAAACAAGAAACTTCTTGAGAATCTCTACAAAAAGTGGAGTGTAGATAACGATTCTATCACGATGGAAGACGTTGAATACATCCTAACCAAATTTAAAGGTGGTAGAGATGTTGACGGTAACAATATTCCCGCACTACAAGGAAAACTAAATACTAACAGACCTGAAGTCATTGCATTTCTATCAAGGTTTGATGGTGAATATGGTACATCTAAGTTCGAAGAAAAGAATTTAAAGAATATCATAAATTACACCTACCCACAAATTAAAAGTTTATTTTTAGATTTCGGTATTAACTTAGAAGAAGAAGTTGATGAAGAAGATCCGTTTTTTGAAAAGGCGGGTGTCTCTAAAGATGATAAAGTTAATGCGTCAAGAGACCTGTGGTTCGGTAACAAATACTTAGTCTACGATAATGGGGAAGGTTTCAGAATATATAGACCTAAAAACCAAAAAGAGAGTATAAAATTTGGTTATTGGCAAGATATGATCAGAACCAAACACAATCCTCAAGCAAGTAATCAATGGTGTATCACATGGGATAGACCTGGTAATATGTGGGCAACGTATAGGTCCGAAGGTAGAACTTATTATATGATCATCGATGAATCTAAAGAAGAGAATGATAAGTATTTTATCAGTGTACTTCAACCAAAAAAAGACTCCAACCAAACATATCCATATAAACTCACCAACATGTACAATACAGGTGGTGACAGAGATATGAGGATGCAAGATGACGATTATAATACATGTATCACTTGTATTTATCCCGAATTAAATAATAGAGAAGTACAAGAATTAATTAAACCTGTTGATTACGATGAATCAAGAGAATTAAACGTATCAAGAGACGAGGCATCAAGAGTTAACGAAAGAGAAGGTCACGAATATGAATTTAGAAGAGTACGTAGACCACTTAAACTAAGATTTATACAAAATGGTGGGGTCCTGAGTAGTATCAGATCTTTTGAAGCCATGGATGAAAACTTAATTAGAAGTTATTTTGAACAAATAAATCAAGGTAATGTAGATGATATGTTCCAATCTTATGAGACATTTAAGTTTGTAATCAAGAAGAGTGGTATTCGTAGAGCTTTATCCGATAAGTTATTTAGAGTCGCATCCGAGAATGGTCTAAATCCTAAAGATTTTGGAATTGGTACTATATTCACGAAATTACTTGAATCTTCTTTCAAACCAATATTTGTATCAAAACAAGATGAAGATATCAAGATCATGGAAAACAAAGAAAACGAATTGGTCGGAATCTATAACGCGGGAAGAGGTGAATGGTTAGAACATGGTGGAGTTCAATACACACCTGATTATAAAGAAATGTTAGATCCAACTTATGGTGTTTTTGATATCGAAGGTAAGTTAGGTTTGAAGAAACAAGGTGATGATCAAGAAAAACCTGAAGAACCTACTCAGGACGTACCTGATACAACACAGAACGATGATACAGATACTGAAGATCAACTACAAGAACAAATGGATAGCCAAATCACTTATCTTGTAACTACTTATAGTCGTTCAGGAAACAAAGATGATAATTCTAATTTTTACGTTATTAGTAATGTTTTAGATAATGATGCTAAAGTTAGTATCATGTCACATAGAACTTGGAAAGAGTTAGGTGAACCTTCCTTTATGGATATCACAGACGTGAACTATGATTTCGACAAACCTTATGATAATGTTGATGATTATACTCAAAAGGCAGTAAACGAAAAAAGGGGTTAATTAAAACCCCCCCTTTATATCAATCTAACCTCAGATCGTATCCTGCAAATTTTTCCATATACGAAGTTAAGGTTGTACCGTAACCATCTTTGAATTGGTATCCTTTCCTGAAGAATTTTCTCACATTACCTTGACCAGCAAGATGTGCCGCCGCCAAGATACCTGATTCAGTTATATAAACACCATGTACTACTTCACCATCGTATTTGTCGATGTATTTCTGTAGTTTCTTTTTATTATGTCTTAGAAGATCTAACATAGCCTTCTCTTGAATTTCGGGATGATTTAAAAACTCCTCCCTTGTTAGGTCATAACCTAATCCTTTTAAGGTACTCTTACCAAATTGGTATTTACCCATATAACCATAAGTGTTAACTATTTTATAGTTGTTACCACTTTCTTTCTGACCTATAGAATTTAAAAATGGATCTAACTCATTTTTAATAACAATAGGTTCAATTGGTTTTGGTTCAATAAATGTTATTGGTTCGAGATGTGGTCTTACCATTGCATTGATTTCACCTGTTTTATGTACTTTCGCGGAAACTAATAGTACAGCGAAAAGACAGACCGATTTAAGTGTTAAATGATTTTTCATGATTGTTGTTTTTAGTGGATTACTGCTAACGAGTATATTGTAGTCCGAAGAATGTGTAGTTTTTAATTACGGACACATCATTACCCTCAACTGATATTGTTATTTCTTCGTCGGGGTAAATTGCCTCAACGGGACACTCAGGTAAACAAGCGCCACAATCAATACATTCGTCAGGATTTATGAATAGTTGTTTGTCTTTTAGTTCTTCTATTGAATATGTGCTCACTTCACCACCACTTCCGTTAGGATCTATGGGTCCATGAATACAGTCTACGGGACAAACCTCAACACAGACTGTGTCACATACTCCAACACATGAAGAACCAATAATATAACTCATATAGTCTTTTTTCTATTTTATGTTGACCCCACAAACATAGTATATTTTTTTGATATTACAAAAAATATGTTATATATTTGTACAACTAAGACAAACTACAGTATCAAATAAATATCGAAATCTTAGTATTTGTCATATATATTAATAACTTTGGTTGTATTTATTAGAAAAAGAATACTATGAAAAAAATTGTTTTGACTACTGAACAAATGGATAAAATAAATGAATATGTTTCGTCTGATGGTGAAACAAATGAACTAAATGAAGGTATGGGTGATAACAGATACGAACAAAAATGTGAACTTGATTTTATCTACAGTTCAGGTTTAACATTCAAAGGTCAAGAGATTGAGGATATCGGAAACTTAGAGTATACCGTCAATTATCTAATAGAGTCGGAACACCGTAGTTGGGGAATCAAATCAATTTCTGTATATGACGTTCAAGGTCCTGAAGAATTAGAGTTATATGTTCAATATTATCCCGAAGGGTCAGAAGATCCAACAGACGCAACAATCAAAGTAAAAATTGATTGGGACTCTGCGGATTACGACCAACAAGAACCAAGAGGTATTATTGGTATTGATGAAAATATTGAAATTGAATTAGAGAATGATTCTGATGGAAATATTGTTGCTTCGTCAATCAATATTATTACTTATTCTCTTTAAGTTTTACTCCTTTTAATTTTCTGTCGTGATATTTAAACCTTGCGGGGTTTGCCATTACTTCTGCTTTGGAGAATAATCTTTTCTTTCTTGTTCTTGCAAGAGATCTTCTTCCTCCTTCTTCCACTTCGTCTTCTTCATTCTCTTGAGACATAATGTATTTGTCTCTCTCAGGAGATGCGTCATCAACTTTATGATAATCTAAATCTTCAACGACATTATCAATTAATTTTTTTACTTGTGTTTCTGTTATGATTACTTTTTTCATTGTTGTATGTTATTTCCTCTCGAACCTCTACTAATCACCTTACCTCCACTTGTGTTTCCTCCACTTGGTGGTGGAGTGTAAGATCTTGATGAAGAAGAACTTCTTGAGTTAATATTATTGTTGTTAGTTCTCCATGAACCTCTAACATTATTATTGTTATTATTAATCCTAATGTTGTTATTGTTATTATTAATCCTAATGTTGTTGTTATTTGGTCTTAGGTTGTTAGGTACATTATTTGGGTTATCGTAAACTCTAATACTATTGTTGTTCCTACCGTTATTAATTCTTCTAATTGTTCCGTTACTATTTCTTATAATAATACCGTCTCCATTGTTAAGTACTATTTTCCTGTTAGATCTATTTGAGACACCGTTGTTTGTATTAACATTACTATTTGACCCTCTTCTACCTCTAACTCTAACAACGTCTCTTAAATCGTCTCTATTGTCCCATGCATATGAATTCCATCTGTCTCTCCATCTCCAATTATGAAATCCCCAACCATAGTTATTTGACCAATTCCATCTATCATATCCGAAAGGGTCCCATGAATAACCAAAAGGATCCCATGAGTTCCATCTGTAAGAGAAATAATTGTACGATCCGAAGTTCCACCAAAAGTCATGTCTATTCCAATAAAAGTCCCAAGCGGAGAATCCTGTTCTGTGCATCCTATTTCTCCAAAAGAAATCAGAGTGCCACATATAACTTTGATTCATTGCATACATGGAGTAGTTCCATCTGAATCTATTATCGAATCTAAATTTTCTTTGTAATTGAAAATCGTTGTCGATAACATCAACTTTTACTGTGTCGTCATTATAAATTCCATCAATATAACCTACGTGATTTAGAGTTGAATATTTTAATTGTAATGAAGAACAACTTGTTATGAATATTACGGATAATAGTATTGTTAAGTTTCTCATACCAATAAATATCAAATTATAATATTAAAGAAAAGATTTTTACCCAGTATTATATATTTATACTAGGCCTAGCATTTATAACTAGTATAATATAAACTAGTATACTGGGTAAATTTTTGTCCAACCATTTACTTTTCCCCTATAATTTCGTATTTATTCAAAAAAACAATTCATATGAAAACAATTTTAATTATTTTATTGCTTTTGGCAATTGGAGCGGGAGTCGTAGTTTACCTCATTAAAAAAGGTAAAATCAAAGACGAAGATCAAGACTATATTCCCGATGTTGTTGAAGACGCTGTTGAAGATGTAAAAGAAACTGTCGAAAAAACAACAAAAGAAGTGAAACGTAGAGCTAAGAGAGTCAAAGAAGAACTTGGTGACGTTAAGAACGCAGCTAAAGATCTTGTTGATCAAACAGGAGACGTAGTTGAAGCCGTCAAAGGGACGAGAAGAAAAGGTAGGAAACCTAAAGGAAAAAAGTAATCGTTAGATTAAGTAAATAAGAAAGGGGACATATAGTCCCCTTTTTTTTGTGATGTGTTTTGGTGATTATTTAATTGTGTTAAGTGCAACTGTCGTTGACTTTAATCTTTTTCTTTCTTGAATGATTTGTTGTCTTGTGAATTTCTCACCACCACTTTTTATCCAAACAAGTTGATCGTTATTAAATTGACCAATACTTAGGATTTCTCCGTCACTGAATAAATACCACTTTCCTTCTCTGTCTAATTTACCATCCTCACCGACAGAATAAAAACCTTTTTGAGTTATCTGACCATCAATGTCACTCATAGTGACTTTATAATAATCATCATAGATAAGTTCAAACTCTTTTGTAGACTTCTTTACATCTGTGTTGAACTCTTGACCGTAAATTGTGGTCGACAGAAGTATTGCCATTACTAAAAATGAATTTTTCATGTTACTTGTTTTTTTAAGTCTGTTTATTGTAGTCGTTACCTAATAAATACCCAATGTTAAGTAATTGTTAAGACAATATTACGGTAAAAATACTAAAAAAACAAGTTTATTTACGTTCAGGGATGGAAATAATGATATCATCACCCTTTTTACATATATCAAACCCTGATGGGGTCAAATTCTGATAATACTCTAAATAATAGGATACACGGTCAAAATCACCCTTATTTTGGTCTTTTTTGGGTGTTTTTTCGTCTTTTTTGGACTTTTTTTTTTCCTCTACGATCAATTTAAGTTGATTTTCCGTGATTTGAATCCTCATACCTATAAATATGTTGGTTTATTAGTTTGGAGGGGGTGGACTTTTAGGAATATTTTTCTTAGATTATAGAGTGGAGGTACAAAATACACATCCTGTTGTTGATCTTGATAGAATTGCCGTTACTGGTGGTAATGGTTTATTGGGAAAACAACTAAAAAAGGATTCAAAAGGACTTATTATGACAAATTTCAGTAAAGAAATGTGTACAATAGGTTCAAAACACCATTATGATGAGTTATTACCTTTTAATACCATAATACACACCGCAGCGATGATAGATGTAAATGAAACATTGTCTGAAAGAGACCAATTTATACATACAAACATCATTGGGACTGCGAATCTGTCAAGATTTTGTATTAATACCAATAAAAGGTTGATATACATATCCACAGACTACGTTTATGATGGTAAATCAGGTAATCATTCTGAAGATGACTCGATAAACCCCTATAATTTGTATGCATGGTCAAAGTTGGGGGGTGAATCATCCGTTAAATTTGTACCTAACCATGTCATAGTACGAACAAGTTTCGGAAAAAGTGAGTTTCCTTACGAAAATGCGTACGATAATCTGTATACATCCAAAGACTATGTTGATGTTATTAGTCCAATGATTATTAATATCTGTAAAAACAAGGATTTTAAGGGTGTTATAAATGTTGGTACTAAAAGAAAGTCAATTTATGACTATGCAACCACAAGGAATACAGATATAAAAAAGTCAAGTCTACATGAGACTAAAGACTTTTCCTTAAACACAAGGAGATATGAAGAATTTTTTGAAAAAAATTGACCTTGTAGACGTGTTCTTAATTTCGGCACTTCTATTATATGGAACATTCATGGTCATAAACGTATATTGGTATTTTACAACATGAAAGTTGTAGTCACAGGTGGTGCAGGTTTCATAGGTTCATCCTTTGTACACCTACTACACAACCATAACTCAGGACATAAAGGTTTTGAGATCATTGTAGTAGATAAACTAACGTACGCCTCTAATATTGAAAGAATACCACCCAACGTTCAGTTTATTGAAAAGGATATTTGTGATTTAACTAAAGAAGATGTGGGTGAGGTACAATACATTGTTAATTTCGCCGCTGAATCACATGTAGATAATTCTATTTATGATGGTAATCCATTTATACAAACAAATATAAATGGTACGTACAATTTGGTGGAGTTATCACGTAAAATGAAAACCTTTTACAAGTTTGTACAAATATCAACAGATGAAGTTTATGGTGATCTAAATGATACGGGATCTCATATTAAGATGTCATTAGAAGGTGATGTGTGTAAACCATCATCTTATTATTCTGCATCAAAATCTGCGGCAGATCAAATTGTTATGTCGGCGGGTAGAACATTTGAACTTCCTTACTTAATAACAAGAACTTGTAACAACTATGGTAAGTTTCAACATAAAGAAAAGTTCCTACCAAAAGTTATGGATTGTATTAGTAATAATGAAGTTGTCCCCGTGTATGGTGATGGGGGTCAAATAAGAGAATGGATTTGGGTTGAAGACAATGTTAATATCATTTTTGATTTGATGTTGTCGGATATAGGAATATGGAATATCGGTACAGGTGACCGTTATACAAATAAAGAAATCCTTCGTAACATCGGAGGTATAATAAACTACCCTGTCAAATTTGAATATGTACAAGACAGGATGGGACACGACAGAAGGTATGGATTGGATTGTACCAAACTAAAAGATAGATTTGACTTTGATCCAACTATAAACCTGATGGAGTATTTAAGAACAGAATTATTATGATAGGAGTAATCGGACAAGGATTTGTTGGAAACGCAGTGAGTCAAAAATTTAGTAAGTATTTTAAGGTCAACACGTATGATAAAAAAGAACATTTATGTAACTCAACATTAGAAGAAGTTGTTACAAGTTCACTCTATATTTTTGTGTGTTTACCTACACCAATGAATAATGATAGAAGTTGTGATACTTCAATAATTGAAAGTACGCTTGACGCTGTTGATTTGATTTGTTCTAATAACAATGAAAAGAAAACAATAATTTTAAAATCAACTGTCATATGTGGTACGACACAAAGATTAAATGAGAAATATGAGTTTCTTGATATAATTTTTAATCCTGAATTTCTGACAGAAAGAAATGCGGTAGAAGATTATAATAATCAGGATAGGATTATATTAGGTGGTCCAAGACCTCACACAACAACTATAAAACAAATATTTGCAAAAGTATTCCCTAATGCCAAGATTATTAAAACTGATTCCACACACGCTGAAATGGTAAAGTACTTAACTAATACGTTTCTTTCAGTAAAAGTTAGTTTCGCAAATGAAATTCATCAACTATGTACTGAACTTCAAATTGACTACGATAAAGTTGTAGAATACGCAACATTAGATCCAAGACTTGGTAATTCACATTGGTCGGTACCAGGACCTGATGGTGACTTTGGTTTTGGTGGTCACTGTTT
>Ga0163109_10001573_pt1 | contig 18008 bp, 4 predicted proteins | sample CRUFie1St13metaG_FD_108704 | JGI IMG/M metagenome (GOLD analysis project Ga0163109, IMG submission 108704) | Marine microbial communities from the Costa Rica Dome - CRUD Field 142mm St13 metaG | ecosystem: Environmental > Aquatic > Marine > Oceanic > Photic zone | place: Costa Rica: the Eastern... | reverse complement strand
TTGCTTGTGCTCCAGTGTCTGTGATACCATAGATTAAACTATTTTTTGGATCACCAGTAAATTTCAATGCTACTTCACCACCTGGCCATCTTGGATTTGAATCATCCGCTGGATCTGGAATAAAGAATGTTGCTATCAATGAACCCTGCTTATCACAAATTAATTCAGTAGATGTAACTGTAGCAGTTGCACCAGAATTAACACCAACAATATTATCTCCAGTTAATAAATATCCACCATAATTACTAGTTCCCAATTCTTCCATTGATACAATATCAAGGTTTATGTATGTGCTATTTGGTGTGTATGAGGAAGTGATAAAACTATAATTTGATCTATAGGTATTATCTGCTGGAAGTACAGTTGCTCTAAACTTTCTACCAATCCCTACTTGTAATGTGACATCCTCTCCTACCTGGAAAGCAGTAGAACCAGAAGTCATAGTAATTCTAGGAGTTTTTGGAGTTGTATATGCAGTTACATCTCTATTACCAAAGAATGTGAACATCTGTGCCCCAGGTTTCAAGGAATTTGCTTCCATTGTAATATTTCTGGATCTGGTCCATGGTGCAAATTGGGTATCAACTAGTTCATCATTAATAATTTGTCTATCATACTCTTCAGTTACAGTAAAACTAGTTTCTAATCTAATTTGATCTTCTTCAATACCACCTCTTCTTCTGGTTCTCCAGTTTCTTGTAGCAGTAGTAGTCCATGCACCCCATTGAGATGGAATTAATCCAGTATTTGGATCTCCTCCCTGAGCTTCTACTAAAGCAGTAAAGTTTCCTTCAATATCTACTACGCTATCTGGAATTCTATTTTCTTCAAACCAATCATCAGTTTCTGGAAAAATTTCAAGAATACCAATCCAAGTAACAACAGCAAATGGATTTACATTTTCAATCTTTGCAGCATATGGACTATCAATGAAAAGTTCATTATCATAATCCAACATGATGTATCTACCTTTAATGTACTTACTAGGTACATCACTTTGATCTAACTTAATATTTGTAGTATAGTGTGAAGGTCTTAAATGCCCTCTAGTCATATCTAGAGAACAAGAATAATTTGGTTGAGTTGGGTCACCAACACTATGGTTTAAGAAATTATCTACAGCAAAACCATTCTTTAATCTATTACCACCAGAACCATCATCAATGAACAAATTAGAAGTATCAGTTTCAAGTAAATTTAATGTAGTATAATACTCAATATTTGTAATTCTCTTTTCTAATTTACCAATATCTCTCATGGTAAATCTCTTATTGTCAAAAGTATCAATTTCAACTTTTTGAAGATCTCTCAAATAAGCAGGCATTTTTATAGTGAGAAGTTTCAAAGCTCCACTCAATTCTTGAGAAGGAAGTGATGGAGTTAATGATGATGTTCCTTCTTGAACACGGAAAGTTCCATCATATGAAAGATAGACGTTATCATGTCTTGCGAGATAATATTCAACATCACCATCAGTAGTTCCAATAGGAAGAACATAATTAGTAGATGTTTCATATGTATTTGATGTGGTAGATCCATAACTACCTAATCTAATATCATTTACAAGATCAGATGCATTTAATGTAAATGGATTATTATACTCTCCAGTAGTAGCACCTAAGAATACATTTGATCTGTTAATTCTCCAATCAATAAAATCTGTAAGGTAAATTTCATTTCCTCTAAGATTATAAGATGGGATATCATCATAGTCAGCATTATAGTATGAATTTACAGTATAGAACTGACCAGAACTTACATCATCCTTAAAATAGTCAAAAACAATATAAAGATCTCCAGAAACAGCACTTTCTGTTGATACTTTTCTAATTGATGAGTATTCAAATGTGTGATCTCTTTGACCATCATCTAATAGATATCTAGATTTTAAATTAGGAACCCCATTATTATCTACAGTTTGAATATTTCGTTCAACACCAGCAGTATATCCAAAAATTTCTTCATTAGGGACAAAATTTACTAATGTTTCATAAGTAAAGTAAATGGAATTACCTACTTGCCTTACTACTCTACCTTTTGCATTAGTAGATCTACCGACAAAAACTTCTCCTACTTCATAATTACCAGTTCCAGCAATTAGTGTAATTTTTGGTAATACGTCTTCTGGACTTGCAATTGTATCTTGTGGATTATAAATTGCATGAATTTTAGAAACTCTAGTTGTTCCCAAATATAAAGTAGAATCATTAACAGAATACTTATTTACAATATCACTTAACTTCATTACTCTCATTTTTTGATGAGATGCAAGTTTTACCACAGGATCATCAATTTTTTCAGGACCAATTAATACATAAGAATCTGTATTAGTAACTGTTGTTCCAGTGAGTCCTAAAGTAATGGTTCCACTTGAATTAATACTTACAGTATTGATACTTGTAGCTGGATCTCCATTAATTTTTAAAGTGTAATCAGAAGCAGTAGTAGAATAATAATTTCTACCTGTAATTTCAATTTGATTGGTAGAAGTTACAGTACCTGCATAATATGTAATTACATTTTGTACCTTAGTATCAGTTACTGTTTTTACTACAGAAGGGTATACTCTAAAGAGGTGTGATTTTGATTGACCTGCAATCGCAGAGAGAGTAATAATATCTCCACCAGTAGAGGTGTTATTAGTATAATTAATAGTTCCACCAAATCTAATTTTCTTAATATCGGTGATAGTAGTTGCACTATTAAGAAATCTAATATTAATTAATCTAATAACATTGTAACCAGATTCTTCAGAATAAGTTTTAAAAATTGCATACCCAATTACATTATCATTGGTATCTAATAGAGGTACAATTCCCCCGAAAGATAAAGTAATTTTATCATATTCAATATCGGTAGTAGTTCTAAACTCTACACCTCTACCATCTGTTCTAATAGTAAGATTATTTTTAGATTCAATATCTCTTGGTTTTCTTACATCAATATAACTTGTTCCAATTTTATCAATTTCATAACCCCTAACATAAGCTTTACCTGGGGATGTTGTAATATTCATCAAATCTTTTGATGGTGTATTCCCCTGGGTAGTATCATTAGTAACTACAAAAATACCATTATTAGTTCCGTTATCTAAACATTCGTCTTTATTAAATTTAAATGGGACTACAACATAATCTCCAGATTCATCATAAGTTCTTCTGGCAAAAGTTGCATCAAACGTTTTTGAAAGTTGTTTTTTTGTATCGGTTACAATTTCGACAGTTCCCCCGTTATCTAATCTGAGAAGTTCGATAAAATCAGTTACCGAAGTATCATTAAGATCTTTCTTAGTTAAGATAGCAGTTAATTTAAACCTATGTGCTCCAGGAGCTGCAAAATTAGAGTATCCTTGAGATGGATCATTTAGAGAAGTATCATCTTCAGGAACTACAATTTCCTCAAGAATTTGAAGACCCACTTTATATGATGGTGAATTATCATACTGATCAAGAATAATTTCTTGTTCCTTTACTTCAACAAAATATCCTTTTGCGAAATATACTCCTTCAGTAATTTTTGCAATAGAACCAACATATTTTGCATCTTTACTAATACACTTAGCAAAATCAGTATTCTCTTGAATTACAGTATTCCCTAAAGAAAATGCCGTCTCTGTAATTAAAATTTCATCATCTGCGAACTTATTAACACTACTATCATTACCATTACTCAAATATGACAAATAAAGAGTTGCCGTACCTTTTTCTGATTCAGCAGAAGTTAATGCCGTTAAGACCTTTGCTCTAACTCCAGTAGAAGCTCCAAGAATAATTTTCCCAGGAAGATATTCTTTCAATTCATCAGCTTGAATACCAAAGTATTCATCTTCAATTAAAATACAATCTGAGAAGAGGTTTGGTACAATCCTCCCAGGAATAACCATTGCTCCGTCAGCATATACGCTTGACCCAAATTTTTCAATTTGGTCCTGCATAATCGACTGCATAGAGATAAGTTCCCTAGCCTGCAGTGGATATCCTGGGCGAAAAAGAACCTTATGAAAATTCTTATTAGGATCAAAATCCTCAAAATATGGAGGAGTGTTGAGATTAGTTGACTGGGGCATCTTTTAAAACTCTAAAATAATTTTGAAATCTTCGGTTTGATCTTCTGCTCGGGAAATTGTATTCCTATTATCTATGTAGATGATTTCTCCAGAACCTCTTTTCAGTTCTGAATCTTTAACTGAATTCAGTCCAGTTGCAATAGTAGCTCCTTCTTGACCAGTGTTTCCAACTAATATAGGATTACCTGGTTCAAAATCACGTCGTATTCCCTGAGAATCAATTCCAAAATTTAATATATTCTCCTGAGTATAGAAAATAGTATAAATTTGACTTGTAGTATCTGGTTCATAATGAACAATTCTACCAGTTGCACCAGTTACGGTATCTCTAATTCTTTTATCATTATATGTATCTTGATTATTAACCAATGGAGAAGAAAGAGTTAATTGTTTTGTACCAATTGCAATACTACCATTAGTAGTTAAAGTTGGATCATTTAAAAGACCGACAACACTAAAATCATTACCAAATACAAAATCATCTTTATCTAATTTTGCATGAAGTGCTAATCTATATGCACCTAACTCTCTACCAATTCTAGCACCCATACCCTCTTTAGGAGAAATAATAGGTTGAAGTACTGCATTCTGACCACCAGTAGTATTGATTTGAGCGTATGTATATGCAGTACCTGGATTTACAATTTTAACAGAAGTAATTCCACCTTGATCATTAGTAGAAATAACTCTTACAACACCATTAGAACCATCTCCAGTAATATCAAATTCTTGTCCACTCTGATAACCACTTCCAGGTGCGTCAATCAAAATATTGTAAATTGCCCCACCAAAATTATTAGAGTCAGCAGCAATTACATTGTTAGGATCAATAGCAGTATCTTCTGGGATAGGAATATACTCATCAGTTTTAAATTTCTCAAAATCATTAGCATTTACAGTAAACAAATACTTCCAAGTATATCCATCAGATAATGTAAAAGGAGCATTACTTGTAGATGAAGGTTCTACTGTAGATTGTCCATTTTTTGCATTATTTAAACACTTATAAATTTTATATTCAGATGTTACTACATAAAAATTAGTTTCATATAAGTGTTGTTCAAAATTTAATGATTGTACATAATTAACAATAGACCCCTGTGTACTAGAAATATCACCATAATTGTCACGATAGATATCATAAGTTGATCCAGATTGCCATGAGTTATTTCTAATCATGGGACGAATTTCTGAAGATGTAATTTTCTTCAGACCAATAATTTGATCATAGATATCATACTTAGATCTTTGATTATCTACGGGATCAATTGGGATACCATTTTCCCATTCAGCACTTTTTGCAAAAAACAACCAAAGAGTTGTTGGGGGAATACCAAGATCCAGAATTGCCTGATTTTCTCCTAGAGAAATCATTTGTCTGAATTTTTCAGCAAAAACCACTCTAAATTTATCAGTTAAAATTGCTGCCATTTTACTAGGGTTTCTTTTTATTTATAGGACTAGAAGTTATAATAAAATTTATTGGTAAGTGCCAATGATTGATATTCATTAATTAAATCATCCTGTATTACACTATAGGTTTTAATTGTATCCCCATTATTTACAGGAGATAGAGGGGCATCTAATTTAAGATATAAAATTTGATTCGTAATATCCCAATTAATAATCTTTGCAGTATTTCCTGCATAAGTTATTCCATTAAGAATTTCACTCTCAAAAGTTTCTCCACTTGCAGATGAATTTAATTTAACAATTTGATCAAAACTTAAATCATACCCAACTTTTACGCCTTGTATTTTATCTTGAATAGCACCAGTATCTCCAGGCGTTGCTGATACACTGTTTCTTGGAACAAATGATGTATATTGGGCATTAATTACTCTTTTTGGGAAGTTAGTAGTTGCTGGAAGAACAAAACTAACTTGATTAGTATCATCATCTGGTTGTTCTGGCAAATCCTCAGATATGTCTTGCAATTCAATAGATGCAATTGCAAGTACAGGTAATGTCTTGCCAAGGAGAGGATATGGTGAACTGCCAGCAAATCCAAGTATTTCACTAACGATAGTTCTTCTTACTCTTAAAGATTCTCTAATTCTAGCAGATTTAATTAAATCTGCTTTAAACCATCCAGTTCCGTTATCACCACCTAAATTTTGACCATTTGGTATATCATTGTTCTTTTGACCAGCAGATATACCAACAGAAAGTTTTCTAGCACTAGTTACATTATTAATATCTCTAGGTTCTATCTCATTAGATTGTACCAAAATATCACCAGATTCTACCGATGCATCAATATCAATACTCTTATAATCAGCAGTAGAACCAACATATATGTAACCTTCAAATTCAGATCCTTTCTTTGGAGGAGAGGTGAATTGAATAATACTACCCAATAATTTAAACGATGCTAAACTATCTGGATATGCTTCTATTCTTCCTATTTCTGTAGTAGAAGGAATCTGATAAACACCATCCATAAACAAAATTAAGTTCGCTGCAACGTTTGCTTCTACACGACCATTAGAGATCAAACTAAATACCTCACCAGTAACACTTCTAAGATCAAATTCAATGTCAACTCCATTGAATTGATTAGAAATATCTTGAATAGAGATCAATTCGCCAACATAGAAGCAGTTAAATGGTGCTCCATCTGGTGGTGCCTCAGTAAAAACTAATTTAGAGAATTCATCTCCACTACCAGGACTTCCAGGAGTTGGATCTGTTTCAACAAGAGTATAAGATTGTCCTCTCTTTTGAAGAATACCATTAACAATAACAAAAATATCTTTATTTGCCTCGATAAAAATATCTGCACCAGATTCTTTTAATTTAAACTCTGTTTTAAACCCATCAAATCCACGTGAAAAGTTTGAGGTTTCAATGGTTTTTGGAATAATTTTTTCAACAACAGTGTTGTCTCCATAACTAATAGGGATTGAAGTTGTAAGTTGTGCTCTATCTACAGTTAACACATTTCCTGAAATATTTGTAACTTTAACTGCCTCAACATTATTAATAAGAAGATAATCATTTTGAGCAAAGTTAGATGCATCATCTACATCAATAGTAGTATCATCATTAAGAACTGAGAAAGGTTCATTAAGTAGAGTACTTACCCCTGTTTTAGTTGCAGAAATAATTCCACTTTCAAGTATAGAACCAGAAGCAACAGAATTAAAAGCATCATCTCTATTAGCTTCCGTGGTCTCAATTTGTTCTAAAATAATTTCATAATGAGTAAATCTAATAGCACTATTAAGATTCATTGAAATATTGAGTGATGACGCACTAATATTTTCTAAAGTTATTGTCAATCCAGAAATATTAGTAATTTCAAGTTCATCACTATCAATACTAGTCAATCCAAATGAAGCATTAAACAATACTCTATCACCAACAACTAATCCAATAATATTATCAACGTCGATTTGGAACGTTGCTCCTGCTGCAACTGTAGAAATATTAGAACTAGTCATTACTTTTCTAATATTTTCTGAAACTATATCTACTAACAATCCAGATGAAACTGGAGTGTTTACATAATCACCAACAATAAACTCAGATGGGTTTGTTTTTACATTAATGATATTTTTACTAACATCATCAAACTGATAATTTGGTGTACTATTCACACCAGTTGGATCTAATCTTTGATATAAGAGACCAATAAACTGCCTTCCTACAGTAATATCACCTGTAGTATATCTTTGAGGAGGTTCAAAGAAATTAATTTTTCTTACTCCACTAGTAACTGTAGCATACGCTACATTTGGTGTCTGCACAACTCCAGCAACATCAACCATATATGATTTTGCATTAATAGAGTACCCAGCAGGGATGACTAATTGACCATCATCAATCTTATATGAATATAATTCCTCAATAATATTATGATCACGTGTTTCTAAAGATACCCCTAATGGATCAATAATAACAATCAATGAATCATAATTAAAACTAATATTAAATACAACATTATTTGATACATCTAAAGAATATAAAGACGTTGACATTAGTACACCATCAACAAATATGAAGTAACTTTCTGGAGATGTTACAGGTGGTGTTGTTGTAATATTAACCGCAGACCCTGCAGTTACAGAACCAGAACTAAATTCAGTTCTCATAAAATTATCTAAGTACCTAATTGAAATTTGAGTTCCAATAGGAAGAGTTTCAGAGAATACAATTTGGTTTGTTGTAATTGTATATGCAGTAGTAAGTTGAGTTGCACCATCAACAGATACCATCCACTCAGTTGGAACAACTGGAGAAAATACCCCTGCAGGCATTGATGTATTTAATGCTTCATCAGTTTGATATAAAGTAAATGTATCAGTTTCAGAAGTTGTTGTTTCTGAATGAATGTAAACTGCAGTATCTTCGTTAAATTGTCTGTATGTTAATTTTTCTCCTTCGGGTAAAAGTTCTCCAGCAATTTGTGATGCTTCAAATTTAAATACTTTATCAGAATCAGTAACAATCCAAGATGTCCCATAAGTTTGGATAATATTATCCAAAGAAACAAGCATCTGATCTACTTCATAATCAGTGATATAATTAGGAACTCCAGTTGGTTCATTATTTTCATCCAAAGTTTGTGGAGTTACTGGATCAATGACTTTTAACTCAAATGCAGTTTCAATACCATCAAACTGATCAGAAATATCTTCAAATGCCGCTACTACAGAAGTATCAATACTCTTAACATCAGTAAGAAGACGGTTAATAACTTCAACTTCATCAAATCCAATATTTCTAGTAATTAAGTAATTATACTTCTGATTAATTCTAACAATTGAAGAAGCATCAGTAGAAATTACTGCTTTAGTTTCTAAAGTAATGGGATTTTTGATAGCATTATTAACATTTGTTTTTGCAAAGAAATTATAACCAGTTGGATGAACTGCAGTTTGATAATTCTGCTTCCAATCTACCAGTGGAACTTTTGTTCCGATTTCATAAGCAAATTTTTGATATCTTAAACTATCTTGAATTTTGAGAGAATTTAATCCAAGGAATGACTTTGTACTCAAGAATTGCTTTGGCGTTTCAACTAAAGCAGCAAGAGATGCACTAGAACTTACACCAAAAGTTTCCGAAACTACTCCAAATGATGAAGAGTCAACACCAACAATTGAATCACCTGCTTTCAATTCATAATTAATTTTTTCAATTCTTAAAATTGAATTATTTGGTTGCCAACCTTTGTTATTCGATACAAATCCAAATAAACTTTTATCACCATTAACAACAACTTTTTCTCCAAGAATAAACGTAGATTTTTCAATATTTGCAGTTACTTGTGCTTTTCTATTGTTAAGAATAACTTCATAGTATAATGCAGCAGCATTTCCTGGAATAGTAATATAATCTAGTGGATTTACAAAATTACTACTTCCTGGAATCAATCTAGCAGACATAGTTGATGTCTGAACAAATGCATAGAAGGTAACAGAACTGTCAACACTTTGAGGGTTGCCGCCACCATCTTCATAATACGCTCTAACTACGAATCCATCATCCTCTTGAATATACTGTCTATAGTTAAATTTAAAAGATAAGTCACCATTGGCATTAATAAGAACATAATAAAATTTTTCAATTTCAAGAACAGGAGCAGAAGAATATTGAACACCCTCAAAATCTACTTTAAGATCAACTAATTTCTCACCATTAACAATTGGAATAAATTTAGCATGTTTTTCATCACCTTCAGCAAGACCACCACCAGTTATTCGGATTCTCGGTGTATATAAGTATCCCTCACCTGAATCAGTAATAGTAGTACTACTTACAATAAAGTTTTGAGTCAGTTTTGCAATTCTTGGGAATATGAGAGATGGTTTTAATGTTGGATCTGGACTATAACCATATCCAGAATTAATAGACGAAATATTATCAATTCTACCAATAACAGAAGAAACTGCCTCTAGAATTGCACCGTTTCCATTTTCAGATGTAACGCCACTAACTTCTGGAATTGTACTGTAGTTAAATCCACCAGAAGTCAAAGTTACTCGTTCAATAGTTCCATTTGTATTAGTAGATGTTGTGGTATATTTGAGATTAGTACTATTATAAGAACTTACAATACTAGCAATTGGATCTCTATCAATATAAACTTCAAAGAATGACGAAGTTGCATTTACTACTCGATATTCCCCATTAACGGGTTCTGGTCTGATAGTTAAATCTACATCTACAAAAGTATTATTTTCTAGAGATGTAATTCTTAAAATTAAATTGGTAAGATTTGAAGAAGATGGAGTAATTATAAATTGAGTGAGTGCTCCGCTAAGATCATAAGATTTTTCAATATTTACACTAAAATATTCTTTTTGTTTTGTTGTTTCTCCAGGAGTATAAAATTGTACTAAAACATCTTGAGATCCGCTGCCAATTTCAAAAGTATAATGTGATCCCTCATAAAGAAGTAAGGCATTATTAGTAATACCATTTAATACGTTATTACCATTAACATCTTCTTGATAAGTAATAGTATAATCAATATCTGCCTCTAATTGCGCCTTAATTGTCACTGCATCTTGAGGGACAAGTAAATTGTTTTGTGCTGAAGCTCTGAATAGAATTCTATCCTCTTCATACTTTGTACATACTGCATTTACAAATTTTAGACGATTAACAGGTGTTCTTGCAGTATGTGCTGCTGCAATACTATTAAATGCCGATCTATCTACAATAATAGTATGTCTAAAAGTAGATGCTAAAATATTAGTATCTTCAACTACATCATCAGCATTGTAAGTTGATTGTGTAGTAATTTCTGCAGTTGGATTTGACGTATAACTAAATGCAGTTTTATCAAACACTAAATCTTCAATATCACCATTAGTATCTAATTTTACAACCTGTTGAGTTTGTGGTGGTGGTGTAATTGCTCCAGTATCCGATTGGATTTGCTGATTCAAATACAGATAGTAAATAGAACCACCAAATGTTCCACTACCATCAACAATTCTTGTAGAAACAACGTTAAATTGTTTTTGAACATCAATATCAACAATTCTAAAAATTTCATCATCTATTTTAACAACATCACCATTGACAAATGCACTACTATCAAAAATGTCAATCGAATATAGTAAAGTTACAGTGTCACCAGCAGAATGACTAGTTTGTTGACTATTAAATCCTCTTTTAACGATAATATGATTAGTTGCAGTAAAATTAAATACAACTCTCATATATTCATCACCAATTTTAACATATTTTTTCTCGCCTGAAGCAAAGAAATTCTGAATAACGCAGTTATTAAAATTAGTTAACTGAAAATACGTACTAACACTATCAAGATCAGCAGTAAGTTCTGCTGTGGTCTGATCAGCATTTAGAGCAACACTATTTTTTGTTTCTCCGACAGTTTCGCTAAAAGTATCAACATCGATTGAAAGATTTTGATCATATAATGCAATTCCTTTAGTTGGGAGAGGACCAACAATATCAGATTCATCATCTGCATTTGTAAGATATAATCTTTTGTTAATTTGATCTGCTACATGAATTTTTGCTTTAAATCCTTCAAATGATTCAACTACAGATCCTGTTTGGAATGGGAATGTATCCTCAGTATACTCTAAGTAATCATAATAATCAAATGATGCACTACTAATAGGTTGTCCCTTAATAACGCTGACAAATCCAGCAGAACCTTCACCATCAGTTCCAGCATTATTAAATTCTACAAGATCTCCAAATTTATAACCAGAACCACCAGAAATAACATTAATTGATTCTACAACTGCATCTCCAGATGTTGGAACAGAACTTACTTGGAATTGTCCCACATCAATAGGTCGTGGATAGGTATCACCATCACTAGTAGTATATCTTTTAATACCTTTAATTTCTTCAATATTGGGTGTATCTAAATTATTAAATTCTGCATAGGTCTTACCAGAAAATTTACTTCCGACAAAGAATGGAAATCCAGTTCTCTTTTCAGCAAGATCAACAGTCATAAAATAAGCATAAACACCATTTTCAAACTCTGGTGTTACACAATATCTACCATTTTTTTCATCTAAAGTTGCCGTAGTTGGATCTACAATATAATCTTGTTCAAAAGATCCAATAGCATAATTTTGCAATCCAATTGGAGCAGCAGTTAACCTAATCGGATATTTAGCATTTAATTCTGATACCGTTAATTTTCTATATCTGGATTTCATCTTTTTGATTCCAGATCCTTCATTTAATGGATTATCATATCCATATGGACCATAAATTGGAGCACCATCCATTGCCCATCCAATAAGAGGTGAATGTTCAGTTGCATCAGCTAGGTTAACTTGAATAGGTGTTCTACCTTCTAAGATACTAAGTTTTTTTGGAGCACCAATAATACCAAACTGTTTACCAAACTGCACATCTGTTGCACCAATAGTTTGAGTAAAATACTTGTACGTAGTTAATGAAGTGGCACCTTTTTTCTCAAATTCATATTCTTCATCATCAGCAAAAGTAATATAAATTCCAGCATCATCTAAATCATCAGTTTCATTATTAATAATAGTTAATTGAATTTGATTATCATCGGTGTTTACCTTATTTTCTTTGATAATAAGTTCAAATACCATTGCTCTATCACGAGAGAGACCTCTATCAAAATGATATCCTTCAAATCTAAGAACTAAATATCTAGTATCATCATCACCTCCGTCTGTAAAAATTGCAGTGTACAATTGATCCAAAATTAAATCATCACGACCAATTTGTATAGAAGGACCGATAGAAAGAGGATCTAATTGTTCTGTTGCCCAACCAGTAGAATTAAAACGAGGTTCAGCTGAGAATGTAATAAAACCATTGGAATTTACATTAACCCACCCATCTTCTGGAGAACCAGAAGGATTTGTTGATGATGTTCCTAATCTAATTTCAAATGGAATTTGAAAACTAATCGACGCTTCATCAATTAAATCAACAGCCAAGTTAGAAAGTAAAGTATCTTCTAATGGAGGAGATGCTGGATTTAAATTAATGGGAGTTGCTCCAGGTTCATGGGCATCACCTGCAGGAAATAGTAACATCCTTCTGGTGTTTACAACTTCACCAGTTTCTCCATCAACATAAGTTAACTCAGTAGAATCTGTCCATTGACCATAGTTAATAGCTTCAAATCTAGGAATAGTAGTTGCTTGCTCTTGAATTATGTTATTACCATAAAGAACACCACCAGTATCATCACTGTAAAAAGGATCTAAACTGGTATCCCAGTTTGTTAATAAATTCCATTTACTAACTTGTGGATCTGCAACTAAATTACTTCCAGATTCAAAAAGTTCAATTCTTGTACCTACTTGAGAATAGTTAATACCACCATTTAATACTTTTAAATTTTCAAGTTGTCCAGAAACATTAAGTTCAGAAATGATAACTCCGCCTACTCCTTTTCCAGAAGCATCGATAATTCTAACAAGAGGGGGAGAGTTATAATTTTGACCATTATTAACAATCTCGGCATTTGTAATTCTGCCATTTTCAATATTTACTACACCAGAAGCACCAGATCCTGTCTTAATTTGAAGTGATGGATTTCTATCATATCGAGAACCTTTATTTGTTAATTTAATTTCTCCAACTTCACCAGAAACAAGAAGTTCTAATTTTGCATCATATGGTAAAGGTGTACCAGGAGTAACAGTATCAATATTTCTATTGTAAAATGGTTTAATTCTAATTGTAGGTAATTTAGTATATCCTTGACCAGGATCTATAATTCTAATTTTGGTAATCTTGCCATTAACAACAATAGGTTGGAGAACGGCAGCTCTGAAGTTAGATCCAGTATATTTTGTATCTGTAGGATCTTTAATAACATTTACAGATACATTTGAAGTATATCCATTACCACCATCAAGGATATAAACATCACTAACTTTACCATTGACAACAATATCAGCAACTGCAGTGACTCCACCATCAAGAAGAGGGTCTTCAATAACTACCTCAGGTGGATTATCAACTCTATAATCTTGTCCTGGATTATCAATTTCAATGTTAGTAATTTCTCCTCTATCAATACTAGTTGAACTCTTCCAGTTCAAAATAGCAGTACCATCCCTCAAAAATCCTACAGGATTAGATTTTACAGTTAGTTCTTCTAATCCTTGAGGATTTTTAAAGAAGTTTTTAGGAATTCGTTTTAAATAATCTGATGATTCTAATACAAGGTTATTATCATCGAAATAATTTGGAGTAGAACTGATTGAATAATAAGGTACTCCAGTAGAACTTAAATATAACGATTCTTCATCAGTATATACCGCCTTTACTCCAGCAAAAATTCGTTGATTGGTCTTAACTGGAATGATATCATTTAAATACCAACCAGTAACAATTAATGAATCTTCAACGATAATATCACTGATAAAACCAATATCACCTTGCTGATAGTAAGTATAATTTTTATTAATTTCAAAATCAGAAACTCCAGCATAAATTATATAATAGATATCTGGTCTATCTTTAATTGATGCTAAAGTACTAACATCATATACCTTTATACCAAGATAATTTAATGCGCTTAATTCTTGGTCTATATTTGGACAAGTAAAATAAGTTGTTCCTTTAGATGTGTATTGAACAAAATCATCACCAACTCTAATAAATCCACTATCTGGAAATCCATATGTAGAATCTACATATAAAGTAATACCAGAGATATTTCTAGTGATTTTTGTAAAATTAGTTGGAACAATTTTATCACCATTTGAAATCTCTAGTTCAAATACTTGACTAGAAGAAGAAAATACATCTTCTACAGTTTGCACTGGAAATTCATTACCTAATTGAATTAAAGAGTTTCCTTCTAATTCTGATGTAAAATATTGATCAAGAGCTGTAACTCTAACAATTTCCTTACTCTGATAGATTGCATCAGAGGAGGTCATTAAGAAATCACTATAGTTTAATAGTTCAGGATTTTCTTGGAATAAAAATTTAAAGTAAAAGTCAATACCTGCTGGAGTTCCTTTTGTCAGATAAAAATCTTTTACTTTTTGAAGAATAACATTAATATTAACTTTATCGATATTATCTTCTAAAACATTCTTAGGAAAGTCAACGAGATACTGTTGCCTGATCTTTTCTAAGAAATACAGAATATATTGGTATGACTGATTATATACGGTAGACGTGGCACTATGTAGTGCTGGAGTGGTTTCAATATTTGCTGTAAATCCAGTATCAATATCTAAGTCATTATAAGTAAATCCTCTTACACAACCACTAAACACTGTGAGTTTATATGAACCAAACTCATCAGTAATATGATCTCTCTCTTTATAAAAAATAACTTCATCATTAATCTTCAATAATCCGTTAACTCTGGGAAAGTTAACATGATTAAGGACAACAATTTCTTCTGCGGTCTCAGGCACAGGTGTTTTTAACTGTGCTGTTAAATTAACACCACTGTAAGTATCAATATCGACTAATTTCTGAACACCATTAAGAAGATCCAATGGATTACCATTGGTCTCCATAAACCTATAATAATCCTTTAAAAAATTTACAAAATTAGGATATTCAGTTGCCAGATAAGTAGGGAACTGACCGCTGATAGAATTCGATACTTTTAAGTCGTTGAACATATTTAACTCGATACTGGAATTTGACCTACGCCAGAGGTTCTAGATGATGACGAAAGTTCGTCGAGGATTACTGTTGTACTAATGTCTTCCTCAGATATAGCAATATACAGATCTCTCAATGCAAGAACATCATTAGATGCTGGAATTACAGAAAATTTAATAAAATTGTCAGTACCAACGGTAGAATTTATATTGATCGCATTAATATATATTTCACCTTTTTCATAGTCAACAAATCCAACATTGCTGCTGTAGTATCTCTTATTGCTACCATCATAACGGAACACAGAGATTGTATTTGTTCCAGTTTTTTCAAAGTAGTAAACAAACGTACTATCCTCTCCAGTAATTTTAAATCCAGAAGAAATAATATCACTATTTTGAGAAATGCGATTACCGTAGCAAACTTCATAGGAAGCAAATACATTAGTAAGAACTGTAAGATTCTTTCTCATCCTAATTCTAGTAATGTTAGAGGTAATACCTGGATCAGCGTCATCAATTGATGATACTAACTTACTATACTTAAATTTGCCGTTAAATCTGTTGAGATCCTTCGTCGCCCCAAAAGCATTAATGGTTTGCTTGACAATTTCAGACAATTGCTGAGAATTTCTGCGAGTAGTGCCAGAATCATAATATACAAAACTATCAATATCCAAATACAAATATGATGGATCAAGAATTTCGGGGATAACCGTCAGAATTGTATAATTTTTGATAGAACGTTGTAAATTTTGTTTTCCAGTCGTAGTTAACTTTTCAGAACCAAATGGTTTGGCAACAATGAACACTTTACCATATTGAGGGGGATCTGCCTCCTCTCCGCCAAATACTGAAAGTGATTCGAGGTTAGGATATAATTCTGCAACTAATGTTTCATAATCACGAACTGTAACTGCTCTTTTTTGTGAGGAATAAAATCTAGGAGCAAGATATTTGATAGAAGTGATGCTTTCTGGATCTGCTCCACCAACAGATTTGATATCTGTACTAATTTTAGGTGAGAGATCAGTAATAATATTGCTATTATATTGGAATGCTCCAGTAAACTCAAAAGAAGAGCATTCATTAGATTGTTTTTTATTAGTAATCAGATATTCAATCGCAATATTATCTAAATTCTTTAATTTACGACCAAATACGCCATCACCAAAAATTACCTCAAACTGTTCGTTCTTATTTTCTTGAATAAAGTAAATTCTATCCTTATTGGTAATTTCAGTAATGTCTTTAACTTTTCTATAGGTTTGTGGGATAGCAGTATCTTGCTCATCAATCACAACAGTGATTAAATCTAAATCTGCATCTGGATTTGGAATAATAAAATGCTGTTGTGTGGAAAGATCAACCTGATAATTAATGTTTAACAGATTTCCTTGATAAATCTCAATTTCACTAAAAGTAATCTTACGTTGACCATTACTATCGATATATGCCTCTCTCGTAATATCCGATAAAACAGAAAATACAAACGAACCGTCACCATTGGACCCAATGAACGCTGCACCCTTCTTCAAGGTCAATGCAGGCACCGTTGGTGGGACGTTTATATCTACGGTGATAGTTGCTTTTGACGCCTTTGCTGATCTTGGTGTATATCCTACTAACTTAGCAAGAGATACTACGTTTTCTCTAATAGAGGCACTATCAAAGAATACCTCGTTAGCAACAAGGTTAGCATTGAGTGCTGAATAATAAGTATTATATGCTAGAACATCAATCAGTTGAGAAAGAACTGATCCCTCAAAATTATAATCAGTAAAAGTATCAGAAGAGCGCATAAACTCTTTGATGCTTCTTTTTACATCTTCAAAATCTAGATTTGTTACCTGATTAAATGCCATTATACTCGTTCTAAGATGAGGTTAAGTGATTGAGGGTTCAATGGAATTCCTACAATTCTGTATTCAATTACTACGCTAATTTTATTTGCACCTGTTGCAGCATCAACATCAATCGAATCTACAATAACTCTTGATTCATATGCTTCAATAGCATCACTAATAGCACTTGCCAAAAGATCTTCAACAAGAGGACTAAAATTTTCAAAAAGTGCTATATCTGCAGTGCTTCCATAGAATGGTCTAAATGGTTTTTCACCTCTAAGCGTTAAAACGATGTTTTTTAACGATTGTTTAATAGCTGCTTCATTTTTCAAGAGTGGTAAATCCCCAGATAGGGGATTTTTCTCAAAATTAGGATTCAGATCAACAAATTTTTTAGATATTGTTGCCATTTTAGCGCCTTTTATACTTTATATATCTACTTTTTATTACTTTCTTTCTTTTTTTGTGCTTTTTTTAAATGTACATCAGATCTGGGGTCGGTAATTAATACCATACCAGATTTTT
>Ga0163109_10001572_pt1 | contig 18011 bp, 16 predicted proteins | sample CRUFie1St13metaG_FD_108704 | JGI IMG/M metagenome (GOLD analysis project Ga0163109, IMG submission 108704) | Marine microbial communities from the Costa Rica Dome - CRUD Field 142mm St13 metaG | ecosystem: Environmental > Aquatic > Marine > Oceanic > Photic zone | place: Costa Rica: the Eastern... | reverse complement strand
TTCATATATAAATATACTAAAATGCTTTTTATAGGATATTGAATATATTAAAAGTAAAACTCGTTTGTTTTAATCATTATAGAAAGATGTCTAATGGAATTTTTTTCTGAATTAGGCCTTATTGGGCTTTTTTTTTCAAGCTTTATAGCCGCAACTATAATACCTCTTAATTCAGAAATTGTATTGAGCCTTTTAATTGCAAATAATTATCCTATAACTATTTGTTTATTAACAGCTTCAATTGGAAATTGGTTAGGTGGAATTACAAGTTATGGTTTAGGGCGTCTAGGAAAATGGTATTATTTAGAAAAATATTTTGGTATTAAAGAATCAAGAATACTTGACATAAAAAAATATACAAGTAAGATGAAAAGCTTATTAGCCTTTTTTTGTTGGCTACCAGTAATAGGAGATGCTATCGCTGTGGCTTTAGGTTTTTTTAGAGTCAACTTTTTTAAAGTGGCCCTTTGGATGTTTATTGGTAAAATAATTCGTTATGCTTTTTGGATATATTTTACTTTATGGGGGCTTTCTTTTTTTTAGATTAGCAATAAATAGAATTATAGATGAAAAGGAATCCTATTGAAGTTTTTAGTGAATGGGCAGATTTAAATAAAGATTATGGTATGGAAAAAAACCATGAAAATTCTGTACAAAACATGTTAGATTTTGCTATTGAAGATAAACTGCCTTTTTCATTCATTGATGCTGGATGTGGAAATGGATGGGTTGTAAGAAAAGTTTCAAAAATTTCAAATTGTACTCAAGCGGTTGGTATTGATGGTTCTGAAAAAATGATTTTAAAAGCTAGAAAAATAGATCCTAAATTAAATTATTATTGTGCAGATATAATGTCTTGGGCCCCTAAAAAAAAAGTAGATCTTGTGCATTCAATGGAAGTCTTTTACTATCTAGAGGACCCAAAAAAACTAATTGATAATATTTATAAGAATTGGCTTAATCAAGATGGAAGATTAATTTTTGGTATCGATTTTTATGAAGAAAACAAAACTTCACATGATTGGTCAGAGAGTTGTGGAATTAAAAACATGAAACTTCTAAGCGAAAAAGAATGGTTAAAGTTCTTAAAGAATTCAGGGTTTAGAAATGTAAAAACATGGAAATGTGGTGCAAAAAAAGACTGGGAGGGCACTTTAATTATTTCTGGTAAAAAATAATTTAGTCGTACCTACCAGGTGCCATTTTTTTGCTGAAAATCCAAAAAAGAGATTTAGGTAAAATTTTTATTAGAAAAACTATCAGTTTATATGTAAAGGTAGGCACACATGTTTTTTTTCCTATTAACGTAGCTTGAATAGCTTCTTTTGCGATACGTGAAGCACTTTTTTTCATAAATGAAGGGACCCTGTCCATCTCATCCTGGACTCCGCTAGCAGTATGAAAATTTGTAACCGTATATCCAGGACAAACTGCGGTTGAAGTTATTCCTATTGAATTATAACTTAAATTTAACCCTTCACTAAAACGGTTAATAAAGGTTTTTATGGGGCCATAGAGAACCTGAATTGTTGAGGGAGGAGTAAATGCAGCTACTGACGAAATCATCATTATTTTCCCTTTCTTTTTATTTATCATATCATTTATAAATAATTTAGTTAAAGCCACAACGGCTATGCCAAGTACTCTCAAAAATTTTTCTTCAGCTTCTAAAGGAGTTTTATGAAATGAATCTGGTAAAGCATAACCTGCATTATTTACTAATAAATCAATGAAATAGTTTTTCTCTTTACAAAATTTGTAGAGTTTTTCAGGTGATTTAGGGTCTTCTAAATCTGTAGCATAAATTTCTGCTCTAATATTGAATTTATATTTTAGTTCTTGACATATTTCTTTCAATTTATTTTCTCTTCGTGCAACAAGAATTAAGGAATAATTTAATTTGGCTAATTCTCTAGAAATTTCAAGGCCTATCCCAGATGTTGCACCTGTAATTAATGCATAGCTTTTTTTCAATTTTAAAGAATTAAAATTCAAAACGAAAGTAAATGAAATTTAATAAAATCTTTAATTTTTTTTATTTTTGAAATCTTATCATATAACCATAAAATGCTAAAAAGTATATTTTACATTTTCTTTATACCTACTATATCTATTTATGGTCAAGAGGTCTTGTTCAATGATTTTAAATATGACATGCCAATTCATGATGCCAAGGTCATTTTAAAAAATAAACCAGACTGGTTTAAAAATTTGTCTTTAGGAAAAGGAACTTCTTATTCATTAACCAAAAGGTCACTTGTTGAAAGAGATGGTAAGTTAGTGAGTATCAATATTTGGAGTAAAAAACATTTAGACATAAAACAAGCAGAAAGCTATTTAAAAAAGTCCAGAACTTATCTTGAAGCTATTGGATATAATGTAGTTTATGCTCAAGAAAATTGGTCTAATCCCAAATTGTTAAAAAAGAATTTACCTTGTATTAGATTTGTGGACTCTGAAAAACAAAATTTAATTGAGGTTTACCCTCGAGGACATGGTAGTATTTATAATGTCTTTGATACTTTTTACAACTATAATTGGTTTTTAAAAAAAGCAAGAGGTTTAGAGTAATTATAAATCAATATTTACTCCCAATCCTAACAACTCTCTGACTTGTAAATCAGCTAATAGATCATCATCGTAAAGTAGATGAATTATAAATGTTCCTGAAACTACACTGTTGACTTTAAATCTAAAATTAGCATTCCAATCAAAGTCAACATTTTTAGTTTCTTCAAGATAATTGATATAGAAGTTAAATTTATTTTCCCAAATAATATTTTTTGCAATTTCTTTTTTATAGTAGCCATCAAAAAGAGCTCCAAAAAAATATCTTGCTCCTCTATTCTTATCAACACCAAAATATTTAGATCCCTCTTCTAATTCATTTGTATATTTTTTTGAAACAATTATTACTCTACCTGTTACAGGAGATAAGTTTAACCAAAAATTTTGAGATTTTTTAAAATAAAAACCTAATCCTGTTTGTAAAATTGCTGGTGATAAAAATTGAGAGACTTTATTTCTTAATTCAATCCCGTCTTGGTTTGAAAAATTAAATCCAGGAAGTAATTGAGTCTCTACTTTTAAAAAACTTGAATAATTCCAATACTGGTTTATTTGTTGACCTAGTAAGGAGTTTATTTCAAGGCGGTCGTCAGCTTTTTTTAAAAATTCACTGCCAGAAATATAGGTTGTCCCTATTGATAAAGAAAGGTTAGTATCCCAAACAAGTCCTTTTCTATCTGAATAATTAAAATTATAGTCTAATCCATATAAAAATGTTAGTGCACTTTCACCTCCTGAAATCCAATTTGAAAAATATGCTTGATTAAAATTAAATCGAGTATTCCCATAAAATTTCATTCTTTTACCACCCATTTCAGATTCAATTACAGCATCAAATGGTAAGCTTTCCTCAATATTTTCTTCATTTTCTTCTTGAGAAAATAAACTTTTAGTTACTAGTAAAAAAATGAAGAAAACAAAAAATTTATTTTTAAAAAACATTTGTAGTTAAGCCTTCGTGTTTATTGAATTAGAAATAAATATATGGAGATTTATTATATTCAACATATAATTTTTACAACAAGATAAGTTGGTATTTTAATGACATGAAAATTTACCTATTTCACTTTTTTTTAATTAATCTTTTAGTTCATAAAATTTCATTTTCACAACAATTTAAAGACTCAAATATTAATAATCTAAAACAAAAAGTTGACTCATTAATTAATTTTGGAATTAAGAAAAAAGCGTTTCCTGGTGCTCAAGTTTATATATTTAAAAGAGACTCCATTCATATTAATAAATCTTATGGTTATCATACTTACGATTCTATAACTCCTGTTACTAATGACCACCTTTTTGATTTAGCATCATTAACCAAAATTTTAGCCAGTACAATTACCTTAATGAAGCTTCACGAGTTATACGATCTTGATCTAAATGAACCTGTATCTAAATGGATACCATTACTTAAAAGGAGTAACAAAAAAAAACATAGCCTTAAAAAAATTTTAAGTCATAACGCTGGGTGGATTCCTTATATCTCTCATCAAAATCTTATATTCAATAAAAAAGGAAATTTTAGACATAATACCCTTTCCTTTAATAAAAGCAATAGTTTTCCTGGTTTAGTAAGTGATTCATTATTTGTTCACAGACGATATCAAAAAAAAATTTTTAAAAGAATAAAAAAAACAAAACTTCTTGAAGGTGATGAAATGGTTTACTCAGGTATGTTTTATTTTTTTATACCTGAGTTAGTTAAACAGTTAAGTGGAAAAAGTCTTATTGAATTTTTAAATTATTATTTCTATAAACCAATGAATTTGAAGAGAATATCTTACTTGCCATTAAAAAAATTTTCAAGAAAAGAGATAGTCCCTACGGAGAGAGACTCTCTCTTTAGAAAACGATTAGTTCACGGTTGGGTTCATGACGAGGCAGCGTCACTAATGGGTGGTGTATCAGGAAATGCAGGTCTTTTTGCTAATTCTGAGTCTATTGCTCCTCTTCTTCAAATGTTACTTCAAAAAGGAAGTTATAATGGGAAACAATATTTAAAACCAAAAACAATAAATACATTTGTTCAAAGAACTTTTCCTAAAAGCTCTAATCCAAGAGGACTTGGGTTTGATAAGCCAAGCTTAGAAGATGAACAAAATAGATATCCATCGGATTTGGTTAGTAATGAAACTTTTGGTCACACTGGTTTTACAGGAACAATGACGTGGGTTGATCCAATAAATAATTTTTTTGTAATACTGCTAACAAATAGAGTCTATCCTAATAGAAATCAAAAAGGTTTATATACTCTAAATATTAGACCTCAACTACTCGACTATGTTGTTAAATATTAAAGCTTTATTTATATTTTTTTTTATTTCCTTCAATTTATCAGCTCAACTACTACCTGAAGGTTTTGTTTTCTTGGATGAAGAAATTCCAAATATAAGAGTTGAACTCAGATACGCAACTAAAAAAAATTTTACCGGAAAAATTGTAGAAGGCTATTACTCAAAGAAAAAGGTAATAGGTACTAAAGCTTTGTCTAAAGCTTTAACTAAAATTCAAGAAAAATTACATTCTAAAGGTCTAGGTTTAAAAATATATGACGCTTATAGACCTCAAAGAGCAGTAAATGAATTTCTTTCATGGTCTAAAAATCCTAAAGACACTATTAATAAACAAGTATACTATCCGGAATTACCAAAAGAAAGACTATTCGAATTAGGCTACATAGCAGCTAAAAGTGGACATAGTCGAGGAAGTACAATAGACTTAACTTTAATTAGATTAAATGGGGATGTTTTAGATATGGGTGGAGAATGGGATTATTTTGGAGAAAAATCTCACTTCAATTTTAAAAATTTAAACAAAACCCAGAAAAATAACAGAAAATTTCTTAGAGAAATAATGAAATCAGAAAACTTTATTCCATATGATAATGAATGGTGGCATTTTACATTAAAAAATGAACCTTTCCCGAATCAATATTTTGACTTTATATTTAAAGAGTGAATTTACGCTCTATTAATTAAATTGATCAGGAAAGTTATTTAAATTAATGTCCCATAACAATGGAAGAATAAAGTAAACCATTACTGCAATAAGAATAATTGAGAAAATATTTAATATGATTCCTCTAGAAACCATGTCTGGAATTTTAAGATAACCAGAGCCAAACACAATCGCATTTGGAGGAGTTGCTACAGGAAGCATAAAAGCACAAGATGCAGCAACTGCAGCACCAATCATTATTCCAAATGGATGAACCCCTATCTCAAAAGCTAAAGAAGCTAATACCGGTAATATCATGGCAGTTGTTGCTAAGTTCGAAGTTATTTCTGTTAAGAAGTTTACTGCTGCTATCAAAAAAATAATCAAAATAAAAAAAGGTAATGCATTTAATGTGGTCATAAGTTCCCCCAACCATATAGCTAATCCGCTAATTTCAAAAGCTTTTGCTATCGCCATTCCTCCTCCAAAAAGTATAATAACCCCCCAAGGTAATTGAATTGTATCTTTCCAATTTAACAAGGTATTAGTTTTTGCTTTTGATGGTATAACAAAAAGAATTAATCCAAAAGAAATAGCAATAATAGTGTCATCTAAAACAGGTAAAATACTTTGTAATAAAAAAGATCTTGTTATCCAGCAGAAGCCCGCTAAAGCAAAAATTATAGCTATAATTTTTTCTTCATAAGAAATAGGCCCTAAATCATTTTTAAGCCTATTTACTTCTGACCTCCCCCCAGGAAATTCTCTTTGATTAAAAACATATGCAACTCTTGTTATATAATACCAACAAAAAAAAAGTAAAATAATTGAAATTGGAAACCCAAATATAAACCACTTAAAGAATGTTATTTCATAGTTATATATTTCTGAAATTACTCCTGCCATTACTAAATTCGGTGGTGTTCCAATAAGTGTAGCAATACCTCCTATTGACGCACTATAGGCAATTCCTAACATTAGTGCTTTTCCAAAAATTGTGTTTTCATTTTCCAGTGATGCAGGATTGTCTTTTAGTTGCTTAATAATTGCAACTCCTATAGGCAGCATCATAACTGAAGTTGCAGTATTTGATATCCACATAGATAAAAAAGCGGTTGCTATCATAAAACCAAGTATCACTTTGCGAACGTCAGTCCCTATAAATGAAATGATGTTTATTGCTATTCTCTTATGTAAATTCCATTTTTCAATTCCAATTGCAATTAGGAATCCCCCCAAATAAAGAAATACATATTTGTGTCCATAAGATTCAGTAGTAGTAGGAAGCTCCATCCCCTGTGAAAGTGGAAAGAGAATTATTGGAAGTAAAGCTGTTGCAGCAATAGGTATTGCCTCAGTTACCCACCATATAGCTATCCATAATGTAGAGGCTAAAACCGATTGACCAGAGTTTGATAAACCTTCAAATTGTCCAAAAATTAAAAAAACAAAAAAGGTCAAAGGACCTAAAATAAGACCAATTTTTTTTTTCATTAAATCATTTTAAGCTTGATGTATGATCCGAAATTATATACCATCGGTTGTTAACTTTAATCCAATTTAGAGTGAAATACCCTGAAGCGTCTCCAATAGTTCTTGTTAAGTAAAACTTTCCTTGTAATTGAATAACAGTAGGGCTTAAACCTATAATATTTAAAATATCAAATTTTAAGTTCCCCATTTTTCTTCGATTTGAATAAGTTTTTTTATAACGATTTCGTGTTGCCTCCCATCCATAAATTGGACCACTAGATCCTGAAAAAACAAGACTTTGAGATTTCAAATAACCTTCCATAAAAGCATCTATATCTCCTTTATTCCAGTCTCTTTGCTGTTTGAAAAGAATATTTGTTATTTCTAAAGAATCACTAGTTTTTATTTTTTGCTGAGAGAGGACTATATCACTAATTAAAAAAAAAAAGAATATAGTAGATAATAATGCCTTCATTTACCCTTTATTTCAGAGTTGGATATTTTACTCCCAACTGTTCTAAGTAGTTGTCGTATTTAGTTTCATCAAAATAAAATTTTTCTAGTTCTTTTCTAAATTCTTCCTGAATTTCTTTATTTAAATATGTTGGTGGAGGAGTTTCTTCAGAAATGAATTTTATATACTTCCCATTCTTTTTTTGAACATTTTCAAAGTAGTTCTTAGCTTGATTTAGTAAAGTAGGTTTTGTCAAAAAATCAATTACAGTTGCAGCAACAACTTTAGCGCCTGCAGTACCACCTTTATGTGCAATTGGAGTCGCCATTGCTATAGCATTTGACCAGTGATGTCCTTGAAGTCCCGGAATATTTGAAGGAAAACGAAGTGTAACAGTCGGTATTGTCCATGATATGTCTCCAATATCGTCTGACCCACCACTTATTGGTTCTTTTCTTGGTTTTCCTAATTCTGATATAACAGTTGCTAAACCATTTAAATTTTCTGAGTTTACTTCTTTTTGAACAGCTTTAGCAAGCATTTGATCTTCTTTAGACCATTTAGGAAGTCCAATATTTTTGATGTTCTCATACATGGTTTCTGCTATAATTTTGTTAAAGTGTCTTGGTGAAGCTGCACCAATTACTTTAGATGTTACCTCTGTATCAGTCATTAAAGCCGCCCCTTTTGAAATGTTATCTGCGTCATTATACATATCTAATATACCTTCAGAGGTTATATCTCTTAGAAAAAACCAAATAGATGCTTTTGATGGAACAACATTTGGTTGGTCACCGGCATCAGTGAATATAGAGTGTGATCTTTTTAATGGGTGTAAATGCTCTCTTTTATAATTCCAGCCTATATTCATAAGCTCCGCAGCATCAAGAGCACTTCTCCCTCTCCATGGAGCACCTGCAGAATGGGCTGATTCTCCAGTAAATGTATATTCTACTGATACTAATCCTGTTCCTGTAGAAGGACCATAAGAAACATCCAAATTATTTCCAACATGTGTAAAAATACACATGTCAATATTATCAAAATAACCATCCCTAACATACCATGCTTTGGACGCCAATTGCTCTTCTGCTATTCCTGGCCAAATTACAAGTGATCCCGCTAAATTATTTTTTTTCATTTGTTGCTGAAGAACTAAAGCAGAAGTAATAATTACAGGAAGACCCGAATTATGTCCTTCCCCATGACCGGGTGCTCCTTCAACCATAGGCTTATGGAAAGCTATACCAGGATATTGGGATGCTTTTGGAATACAATCTACATCGCTACCAAGAGCAATTATTGGACCGTCACCATTGTTCCATCTAGCCATCCAAGCTGTTGGGATACCTGAAATTCCGTATTCTACTTCAAATCCAGCCGAATTTAAAATGCTGGTTAAATATTTTGATGTTTCATATTCTTGGTGACCCAATTCTGCAAAACTAAATACTTTATCAATCATTATTTGAGTCATCTTATGTTTTGACTCAACTAAATCTATTGTTTCAGATTTAAGTTTCTGAATTCGATTATTAGAAAGTTTTTGTTGTGCATTTGACATAGTAATTTGGAAAATTAAAAGTATTCCAAGTCGTTTGAATATATTTATTATAAAGCTCATGTTTCAAAATATTTAATTCTAATGTACAAAAAATTAAAACGAAAAAATTTTTAGCTTATCAGGCTTTTATTGTGTATGCAGCTATTTTTTTTATTTGGATGTTATAAAGAAAAATTAATGCTAAGCAAATACTTAGAAAAAGTGTTTATGCTAATGGAGGAAGAAAAAAATATATAAGGGCTGATTATAATAACAAAATAAATTCTTTGAAGGTTTATTAAAAATAATATCTTTTGAATGCTTCCATTGCAGCGTAATCTGCTAGACCCATTTTCTTGTACTTATTTGCAGTTTCTGCGTTGCGTTCTTCAGCGCGGACCCAAAATTCTCTGTTATCATTTCCTTGAAACATAACTCCGTCTTTTTGGGATTGATGATAAAAGATTGCTTTACGCTTTCTTAGTACTTGATCTGGACTCATGGGAACAGCCATTTCTATTTCATGTATTTCCCATTCGTGCCAAGCTCCTCTATAAAGCCAAACCCAACAATCATTCATGAATTTTTTAGTTTTCAATTGCTTTAATGCTTCAAAAATAATATCTAAACAAACCTTATGAGTGCCATGAGGATCTGCTAAATCACCAGCAGCATAAATTTGATGTGGTTTTATTGTTTCAATTAATTTTAATGTTTTTTCAATGTCTTTATTAGAAATAGGATTTTTTTTAATCGTTCCAGTTTCATAAAAAGGGAGATTCATAAAGTGAACTTGAGAGTCAGGGATTCCAATATATCTGGTAGCTCCGTATGATTCACCTTTTCGTATGCTCCCTTTTAGTTTACACACTAAACGGGAAGCTGGTTTTTTAGAATCATCACTTTCAATTGACGCTTTTAGCTCTTTGATTATTTTTTTTTCTTTTTCTCCAATAACATCAATACCTACTTCAATATATTTTAGAGCATCCTCGTCTGAAACTGCTATATTACCAGATGTCTGATAAGCCACGTGTACCTCATGACCTTGCGAAACTAAACGATCAAATGTACCCCCCATAGAAATAACATCGTCATCAGGATGAGGGCTAAAAATAATTACCCTTTTTTTGTCAGGATTTTTACGTTCTGGTCTATTTGTGTCGTCAGCGTTAGGTTTACCGCCTGGCCATCCAGTGATTGTATGCTGTAATCTATTAAACATCTCAATATTCAAATCATAAGATGGTCCATGTAAGGCGAGTAAATCAGACATCCCATTTTGATTAAAGTCTTCATCTGTCAGTTTTAAAACTGACTTACCTGTTTTTTTGCAAAGCCATGAAATAGCTTTTGATCTATTATTCTCATCCCATTCACAACTTGTTACAAGCCAAGGGGTCTTTATTCTTATTAGTTCTGAAGCAGCTTGTGGATCTAGAACCAATGTGGTGTTGTGGTGATGTTGAAGATATGTGGTTGGTATTTTATCCGTGATTTTTCCCTCAATTGCTTTTTGAATGATTTCGGCTTTGTTGGATCCCCAAGCCATTAAAATAATTTTTTTTGCATTTAAAATGGTCTGAATACCCATTGTAATTGCCTTCCTTGGCACATTATCAATTCCTTTAAATGAGGAAGCAGCATCAAATCGAGTTACTTGGTCTAGAGTAATGGTCCTTGTTTGAGAATTTAAATGAGATCCTGGCTCATTAAAACCTATGTGTCCTGTTCGGCCAATTCCTAAAATTTGAAGATCAACACCCCCCAATTTTTCTATTTTCTTTTCATATGCGACACAAGTAGATCTCAAATTTTTTATATCAACTTCTCCATCAGGTATGTTTATATTTTCCTTTTTTATATCTACATGATTGAATAAGTTTTCATGCATAAAATAAAAATAGCTCTGTATATCTTTTTTAGATATTGGATAATATTCGTCAAGATTAAACGTGATTACATTATTAAAACTAAGCCCTTCTTCTAAATGAAGTCTAACTAATTCCTTATAAACATTAATAGGACTAGATCCAGTTGCAAGACCCAACACACAATTTTTATTTTCCTTTTGTTTACTAATTATTAAATCAGCAATATAATGTGCTATTGCAATACAACCTTCATTAGGATTATCTGCAATAACATTGTGTAATTTTTCAAAACGAGACTCTTCAAAACTTCCAGGTGCTTTATATTTTAGAAGCTTTAGTTTTGATTCATTAATCATCATCAAAGTGTTGCGAACTCAAATTTAAGATTTCTTTTATTTAAATCATTTTAATTCTTTTCTTTTTTGATTCTAATAAAAAGATTAACTATTTACTTACTCGAATATTTTTATTTTTAATATTAGAGACTTTTATAAGATTGCCTGCTTCAAAAAGAATAGGTAAAGAGTCTAGTGAAACAAACTTTACATTTGGTTTAAAATTTATATAGTCCTGAAAAATAAATCCTTGATTTAATTGCTTATTCACAGCTTGCCTAAAGCGTGTACCTCCCCCTTCTGTTAAATAATTATAGGCTAGATAATCAATCTGTCCGTTATTTATGTTGATCCAATAACGGAATTCATCCTGGTAGTCTTTCCCTCCACCATTTTCTTTAAAAGTCACTTTAATAGTCCAATATTTTTCATTGAAAATTTTTGCCAACCCTAAATATTTTGTAATTACAGCTTGATCTTTTAGTGGTCTGGGTAATTGAAAAAAATACATTACAGAATTTAACGAATTTGAAAATACATTAGTCATACTATCGCTAAGTTCAACAGATTTATTATTAATAAAACGCTTTAATTTTTTTTTTGAACTCATTAAATCTTTAACAACATTACCTTCTTTTTTAGTTGTTCTTTGAAAAGAATAAAATTTATTTTTACGTTTTAACTCATATTGATAATCTCTAAAATCGAAAACAATAGAAAAATCCTCTTGATCCCATCCATGAGCTTTAATTGATTTATTAATAATCTGAGATGTTGAAATATGGGAAGAATTTGAACAAGAAACTAAAATGAGAAACAATAAGATTATTTTTTTTTTCATAGAACAACCTTGATAAAATATTAATAAATCTAATAGATAATAGTAAAACAAATAAAAGATATAATTTACTTTTGAAACAAATACAAAAATGGAAAATTTAGAAACTCTAATAATTGGTAGTGGACCAGCTGGATATACTGCTGCTATATATGCTGCACGTGCTGATTTAAAACCTGTTATTTATACTGGTTTGGAGCCCGGTGGTCAACTTACAACAACAACAGAAGTTGATAATTTTCCAGGATACCCTCAAGGTATTGATGGTCCCACTATGATGGTCCAATTACAAGAACAAGCAGAGCGATTTGGTACAGAAGTTCGAGTTGGATTTATAAATAATGTAGAGTTCTCTTCAAAGTATGGAGGAATTCATAAAGTCATTACTGATAGTGGTAAAGAAATTAATACGAGAAGTATCATAATAAGTACCGGGGCTTCAGCAAAATACTTAGGTATACCAAGTGAACAGCGTTTAAGAGGAGGGGGTGTTTCGGCATGTGCAGTTTGTGATGGTTTTTTTTATAAAGGACAAGAAGTTGCACTAGTTGGAGGTGGAGATACAGCTGCTGAAGAAGCAACTTACTTGGCTAAAATTTGTTCGAAAGTAACCATGTTGGTTAGAAAAGATCATATGCGTGCATCTAAAGCTATGCAACATCGAGTCAATAACACCTCAAATATTGATCTAAAATATAATACTGAAATTGATGAAGTGTTAGGTGAAAATGTAGTTGAAGGAATTAGAATGAAAAATAATATAACAGGCAGTACAGAAGAAATCAAAATTACAGGACTTTTTATAGCTATTGGTCACAAACCAAATACAGAAATATTTAAAGGAAAACTTGAAATGGATCAAGAAGGATATATAATAACAAAAGGCAAATCAACATCCACAAATATTCCTGGAGTTTTTGCATCTGGGGATGTTCAAGATAAGGAGTACAGACAAGCTGTTACAGCAGCAGGCACTGGCTGTATGGCTGCACTAGATGCAGAAAGGTATTTACAAAGTATTCCTAATGTAAATGGATCTTAAGTTTCTACTTAATTTGAATTGCCTCCCATTCGTCGATTAAATCTTTAAGCTTATTTTTCTTCGCCTGATAAATATCAAAAAAATTTGGTTCTCTAATCGTTCTCTCATAATCCACTTCAAGATCAAAATCTATGTCTTTGATTTCTTTCTCTAGTTGAGCTATCTGATTTTCAATTTTTTTTACTTTTTTAATAACCTCTCTGTTTTTTTTATGTTCAATAAATGATTTTTTTGTCTCATTTCCATTTTGAGAGTTTGAATTTTTTGATTTTTTTTCTAATTCTTTTATTGATGATAGTTTTTGGTCCTCTAAATAAGAGTTTAAATCACCTAAAAAAGGCTTTACTTTATGATCTTTAAATGCAATTACTTTTTCACAAAGGCCTTGAAGAAAATCTCTGTCATGTGAAACTAAAATTAAAGTGCCTTCAAATTTTTTCAAAGCTTCTTTTAATATATTTTTAGATAATATGTCTAAGTGATTTGTTGGTTCATCCATTATCAATACATTAAAAGGTTGCAATAGGAGTTTACATAATGCTAAACGATTTCTTTCGCCCCCAGATAACACATGAATTTTTTTATCAACATCTTCACCAGAAAATAAAAAAGCTCCTAAAAGGTCGCGAACTTTAGTTCTATTTTCTGGTGAAGATGTATTTTCTGCTTCCTCAATAACTGAATTATTACCCTCTAAATAAGATGATTGATCTTGCGCAAAATAACCCAATTCAACGTTATGCCCTAATTTAAGGTGTCCTTCACTTTCTAATTCACCAATAATAATTTTTGCTAAAGTTGATTTTCCTTGACCATTTTGCCCGACAAATGCTATTTTTTCACCCCTTTCTATTTCAAAGTTAACCTCGCTAAGTACTTTTTTCTCTCCAAAATATTTAGAAATATCTTGTGCTTTGAAAATTATTTTCCCTGGTTGTTGAGAAATATTAAATCCAAATTTCATATTTTTATTTTCTTCTGGATCTATTTCAATACGCTCTATTTTATTAAGTTTTTTAATTAAAGATTGAGCCATAGTTGCCTTTGAAGCTTTTGCACGAAACTTTTCAATTAATTTTTCTGTCTGTTGTATTTGTTTATTTTGATTTTTTTGGGCAGCTTTTTGTTGCTGAAGAAGTTCTTTGCGCAATATCATATAATTCGAATAGGACTTTTTGAAATCAAAGATGCGATGCTGGACAATTTCTATAGTTCTATTAGTTATTCTATCCAAAAACATCTTGTCATGAGATACAAGGATTATTGCTCCCTTATATTTCAATAAGAATTGTTCTAACCAAATTATAGATTCAATATCTAAGTGATTTGTAGGTTCATCAAGTAATAAAATATCATTATCTTTTAATAAAAGCTTTGCTAGCTCAATTCGCATTCTCCATCCTCCAGAGAATGTATCTGTTAAAGAATGTAAATCGTCACTTGTGAATCCAAGCCCTAGGAGTATTTTTTCAGCTTGTGACTGGTAATTATACCCCCCTAAAATTTCATATTGAGAATTTAAATCAGTGAATTCAAGTAATATTTTTTTGTATTCTGCACTTTCAAAATCAACTGTTTTTTCTAATATTTTATTTATCTCTTTTTGACGATTCTCGATTTTTAAGATTTCCTCAAAAGCTAAATAAGTTTCTTCTATAACTGAGCGCCCATATTCAAAATTAAAGTCTTGAGATAAGTATCCAATTTTACAGTTTTTATCAAATGATATATTTCCAGAAGTTGGATTTTGATTTTTAGCTAAAATTTTTAGAAGTGTTGATTTTCCTGCTCCATTTTTCCCAATCAAGCCCACTCTATCTCCTTTTCCTAACCTAAATGATATTGATTCGAATAGGGAATCTCCACCAAAATACACAGAAAGATTATTAACATTTAACATTTCTTATTTAAATGAACTGCTAAAATAAGACTGAAAACGATCAATTGTGACAGAAGTCGGTAATTCTTTATTTTCTTCAATAAATTGGTATAACAATTCAGCAAGTAAAGGTCCCATTAAAAGCCCTCTAGTTCCTAAGCCATTAAAAACAAAAAGACGTTTTTCTAAAGGATGTACTCCCAATAGAGGTCTCCTATCAATTACTGTTGGCCTCATTCCTGTTCCTTGATGAACTACTTCAAAAGAACAGTTAAGCCTTTCGTGCAATTTTTTTAGAATCCATTCTTTAGCTGACTTAGTTATATTATCTGTTTTATCTTTTCTATCGAAAGTAGCACCTACCCAAAATATTTCTTTTTCAATTGGAACTATAAATAATCCTCCTTTTATGATTGCTTCAGGAGAAAGATTTTTTGTTCTTATATGGATAAACTCACCCTTTGATCCTATTAAAGGTAAATACGAAAACCATGGATTGTTTTTTAGACCAAATCCTTCGCAAAAAATTATTTTTGAAGCCTTAATTCCTTTATAATCTATATAGTCTTTATTGATAATTAATTTATTATAATCAAAAGGTTCACTCAAAAGAGAATTTGAATCTAATTGGCTCTTAAATATATCAAGCATTTTAATTATTTCAACTCTTCCTACATTTGTCACAATACCATAACCGTAATCAGCTTTAATATTTTTTTCATTTCGGTTATTAGTTATTTTAGAAAAAAATCTATTTAAATCTTTTTTATTAGAAGCGATTGACCAATTATTATTATCTGAAATTTTATTAAAATAATTATGAATTGGGAGAGTATGGAAAATTTTGTTACCATAATCTTTTTCGTGCTTTTTATATTTTAAGAGTGCCTTTCTATAAAATTCTATCGAATTCCACGATAGTGTAAAACGCTTAATTATAGTAGGATTTAGAATGCCCCCAGCATTTCTACTCGCACCTAACTTGTCATCTGAAATAATTAAAAATTCTTTACCGTAATCTTCTAGCACTTTTGCATAATGATATCCTGCTAAACCATAACCTACAATTATTGTATTTCTCAAAATATTAAAATTGCATAAAAAAAGCGCTAATGTTTCCAATAGCGCCTATTTGATTTAAATATACTTTTAATTATTCCACATGTCTTGTTCAAAATCTCTAATTACAGATTTTATTCGGTCAGACTCCAAAAGTTGACGTAAAGCGTCTTCGTATATATATTCTTTTACTTCACGGTCTTCATAAACATTTTCTTCCTTATATATGGTAGAGTTGAAGCGTCTGGAATTAAGCATCATATCGTAAGTTATGGGCTGAGATGAATTTTTACTATTAAATACTTTGTTTCTATTTAATTCTTCACGAGCGTCTGGAAACCAAACCCAAAATAAGGGTACTAAAGCGTTTGCCATTGCTTCTGGTCCTTCACTCAGTGTTGAGACATCAGGAGCTACAGGAGCAATACCTAATAATCTATACTTTAATTCACCTAATCTTTTATTGAAATACCACGTCCCTTTGATGCGATATTGAATAACTTTATCAGACTCAATTTTGTATATATCATAATCATCCTCTGTCACTGTTTCTCCTGCATTTGATTTCTCTATACCTTCAGAAGATAATTGTCTTAATTCAAGAACATCTCCTAAGTCTTCATATGTGAGTTTGTCATTAAAATAATCGGTTGCATAAACTTCAGTAATATTACCTTCAATTATACCATCCATAAGCACTCTAAAAAGTGATTTTCTATTACTCGATAAATAACCATTATTTACCCTAGGATAATAATATGGAAAATTAATTCTTTCATCTAAATCAATAATTTCCCATATAGTCTTTGACCACAATACATCTCTGTCGTCAACATACCCATATTCAATAGGAGAGACATTTTCTGCTTCAATTTGTTGTTCATTCATTTGGCCAACTTCTTGAGGAACTTTTGCGTTTAGCAAGTTGGATTGGGCATTTGAAAGATTAAAACTTAGTAATGCTAATATTAAGGCAAAAAATGTTGACTTATCCATAATTTAAACAAATTAGTTGATCGTAATTGATATCGGTGATGTTTGTTTTAACTTATAACTCGGATTTGTAGGAATTATTACATCTATATCAGAAATAATTACGGTTTGGCCATTTTTTATCCTACTTAACATTTGTTTAGCTTTTGCATTAAGCCTATCTCCATTAATCACAACACTTGGTTGACCAGGAGCTCTAAATCTAAAAGATTTTGTTTGTAATGGAAGATCGAAGTCAAAATCTTCAAGCCTTGCCTCTACTTTTCCTCTTTCTAAACTGGTTTTTGGGATTGTAAATGATCCAGACTGACCTCTAAAGTATCCTGCAGGCTTCGGAATATCTTTAATTCTAAAAGTTGAAACAGATGAAACTCTATTCCCGTCAGGTAATGTTCCAGAGACATTAATTTTTACTTCACGCCCTTTTCCAGGAAAAAGATTATACTTACTCCCTCTTACTCTTTTTAGTCCAGTTGCACTCGCTCTGACTTTACTATCAATTATTCCTGGTATAGAAATTGTTATTGGATTTTGTACTCCTCTGTAAACAACATTCATTTTATCAGCTGAAATAACAGCAGAATTTGGTTTAGATATAACAGTATAAGTTTGTGTAACCTTAATTCTAGATTCTTCTCCATCATTAAGGAAAATTAAATCACCTTCAATTGTATGGTCACCTGGATTTCCAGAATTGACATTTAACTTGATTCCTCCAGGTATCAATTCGTAATCTTTTTCAGAAATCTTTCTCCCATCAATTTTTAAATCAACTCCATTTGGATTTTGTGCTCCACCTTTTCTTCCAAGAATTACACTTCCATCAAATTTTTCTCCCGGATAATAAGCTCCTTTTTCCGTAACTAATAAACTAGTATAATTTGATTGATTAACTTTAGAAGACATTTTTAGCTCTTTACCCATTAATGTTGTTAAAACGTCGTGTTCTGTTTGTCTTATGTCATTCTGCATCATTGTTAGTTTTGCTAGTGAAGAAATAAGTGGAAATCCTTTGA
>Ga0163109_10001571_pt1 | contig 18013 bp, 15 predicted proteins | sample CRUFie1St13metaG_FD_108704 | JGI IMG/M metagenome (GOLD analysis project Ga0163109, IMG submission 108704) | Marine microbial communities from the Costa Rica Dome - CRUD Field 142mm St13 metaG | ecosystem: Environmental > Aquatic > Marine > Oceanic > Photic zone | place: Costa Rica: the Eastern... | reverse complement strand
TGAAGCCACTCATCGAAAAGAAGCTTCGTCAAAAGGGTCAGGAGGTGGTTCGCTTTGTGAATCGCAAAAGATCGGTGGAGATTCATCTCAATGTCGGCAAACAGCCTCTTTCGGTTTGCGTTGACCAGCATGGGGTGCCTTTGTCGGCTCCAGCGGTTCGACGCGTGGCCCCCTCGGCGTGTCAGGGATGTTCTCTGAAGGATACCTGCCGACAACTTTCTGCCAAAACCGGAACGGCCATGCTCTGGCGCCGTTTGAAACTGATTGAAGCCAATGGCGAACCGACTCAGCGCGGGCGCATCCTCAGCTTCTTCTCTCACGGTAATGGGCTTGCAGTAGCCGCGGCTCTGGAGTGTCAGTCCTATCCGCTGGATGAATTCATCTACGATATTGCCAACCTTCATGCTGGCCACCGCTTCAGTCGAGATGAGCATCGCTGGGGAGGGCGCTTGGCAGTGATTTGTCATGAGGCCTTCGGTTATCAGAACATCCCCGGGTATTTGGAAAATGGGATTCCGGTCCAGTATGGCTATGGGGCCGAGAGTATCGTCATGGATATTCATGAAAATGGCCTCAACAAACACAAGTGGGTGACGGAGTTCCTGGGTGCTGGCGATATTGACCGCATCATCATTGAGTGGCGCAGTTTGCTTCGGCAGGTCATTCACGCCCCATCACTCGAGTGGGACCGCTGGATGGCTTTCAAGGAATTGGCTGCCAGGACCTTGAACGATACCCAGTCCCCTACCCTGACCGAATTGCCTGAGTTGGCTTACGAACAACGCCAGAGAATAGACCATCGCCTCCGCTGGGGTTCGGCAAGCCGTGAATGATCCTCCTGGCCCCTTTTGACAATAGGGGGTAATCGCCAACTGCCAAACGCGTCAGGAAAAGCGTCCTTCCTGAAGACTTCATCGCTTTTCCAGGTAATCAGCTGCACTCATGGGGCCGAGTTCTTACCTTGAAGTGCTGAGAGACCCAGGGATTTGAACTCCTTCAAAATAGAACTGGCGAGGGCACTTTTCCTGAATCCAATCACCTTGGTCTGTTGATAGCCGAAAAAGGTTTTGAAATCTTCGGAGGTGTAACTCTGATAAACGGGAATGCCTGGAAATTGTTTCAGGATCTGATGGACCCGGCTTAGTGAGATATCCTCTGTAATTAGGAGGAATCTGATCTTTTTCCGGATGGCTTTTAAGGTTTGCTCACCCGTTGCGACGATCCTTGCCCGCAGGGCAAAAGGAAAAAGCCGCTCCACGGGTTTGGGAGACGCTACCTGCTGGGTTTTGGGGTTTGGAGAAGCTGAGCTTCCGTTGTTGAAACCGTTGCTTGCCATTTCTTGGTAATGAGTGGACCATGTTCGAAATCCTTTTGTCGAGAAAGTAAATCGCATGAAAGAAACACCTTTTCCATGGAGCTTCTGGGTTATCGCTTGCGCATTCATTGGTATTCTTTGGGCGCGATCTGCCCAGGATGAATGGGTGTCGCTTTTCGATGGAGAGAGCTTCCAAGGGTGGGAGGGGAACTTGCGTTACTTCCGTGTGGAGGATCAGGCCTTGATAGGAGGCTTTCTACATGCGTCCATTCCGCGCAATCAATTTCTGGCAACTGAGAAGGAGTATGCCGATTTTGAACTTCAACTGCAGTTCAAGCTGTCAGGTAAAAAAACCAATGCGGGGATTCAGCTTAGGAGCCAGCGTGTCCCGAACCATCATGAGGTCATTGGATATCAAGCGGACCTGGGTGAGCAATACACGGGATGCTTGTATGATGAATCACGTCGAAACAAAGTGCTCGCAGGCCCCAAGGCTGATGTAAAGGCGGCTGTGATCCAGTCTAATGCTTGGAATGATTATCGCATCAGGTGCCGGGGACGGCGTATTGAGCTCTGGATTAACGGGCACCTTACAGTCGACTACACCGAATCAGATCCAAGCATTCCTCAGCACGGCATCATTGCTCTTCAGATTCATAGCGGACCCCCGGGGGAGGTTGGTTATCGTCGGATACGCATCAGGGAGCTTTAGCCTCCATATCAGGTAGCGGGTACAGCCGCCTGATGCGATTGTTTTCGCTGTCCCCGATATAGACGCTACCATCTCTTTGGCACCGAATATTCCGTGTGGTCTTGCGAGTTGGCAAGCTTTACTGTCTCCATCAGGTCCCACTGCCAGCCCATACGGGTTTTGAATGCGCGCCTGTGTAGCCGGTCCCCCATCCCCTCGATAGCCTGGCTGCCCATCACCCGCGATGGTTTGGATCTCCCACGACGTCACAAGGTCTTGGCTCAAACTGGGAACATGCATGTTCCAGCTCATCCAGATCCAGAAGGCGCCGAGGAATCAAAGCATACGTCGATAATGCTGGTTGGACGCGCGGTTGAGATAGGGGCCGGTAGGAGGTTTCATGGCTAGGTTCGCTGATGTTTCTTGATGGCTGGTCGCCCTGGTTTGCGTCCCCCTCGAGTCTTTTTGGAGGTCTTGGAGACTCTCAAACGACCTTTGGTTGGAGAGGGAGTCCTTTTTGCCCCGTCTGTGTTTCCTCCCACTTGTGATAATTGACGAATCTGGTCACGCAAGAGGGCTGCTTTTTCAAATTCGAGTTTACTGGAAGCTTCCTGCATCTCTTCCCTTAGCGCGTCTAATGTGGATTGAACATCCAGGTCACCAGCCGTTTCTTTCATGACCTGTGATCCCTGATGTTTATCCCTCAGGTGATGCGTCAGACCCTCCTCGATACTCCGGCGCACACTGCGTGGAGTGATGCCGTGAGCTTTGTTGTAGTCGATTTGTTTCTGCCGTCGATAACTGGAAATCGCCAGAAACTCCTTGATGCTGTGGGTCATGACATCAGCATAAAGATAGACTTTTCCGTTTAAATGTCTGGCCGCCCTTCCAGCCGTCTGAACCAGACTTGTTGTGGAGCGTAAATAGCCTTCTTTGTCTGCGTCCAAGATGGCAACCATGGAAACTTCCGGCAAGTCGAGCCCTTCTCGAAGAAGATTGATGCCGACCAAAACATCGAACTCACCCTGCCGGAGTGCCCGAAGAATTTCGACCCGCTCAATGGCGTCGATTTCACTGTGGAGATATCGGACTTGAATGCCAAGATCATTCAGGTAATCGGTAAGCTCTTCGGCTGTTCTTTTTGTTAAAGTCGTGACGAGCACCCGCTCTTTTTGTGCAATGCGCTGGCGAGCTTCCTCAATGAGGTCATCGATCTGCCCCTTGAGTGGCCGGACCAAAATCTCTGGATCGATCAGACCCGTGGGGCGAACAATCTGCTCCACCACCTGCTTTTGAGACCATTCCAATTCTCTAGGAGCTGGGGTCGCACTGATATAGAGAGTTTGGCCTTGGGTAGCCTGGAATTCGTCAAAGTTCAAAGGACGATTGTCCAGCGCACTTGGTAGGCGGAATCCATGATCCACCAACACTGTCTTTCGCGAACGGTCACCGGCATACATGCCTCCGATTTGAGGCACCGTGGCATGGGACTCATCGATGACTAGCAAATAATCCTCCGGAAAAAAGTCGAGCAATGTATAGGGTCGGGAGCCAGGGGATCTCCCGGATAGGTGGCGAGAATAGTTTTCAATCCCCGAGCAGAAACCCATTTCTTCCATCATTTCCAGATCGTATTCTGTCCGCATTTTGATCCTTTGGGCCTCTAAAAGTTTTCCTTCTTTTTCGAACGTGGCGATACGATCGGTCAATTCTTCCCGAATCGCCAGGATGGCCCGTTTGAGCTTCTCCTTGGGCGTTACGAATTGCTTGCTTGGGTAAAGGGTCAACACGTCGAGTTCCTCGAGTCTGTGGCCGGTCAATCGGTCAAAGCGGGCCATTCGATCAATTTCATCCCCGAAGAACTCAATACGAACCCCATCTTCCATATAGGCGGGAGCCAGTTCGACCGTATCACCACGCACCCGAAACTTGCCAGGAGTCAGAGAGATGTCCTGGCGTTCGTATTGGAGATCCACCAAACGATGAAGCAATTGTTCTCTAGTGAGCGCTTCCCCTCTTTTGAGGGGTAACATCATGGCTTCATAATCTTCCTTGCTCCCCAAGCCATAAATGCATGAAACACTTGCCACAACAATCACGTCGCGGCGCGATACCAACGAGCTGGTTGTGGACAGCCGCATGCGTTCAATTTCCTCATTGATGCTGGAGTCCTTCTCAATAAAGGTGTCTGTCTGGGGGACGTAAGCTTCCGGCTGGTAGTAATCAAAATAGCTGACGAAATATTCGACCGCGTTCCTGGGGAAAAAGCTTTTGAATTCTGCATACAATTGTGCCGCCAACGTCTTGTTGTGGGATATGATCAGAGTGGGTCGATTGATTTTGGCAATCACATTGGCAACGGTATACGTCTTGCCGGACCCTGTGACCCCAAGCAGCACTTGGTGGTCTTGACCCTCTTGAAGACCTTGAGTCAGGCTCTTGATGGCAGCGGGTTGGTCGCCAGCAGGAGGGAACGGGGATTCAAGATCGAACATGATAAGACCCTATTCCAGCCCCTAGACCCCGTCAACTGCCTCCCGGCGACATGCTCCATAGCCCTATGCCCTATCCCAACGGCTTGAAGATTGCCTGGCATCCTTGAGGTTGGCATAGTGGGCCCGTAGTTTTTTTGGGGGTGATGTTTGCATGAGTCAATCAATGACATACCGTCCTGAAGTGGATGGCCTGAGGGCCGTTGCCGTCCTTGCAGTGGTTCTCTCTCATGCAGGATTTGAATGGATGGCGGGTGGTTACCTTGGGGTCGATGTCTTTTTCGTGATCTCCGGCTACCTGATCACCAGCATCGTTCATCGACAGATCGTGGAGGGACGGTTTTCCCTTCATGACTTTTATGATCGCCGGCTCCGGAGAATTTTGCCCGCATTGGTAGCCGTTTGCCTGGTCACCTCTGTGGCTTCTGTGGTCATCCTTCCACCCACTCATTTGGCAATGTACGGTCGTAACCTTGCCAGTGTTTTTCTTTTTGCCTCCAACATACAGCTCAGTATGACAGGGCAAGGCTATTTTGCTCCCGGCGCAGCCTACCAACCTTTACAACATACGTGGAGTTTGGCGGTGGAGGAACAATTTTACCTCTTTTTCCCCATCGCATTATTCCTGATTCATCGAGTCGCCAAAGCTCGAATATCGATGCTTCTTTTCCTCGGTGCTGCCATGAGTCTAGGCCTCGCCCAGTTTTGGGTGAGCTCTCATCCGACCTCTGCCTATTACTTGCTTCCCTTCCGTGCCTGGGAACTGCTTTTGGGATCCATGCTGGCACTGACTCCCTCCAAGCCAAGTCCGAAGGATGGGCTTTGGGGGTTCTGGAGTCTTGCCATCCTGCTGGGCTGCATGATGGGTTTTAGTGAGCAAACCCCGACGCCCAGCCTGGTGACACTGTTGCCTGTCTTTGCCACGACAGCTCTTTTGGCTACAGCAAAACCTCACACGCTTGTCGCTCGGATCCTGTCTGCGAAGATCCTGGTGAGTGTGGGGTTGGTGAGCTATAGCCTCTATCTTTGGCATCAGCCTGTATTCGTCTTTACCAAGATGGCCACGGGGACCCATGGCGACGTTGGGACCAAAGTTGGAAGCATTTTATTGAGCCTTGGCTTGGCTTGGATGAGCTGGAAATGGGTGGAACAACCCTTTCGCAACCGTGCCTGGCTGAGCCGCCATCAAATTTATGGCTGCTCCTTCGTGGGATCTGTCCTCTTTCTCGTATTCGGGCTATGGGTGCATCATCAGGAGGGGTTGAAACAACGATTGAATCCGCTTCAAAGGGCCATTCATGATACCTACCGTGAAGCAAGAGAAGGGCTTGCCTACTGGAAACAGGATCAGTGGTACCAAGCCAATCGTGAGGACTGCAATTTTTACGATCACCTGAATGCACCCGATTCGCCTTTACCCCGAGACTCCTTGACCCCTTCGTGCTACCAAAGGGATCCCATCAAGCCCTTTTGCTTGCTTCTCTGGGGAGACAGTCATGCTACAGCCCTGAGTGGCGGGATCCGTTTGGCGCTGGGGGAACATTGGCAGATCCTCCAGGTCACTACCTCAGCGTGTTCACCACAATTGGTAGCGTCTTCTGATCCGAATGATCGCTGTCGCTTTGCCAATGCCTTCGCGACGGAAGTTCTCCGCGAGGCCCAGCCCGATGTGGTGGTGCTCGCCCAGGCCGAAGGTCACAGTGACACAATATTCAAGCCTCTGATAGAGGGTATTCTTGCTCGTGGTGTGCAGAGAGTCTTGCTCGTGGGCCCTGCCCCGGAGTGGGTGCCCGATTGCCCCTCGATAGCCATCCGATTGGCGGCCCAAATACCACCGGATGAACGAACCTCACTTGGCTTGAATATTCAGCGAGTAAAAGCCGATGCCATGCTTGCTTCCCACCTCAAGGCCACCAAGGAGCTTTCCACTCGGAGCCGCTACCTGAGCCTGATGGATTACTTTTGCTCACAGGGAAAGTGCCAGGTCTACATGGCAAAGGACCCCAAACCCATTCTCACAGCACACGATTACGGGCATTTGACGCTCGAGGCCGCATCGGCCTTTGCCTTAGACCGCATCCTCCCGGAGTGTGCCGAGGTGGAAGGAAAAGTCTCACAAAAGTCAACGACACCTTGAGACTTTGCGTCCCATGATCATGGGCGCTGTACCGGCCAGTGAGTCGATTCTGTCCGTTCGTGATCGAGGAAAAAGGTTAGTTTTTCAACCACTTCAGGATACCGGTTTGCCACGTCATGCGATTCTCCTATGTCATCTTCGAGATGGAAAAGCTGGAGTGGTTGGCCAAAACCAAGCCGTATTGCCTTCCAGGGGCCCCAGCGTGCGGCTTGTTTGAAGCCACGCTCATGGAATTCCCAGTAAAGGAAGCGCTGGGTTAAATCTTGAGACTGTCCAAGCAACGTGGGAAGAAGGCTCACGCCATCCAGACCCTTAGGGGCCGGCTTCCCAGCGACCTCTAGTAAGGTGGGAAGGACATCGGTGAAGGTCCACACAGTGTCATTGACGACACCCCCATGGATTTTTCCCGGCCACTTCACAATCATGGGAACGCGAATGCCACCCTCGTGCAGCGAACGCTTGATGCCTCGCAGCGGCCCGTTGGAATCGTTGAATTCCGGGTCGTTCCCCCCTTCCTTGTGAGGACCATTGTCTGAAGTGAAAAAGACGATGGTATCCTCCTCAATTTTCAGAGTTTGTAGTTGAAGAAACAACCGACCGATGTCGCGGTCCATATGGGAAATCATGGCAGCATGAGCTTTTTGGGGGGCTGGCCAGTCCTTGGCCGCATAGTCTCCCAAGCTGGGAACCTCCATACCCTTTCCTTTGGCCTCGTTGTTGGCATGTGGAATGGTCAGTGGCAGATAGAGGAAAAAAGGTTGACCGGTATGTGCTTTCACAAATTGCATCGCTTCCTGGAAGATAAGGTCGTGGCTGTAGGTCAGCTTATTGGTGGAAATGCCAGCACCCGTCGCATCTTCATTCGGGACGATGTTGTCCAAGGAAACCTTTTGCTCCCCTTTCCAAAGATGGGACGGATAGTAATTGTGAGCATGCCGCTGGTTGAGGTAACCAAAAAAATGATCAAAGCCTTTACGGTTAGGAGCGCCGGTTGTGCCCGGCTCCCCCAACCCCCACTTGCCCATCAAGGCCGTCTGATACCCTCGCGTTTTCAAGAATTCCGGGAGGATGCGATCGCCAGGCTGCAGTGGCACTCTTGCATTGCCTCGGACACGTGTGTGCCCTGTATGCAGTCCCGTCATGAGAACCGAGCGTGAGGGTGCACAAACCGTGCTCCCAGCATAGACTTGGGTAAATCGCATGCCCTCTGCGGCCATACGATCCAGGTGAGGCGTTCGAATCCTTTTTTGTCCATAGGATCCAAGATCCCCCCCCAGCCAAGATCATCCGCCATGATGAAAATGATGTTGGGTTGTCTGTCACTCCCTTCGCTTTGACCCTTGAGGGTCGGTTCGCAGAGGCTTATGAGAAAGATGGCTGTCACCATCGACGATGCGGACAGGGTGAAGCCATGGGCGACTTTGAGGAGCATAGAGGAACCCTACGAGAGGTGTTGTTACATGGCAACCTTTGCCACCTGTCGGTTTTGAGCTGTGCAGAGCCTGTTGACTGCCGCATGCTGATCGCCGTGACATACACGCATTGGATTCGAGAGCATATCAAGGATGTTTCCGAGGCAAGTGGTGAACGATTGCTCGAGGGTTTCATGGACCTGGTGCAAAAAGCCGGAATGGAACTCTACCCAGCCCAGGAAGAGGCGATTCTGGAACTTTTTGATGGGCATCATGTCATACTCAACACGCCAACCGGAAGCGGCAAATCGATGGTGGCACTTGCCTTGCATTTCCAGTCCCTGGCCCGTGGCCGACGATCCGTCTACACCTCTCCCATCAAGGCTTTGGTCAATGAAAAGTTCCTCGATTTGTGTCACCGCTTTGGCTCCTCCGAGGTGGGGTTGATGACGGGAGATGCGTCGGTGAACCGATCGGCACCGATTCTCTGTTGCACAGCTGAAATTCTTGCAAACATGGCCCTCCGTGAGGGGGAAGACGCTTCAGTCGATGATGTCATCATGGATGAATTTCACTATTACAGTGACAACGACCGGGGCGTCGCCTGGCAAATCCCCTTACTAACTTTGCGTCAGAGTCAGTTTTTATTGATGTCTGCAACCATGCGGCAGACCGAATTTTTTTCCCAATGCCTGCAAAATTTAACCGGTCAGCAGGCCCGCTGGGTGCATGGGACGGACAGGCCGGTTCCATTGGAGTATGCCTATGCTGAAGACCCATTGGAACAAGTGGTTGAGCAATGTCTTGAGGAGAACCGTGCGCCTGTTTACATCGTGCACTTCACTCAACTTGAGGCTGCGGAAAACGCCCAACGCTTCACGAGCCTTCAGGTGGCAGACAAGCCGCTCAAGTCTCGTATTGCCGAGCGCATCGCTCAGGAAAGTTTTGCGAGCCCTTACGGCAAGGAGCTAAAGAAATACCTTCGCCATGGAATCGGCATCCATCACGCCGGCATGCTTCCCAGATATCGAATTCTTATCGAGCGAATGGCCCAGGAGGGTTATCTGCGATTGATTTGCGGGACGGACACCCTTGGGGTTGGGGTCAATGTTCCCATTCGTACCGTTCTTTTTACACGACTCTGTAAATATGATGGGCAAAAGGTGGGATTGTTAACGGTGCGTGATTTTCAGCAGATCAGCGGTCGGGCTGGAAGGAAAGGTCATGATGATCGGGGATGGGTGATTTGCATGGCCCCAGAACATGTGATCGAGAACCTCAAGATGGAACGCAAAGCTTCAGAGAATCCTCAGAAAAAAAGGAAATGGGTGAAGAAGCAACCCCCGAAAAAGGGTTTTGTCCATTGGGATGAAGCAACGTTTCAGAGACTCCGGCAATCGGAAGCTGAACCGCTTGTGTCTCGATTCAAGGTGTCCAATGGGATGCTCCTGGCAGTTCTGAGTCGACAGCGCAACGGTTGTGAGGCCATGAAGGCGCTGATACAGGACTGCCATGAATCCAGCGCGACCAAACGGGCGTTGAAGCGAAAGAGTTGGCAGTATTTTCGATCCTTGCTGGATCGAGGTATCGTCAAGTGGGAAGAAAATCCACTGCAGACCGAGCGTCGTGTCAGCGTCAACATCGAGCTTCAGGAAGATTTTTCACTCAATCAAGGACTTGCCTTGTACCTGATTGATACCCTGGCGACGATGGACCCAGAGGATTCAGCGCATTGCCTTGTCTGCATCAGTCTCGTAGAGTCCATCCTAGAGGATCCTTCCCACATTTTACGGCGCCAGCTTGACAAACTCAAAGATCAGAAAGTTCAAGCTATGAAAGCCGAGGGCGTCAGTTATGAGGATCGAATGATGGAGCTTGAGCAATTGGAACACCCCAAGCCGGATGCTGATTTTATTTATCACACCTACAATCAATTTGCACAGACCCATCCGTGGCTGGCGTCAGAAAACATCCGCCCGAAAAGTATTGTTCGTGAAATGGTGGAGGACTTCCTCTCTTTTGATGATTATGTTCGACGCTATCAACTTCAAAAAAGTGAAGGTGTCTTACTGCGTTATCTCAGTGAAGCCTACAAAGTTATCACACAAACCATTCCGGAAACATTGCTTACTGAACCGCTCAAGGATACGACGTTGTTTCTTGAACTGATGATTCGACAGACCGATTCCAGCCTTTTGGAAGAATGGGAGCGGCTGAAGGATGGAGGGTCACACGATGAGACGCCAACCCTCGCGCAGCCAAAACCTCCTCGCCCTGTTTCGGAGTGGAATCCATTTATCAGTCGCAAGGCATTTGAGATCTTGGTGCGAAACCAGTTGTTTTCCTTGTTACGCCTTTTATCTTTCGAACAATACGAGGAGGCCAGTGCCAGAATATGCGAATGGTCGGAAGCCGTTCCGACCTCTTGGACTCCCCCGGTTCTCGAAGACCGGGTATGTGCTTACCTTGAGGAACATGAGCTCCTTCGGCTGGATGCCGACGCACGGCATGCAAAGTGGTTTAAAATCCTCGAGGAAGACCCGCGCTTTTGGATCCTACACCAAACGTGGCTGGACCCAGAGGAAGCGTGCGATTGGGGCATGATAGTTCGAATTCATTTGGAAGACTCCAAGCGTATCGGGCGCCCCGTCATGGAGATCTTGTCTATGGGCGATCAGATCGAATACCACTCATAGCAAGGCGCGCCTTGCATTTTTCACTTGATACGCTAGGACATTCATAACTCTCATGGAATCAACCAAGCACTGCTTTGTCCCAGCTATTCAGCAAAGGATCGCCCAGGTCGTCGTCGGACAGGAAATCGTGGTCGAACGCCTACTCATTGCCCTTTTCACCGGTGGGCATATTCTGCTGGAGGGCCTCCCGGGGCTGGCTAAAACGCTTTTGGCAAACACCCTTGCCAACAGTATCGAACTACAATTCAAGCGCGTCCAGTTCACCATCGATCTGCTTCCCTCCGACATCCTCGGATCTGAAGTGCTGAATCCTCGCGATCAAACATTTACCGTCCAAAAGGGCCCCATATTCACCCATTTGCTCCTTGCTGACGAAATCAACCGAGCAGCACCTAAAGTTCAAAGTGCGCTGCTTGAAGCCATGCAGGAACGCAAGGTCACTATCGGTGGTCAAGGTTTGCCTCTTCCTGCACCCTTTTTGGTCATTGCGACACAGAATCCCGTGGAACAAAGCGGTACCTTTGAGCTCCCTGAGGCACAACTGGACCGCTTCATGCTTTGTCATCGTCTGCACTACCCGAAGCGCGAAGAAGAAGAAGATATTCTCAAACGCATGCTTCGTATGGGCCTCAATCGCGAAAAAGAGGGAGCGATCCCTCAGACCGCATTCGATACGTTCAGCGAAGAATCCCCGGCAACCCTATCGGAACTTACCGAAGTGATGGAAGAGATTCAAAAGGTGCACGTGAGCGATGTGTTTCTCAAGCATTGTGTTGATTTGGTGGGGCAAACACGGGAACACCCAGACCTCGAATTGGGTGCGAGCCCACGCGCGAGCATGGCGCTCGTACAGGCCGCGCGGGCTCGTGCTTTGATTCACCAGCGCGAGTATGTGGTTCCCGAAGACTTGTTTGCCCTTGCCGAGGATGTCATTCTCCACCGGGTGCGTTTGACCTACACCGCACAGGCACAAGGAAAACGCGGAAGGGATTTGATCGACAAACTTCTTACGAAGGTTACCTCTTAGATCCAGCAAGGGGCGCCTATGCCAGAACTTGACGAAGCTATTCTCGAGTCGATCAGTCGCGATGACTCGCGCTCCTTCGAGCTCGCTGTGCGCCGTCTTGCAGACAGCTTTCATTTCGGAATGGATGCCAGTCCTTTTACGGGCAGTGGTATCGAGTTCCACCAATCACGACCCTATGAATATGGCGATCCCGTGAAGTCCATCGACTGGCGGGTGAGTGCCCGGATGGGGAAAGTCTTTATTAAAGAATATCTATCCACCAAACAGGTGCCTGTGTATCTGGTGGTGGACACATCGGCCTCCATGACACTGTCTTCGACGGCTATCAGCAAATATGCCTTGGCCGTTGCCTTGGCAGGTGCCTTGGCTGTCGCATCACTGGATCGGATGAGCCCGGTAGGAGTCATCGGCAGCGGCAGCCGTGCCATCCAACTTTCCCCAACCCTTTCTCATCCATCGCTCATGCGGACCCTCCATCACTTGCGCACCTATACATGGAACGAGTCTACTCAGCTCACACGTAGCCTCCAGGAACTGGATCAGAGGCTGGCTCTGAGGCATTTGATCATTGTCTTGAGTGACATGCATGAGCCCGGAGTCGTTCCTCCCCTCGGGTGCCTTGCGCAGCGCCATGAATGCATGGTGATACAATTGTCCGACCCCATGGAACATTCGCATCCTGTCAGGGGTTTTGTCCGTGCACGTGAGGCGGAAACCAGCAGGGAGGCGACCCTCTCCTTTTCAGCGAATCGCTCCGGGTTGCCAGATTTAAAAAACTTGCTCAGCGGTTACCAGATCGATCATTTGAACTTGCGAACCGATCAGACACCACTCTCGAGATTACGTTCCTTTTTACAAGGCCGGTTGTCCATGGGCCGCAAGTCTTAGCGCACAGGTTTCTGCAATGGAAAGGATTGTCAGGGAGGAGCAGGCATGGGATAAACAAACCATGTGGAATCCCCAAAGCCGTGTGGACTATCGTTCTGCAAACAGGTCAGTTTCAACCGCTATTGAATGGTGGTGGCTATGGGGTAACTTTTTTTCAGCCATCTACTTTTCGTGTGCCGATCCACTTCCCAACACCCGCCTGCTTGAGATGGAGGGTGATATTGCCTCTGAGCTAGTCAAAGGGGTCGATCGTTTCCTTCTCAAAAAACTTGATGAATCGGTGGTCAAACGCGGTGCGTTTTGGGATCGGGCTTTTGATTCCAAGCCTGCCTATGCCCAATCAATCCAGCCCAACCGAGAGCAGCTCAGAAAACAGCTGGGACTGTTGGATGAACGGGTAGCGTTTGAACATCCACAGGTGCGGTTAGCTCTTGATGAGACGGCTGCTCTATACATGAAGACACCAGCATTTGAGGCTTACAGGATTCAATGGCCTGTTGTGGGCGATGTGATGGCGGAGGGTCTTCTGCTGGTTCCAAATCTACTGACCATGAGGGCCAGCGGATTGGAGGTAGACGCTACGTTTGCCAACCAGCACAAGGAACGCTCTCTTTTCGATTCCTTTCATGCGGCGGCACACGTCATTGCCTTGCCGGATGTCGAGCAGACTCCGGAAGCTTTGGCGGGTCTTGCCCCCGGAGTGCCCGAAATATCACAGTTTGCCAGGCGTCTTGCCGAATCAGGCTGTCGAGTCGTGATTCCCACCCTGATTGGGCGTGGTGTGTCCCGTAGGCAGTCGGTCTACGGTGGTTGGGGTGCCGATCTCACACACCGGGAGTATCTTCAGAGACCCGCCTATGAAATGGGACGAGGAATATTGGCCTACGAAGTGCAGACCCTGCTCGCTCTGGTGGATTGGATCGAAAAACACCAGGGAAAGGAGCGGCGACCGATTGGAGTGATGGGGTATGGCGATGGTGGGATGCTTGCGTTATACGCGGGTGCCGTGGATACACGTATCGATGCCGTCGGAGTGAGTGGGTATTTTGGTCCGCGTGAAGGCATTTGGGAAGAGCCGATTGACCGCAATGTCTTTGGATTGTTGGAGCAATTTGGTGATGCCGAACTGGCAACCTTGATCGCACCTCGTTCACTGGTGATTGAAGCCACGGCCGGTCCTGAAGACACCTATGAAAGTCGTGGTGCAGCTCCCTCCCGCAGAATCGGCCCTGACCCAGGGCGGACTTATCAGGAGACTCAAAGAGCCCGAGCATTGCTCAAAGGTTATCCAGGGGAGATCCCTATTCGCCTGATCCTTGGTGAAGATCTTGAATATGGTAGCGAGCCCGCCTTGGAAAGTCTCCTCTCAGGGCTCGACATGAGCCTCCAATTGGGAAAATCCATGCCCATCAGTCCACCTATGGCGGAGGAGGCATTCTATCGAGAGAGAGAGGCAAGATTGATCAAGGCATGGGACCTTTATACCCAAAAACTTCTTTTGGAAAGCCCCTATCAAAGGCAGGCATTCATGAAGGATCTCAACACCGATTCTCCTAGTGAATTTGAAGCTTCCGCCACCACCTATCGGGAGTATTTTAAACGTGAAGTCATTGGCGCCTATGATGAACCTCTCTTGCCTTTTGACGCGAGATCCCGCTCCACCTTCAAAGGCGATGGCTGGGCGGGTTATGAGGTGGTGCTGGATGTGTATCCCGACGTGATTGCCTACGGCATCCTATGCCTTCCCGAAAAAATGCAGCCGGGGGAAAAACGCCCGGTGGTGGTTTGTCAGCATGGGCTGGAAGGTCGACCGCAGGATATCCTACAGGGAGACCATACGGCCTATCATGATTTTGCTGCTCGGTTGGCTTCGCGGGGATTTATCACTTTTTCGCCTCAAAACCTTTATCTCTTTCAAGATCGATTTCGTTCACTGCAACGAAAGTCCTATCCCCTCAAAAAAACTCTCTTTTCAATCATTGTAGCGCAACATCAGCAATGGGTGGACTGGCTTCAGGGCTTACCGTTCGTTGATCCGGAAAGAGTCGCTTTTTACGGACTGTCCTATGGAGGCAAGACTGCCATGAGGGTGCCTGCCCTGGTCACAGACTATTGTCTTTCCATTTGCTCTGCCGATTTCAATGACTGGGTGTGGAAGAACGCCTCGACCTTGAGCCCATACAGTTATGTCTGGTCCGGTGAATATGAAATATTTGAATTCAATCTTGGACACACATTCAACTATGCCGAAATGGCTGCCTTAATTGCCCCGCGCCCCTTCATGGTGGAACGAGGCCATTTTGATGGAGTGGCCCCAGACGAAAGGGTAGCCCTCGAGTTTGCCAAAGTCAGGCATCTTTACCAAGCCAGACTCAAACTTGAAGATCGATGTCAGATCGAATGGTTTGATGGCCCCCACACCATTCATGGAGAAGGTACTTTTGAGTTTCTCCATAAACACTTGAAATGGCCTTCACCTTAGCTTGGTAAGCTATCTGCTGGTCATGTGACCTCTGCGGAGTCTCTCGGCTCCCTTGCCCACCATAAAAAGAGGAAGCAATAAAGTCCGCGAATCAGACAGAGAATACCGGTGCATAGTGTAATTCCAAACCGCCCCAGAGCCTCACGTTCACGCAGCAAAAACCATGCGCGCTGAAATAGGCACAACAGGGAAGCCAAAAGAATGGAGAACCTTCGTCCCATGCGCGACACAACCCACGCGCCAAAGGGTGCACCCACAGCAACGACCGGTGCAGCGGCAAGCCAGTGGCCCCAAGCCTGGGAATCCATCTGCCCCATGACGCTCTGGGTGAAAAGCCCAATAACAGAGGTCATGGCCATGAGAACCACGGAGGTCGGAATGGCTGTTTTTATATCGGTCCGGTAATAAATGACCAATATCATATAGAGGATTATGTCGATGCCGACTCCTGTCAGCGATGCAATAGTCGCCCCATCCAAAAAGCTGGTCACCAGGCCCATCCAACGTGTGCGAGCATGTGGAACCACCCGTTAAAACGAAGGAAGGCTCATGGCTGAGATTTTAAGAAGATGAAGGATGCCAAAGCCACCCCAGAGAAGTGAAAATATTCCCTGAACCCATGAAGAGGGCATGCGATTACCAAGAAGTATCAATCCCATGGGTGTTCCCAGCATGGAGCTCAGGAGGGCCCATCGAAGAAGGCTTTCGTGAACCCGAATACCTTGGCTCAAAATGAAAAGACTCGCACTGTCCATAACGATGGACTGAATGGCAAAGCCAAAATCACGCCCCATGCCAGATGGCTCTCCCTGAAGCATGGCCAGCACCGGAAAACCGACTGTGCCTCCGCCCATGGGGGTTGAACCTGCAAAATAGGACCCCAGCGACATGGCGAGGGCGATGGGCCAGCGCGAATAAAGCTCGCTGACATGCCCTCCTGCCAGGATGGACACCATCCAGCATGCGTAGAAGAGCGTCAGCCAGATGGAAAAGAAGTTTCTTTTTAGCGGGTGCATCCGAAAGGAATGCATGGGAGGGCTTCAGTGACACGATTTTCGTTCAAGAATCCCAAGGTCAATTGTTCCATAAGGAAATTCAGCGCAGGTCTTAGCGGATTTCGTTGGAGATTTGGTTCACTGTGTAATACGCCGCCGAATTGAATAGGGGTTCTCCACTCCTGGCGCTTCGGATCCCTTGAGGTTTTCTGGGTGACTGTTTGCTCCATGCCAAACCACACAACCAACGCTATGATAAAGATTGCGCTCCCTGAGAATCGTTGAAGCATCCGCAGCCACAAGTTCACTACCTGGCGGAGTCTGAGCAGAGATGAGGTAATGTGTCAAAGCATCGACGATGGCTTCCTTTTCGTCCGTTTCAAAAGCATACAGGACGTCGGCCATGATTCGACCTTGCCCTTCCTGAATGGGTTCAAGCAGACGTTGGCGAATAAATTGAGGTGTCAGAGGCAGTTCTTGGTCGCCTAGAAAGGGACCAAGCTTTGGTGTCAAGTGGGTTTGCCAGGGCTTACTGACTTGATGACAAGCAAGACAGCTGAGTTCTTGCAGTAACAGTTCCCCTGTGGCCCTCGGTGCATGTGCTTCATGCTTGAGCAAACGTGCCAAGGTGTCGCCCGCCATGGTTCCCTGTGGTAGTAGAGCGAGGATCACTATAAGGCTGCGAAGTAGCACCTTTTTCAGTTTTATCGCAATAAAACTGATCACAAAGGCTAACTGCCTCAGTGAATGGCCTTTCATTGGCGCGATTATGCCTGGGCCGGAGAGTGGCGCAATGTCCATTAATGTGAGATCTAATCGCAAGCATCCTGAAACATTCGGTGCTTCACCGAGGTTCACCTACAAGGCGCTAAGGTGATGGCTTGAGATCCCAAGCGGTCAGCCATTGCTCACCTGATCTTATGAAACCCTGTCGAAGCAGACGCTGATGCATGTCTGGCATGTGGCCGGCTCCATAAAAAATGGCGATCTGCCGTTTTCCTGCCCTAAATTTCTCAGCAAGCACTTCAAAAGCTTTGTCATTCCTCCCACGTAGGATGACCGACCCCTTACCATCCATGCCCTGATCAATCCCTCCCAACATCGATTCCATAGCTGTCATTTGTCGAGCCATCATCCATTTCAAGGCATGGTCCGGGCGGCCACTTCCCATGGCCATCAGCAAATCAAAACCACTGAAACCCTTGAGTTGTCCCCTTGCCATCAATTGTTTTTCTTGCAGGTACGTCTGTATGGCCAATGTGAAAAAGCTTTCTCCCTTCTGGCTCTGAAGTTGGGCGAAGGTTTCAGGATCCAAGTCTGCATGAACAAAATGTGCCGATGTATAGTCAATTTCGTCGAGCTGATGGGTCAGACCAAGTAGCGCCTTCATGCCAGATTGAAGCTGACTCACCGGGTGAGAGGATTCACTCATCTTAGTCGGATTGGTTTCCTCATCCTTGACAAGCTCGTAAAGCACACACGGGATATTGGCAAAATACTCGTTCAGAACGCGGTAATAAGCAGCATCTGCGACATGAATGGCTGCGACCAGGTGGACCTCCCTTCCGGCTGGATGCCGATAAGACTGAATGGCGGTATCCAGGTGTCCCGTTTGTTCGCCCGTATCCACCCACCGGACAAAGGCAGGGTCGCCAGTCTGACCGTGAGCCTGATGGATAATGGCCATCTTGCAAATAAAAAGCACGGCCTGGAAGAAATGCATTTTTTTCATCATGAAACGGGCTCTTGGCAGTTGAATAGAGTTTACTGAGCAAGGAATTTAAAGCATGACTGTGCGTGGGCCATGGGAACGGAAAAGTGGCCCTCTTGTTCAAGCCATTCACCTTCTGAGTCCTTTATCCTGTTGGCAATATACAT
>Ga0163109_10001570_pt1 | contig 18017 bp, 36 predicted proteins | sample CRUFie1St13metaG_FD_108704 | JGI IMG/M metagenome (GOLD analysis project Ga0163109, IMG submission 108704) | Marine microbial communities from the Costa Rica Dome - CRUD Field 142mm St13 metaG | ecosystem: Environmental > Aquatic > Marine > Oceanic > Photic zone | place: Costa Rica: the Eastern... | reverse complement strand
TCCAGACGAAATAGGTTTCTAAAAATGTCAGATTATTTTAACAGAATTCCAAATTTTAACTATGTTAATCTACTAGAAGAAAGTAGCATAGGAAGTAAAATAGAAGTTAAAAATCTCTTTCGTAGAGCAAAAATTAGGGATGATATTTTTCAGAATGTTAGTTTTTTCACCAAATATACAATTGTCGGTAATGAAAGACCCGATAATGTTGCACAAAAAGTATATGGTGACTCTGATTTAGATTGGGTAGTTTTACTAACAAATAATGTATTGAATGTTTACGACGAATGGCCATTATCTGAAAGATTATTTAATGAGTATATTATAGAAAAATACGGATCATATGAAAATGCAGCAAAAACTCATCATTATGAAAGTAAAAGAGTATTTAATTCTAAAAATGAGACAGTTTTTCCTTTTGGACTAAGAGTTCAGGAAAACTTTGCAGTAGAATTTTACGATATTGATATTGATAGGCATGTAAGAATTGCAAATGCATCATATCCAGTAACAAATTTATTATATGAAGAGAGAATTCAAGATGAGAAAAGATCTATCTTTATATTAAAACCATTATATCTCAATCTAATATTTGAAGATATGAAAGATCTTCTTCCATACAAAAAAGGTTCTACTGAGTTTATCAGTAAAACCTTGAAAGATACAGAAACTATGTTTAGCTAAACAATATATTGTAATATGCTGCCAATACTAATAAAGTAAGGCAGATTTGATTATAATTCACTCTTCAGCAAGTTTTTGGAAATATGACAGTGCATCATCCTCATCTTCTGAAGAAGATGAAGTATTTTCTAGAGAAGGTTCTGGTTCAGACTTGAAACTTGGTGTGAAAGATGTTGTCTCTCCACGATTTTCACGACGGAACTGTTCTTCTTCCTCTACTGTTTCTTGATCTTGGAAACGGGGAGTTCCTTTATTGCCAAGAACATAGTCAAGACGCTTCTTCAGATCCTCATAGGACTTGAATTGATCTGCAGAAACAAGAGCAGCAAGAGAATATTGCTTCTTCCAGATTGCTTCCATAGCATCATCATCATCTAGTAGAGCATCAGGACGATCAAACTCAGAAGAATCATAGTTCCAGTAACCTGCAACTTTCTTGATCTTCAGTTTAAAGTTTGCACCTTGCCAAAAGTCAAAGGGATTGATTGGAGTCTCATCCTCAAACTCAGGTTGCATTGCTTCCATGATCTTATCGAAGATCTTCTACCAAATTTGTATAGGAAGACTTTACCTTCGTTAGCAGGATTTGCAGAATCCTTAACAACATAGATGTTGCTATAGTAAGAAAGTTTGCGTTTCTGCTTACGAACAATCTCTTTGTTTGCCTCTGATCCTGTATTCCAGAGTTCACGATTGTACTCTGAAACAGGGTCTTTACCACCAGTTGTGGTCAAAGAATTCTCAATATACCATCCACCAGGACCTTGGAATGCATGTGAGTACATTTTTGCCCAAGGAAGTTCTTCACCATCAGGAGCAGGTAGGAAACGAATGACGGCATAACCATTACCAGACTTGTCTAGTTCTGGTTTCCAGAGACGGTCATCACTATTGCTATTAGTATTAAGTTTCTCTACTTCCTTAACCAGTTTGGCAGTGAGATTGCCTAGAGAAGATTGCTTTTTGAGATTTGAAAAGGACATTGGATTACCTCGGATTAAATTGGATTGTGGCTTGTGTGCTCTGCTATTGTAGCAGGCATTCTATTTAGTGTCAAGGTCTTCGTCTTGAAGTTGGTTTCTGAAATTCATGATCAATCTGGTCATATTGGCAAAAAGTGCGTTCATATCAACGTTCTCAGGAAGACCCATCATGGATGCAGAGTCCTCAACACGAATTTTCATCTTTTTAGCATCTGGATCATCAGATAATGAAAGTCTGGTATATAAGATTTTTTGTTTTTCCATTAAAGTTTCTAGATCCTTAATATGATCAATCTTTCCTTCTCGATCTAGTTTTGGAAATTCAAAAACTTGAGAATAAACCTTCTCTTGTAGTTTTGAAATTTCTTGCAATTCTTCTTTAACTACTTCTGATTCAAAAAAATCACTCATAATACAATCTCTCTTAGAATTTTCTTAAATTTAAATATGTCAATATTTAGAAAAGGATGATACTTTTTCATTTTTAAACTAATCAACTCCCAAACTGGATCTGATAGTTTTTTATTGAATTGTGGAGAAAATCCTAATATTTTGTCTAAAATAAGAAAAGTCTCCATACTAATTTTTTTACTCAAATACAGTTTTACAATTGGTGGATGTCTATTTTTTTCAATCTTGAACATACTATCGAAATTGTCTCTGCTGAAAGACCCTTCAATTTCTTCTTTGAAGATGTATGAGAGAGATTGGACTCTTTTTTGCCAAGATTTGTAATTCGTGTTTCCATTTTTGATCAATTCTCCTATCCATAAAGTTTGTGGATCATCACAGGCAACAAAATTAGAAACAAAGAAGTCTCTAATTTCAGAATCATTTTTTTGTCTTGATATTTTTTCAAACCAGTATCGGTCTTTTCTCTTATAAAAAGACTGAACTGACATACGAGTTTTACCACAATACTTATGATAATCAAATTTATCTTTAGTAAAGTGGTTTTTTACTGCAACATAAGTCTTGTAGCAATCAAATGGACTCATTATAAAAACCCCTACGCGTAAAAAATTTTGGGGATTTTTTTTGCCCCAAAAATGGAATTAAAAAGTGATTTTCAAATCACCAGTTTAGCTCTACTACTTCTCTTAAGGAAGTTAAGTTCCATTGCTTCGTATTTAATTTTTTCTTTTAACGGTTTTGAGATTAGTTTGGGGATAGATTCAACATCTATTTTGTTTTGTTCACAAAAATGCATCACGCAATCAATATAACTCATGTCTAGATTGTCACTGTAAATTTCTTCAATATTTTGTGAAACTTTTGCCTGTGAAAAAAATTTATTCTCTAACTCTTTCTCTAATTCTTTGTTTTCTTTTTTGGGCATAACATCCGAATAAATTGTTAACATATACTAAAGTTTATTCATAATCACATTATATCAGGAAACACGAAAAAAATCAAGATAGTTTGTCCTCTACAAACTTTTTAATATATTTTACTAATAACTTGATATATTTTTCTTTGTTATATTCTTCATATATTTCAACTTCACCATTTTCGCAGGACATAATTATTACAAATTTCTTGACCGATAAACCAGTCAATTCGTGAAGCATACACGCATATGCACAGCACTGCACAAAATAATTCTCAATCCAATCTCTTGGTTTGGGTTTTTTAGAAGTTTTGAAATCTATGATAGAAAGTTCACCGTCGAACTCTGCAATACAATCGACGGTTCCCGCAATACCTAAGTACTTACTATATAGTGACCTTTCAAGGGCGTAAATATTATTTATCCTCTTAAGATCGTCTTTTGCCATCAAGAATAAAAACTCTGAAAGAGGTTGTACTACCCCAGTCTCAAACTCTTTATTGAGTAGATGATTTTCAGTAAGAGTATGAAAGTCAGTACCACGACTAGTTGCTTTTCTAGTAATGTTATTTGCTTCATCTTCACCAACTCTCTTCCTCCACTTAGCAAAAGTTTCACGATTGAAGTGACTTGTTACAGAAGTAATTGATACGAGTTTTAAAAGTTCTTCTTCGTCAGGAACATTATAAAACCTAACTCCATCAATTGTTTCACGGGTCAAGTTAGGCAAATTAATATCAAGGTGTTTAAACATTACATAATTCCAAGTTCATTTTTATCAATAATATATTCTCGACATAGACCAGATCTTACGATATCATCAGCATCAAACTCGATAACATCTACTGAAGGCATTTGATTCATTATTTTCATAAAGTCAACGATGCCATTCTTCTCATTAGTTTTTGTCAAATCACTTTGAGTTGCATCACCACAAAACATAATCTTGCAGTTGTCACCAACTCTCGTCATTATACTATCAAGTTCGTGAAAATTCAAGTTCTGAAACTCATCAATCAATAAGATTGAGTTATCAAAAGTTGTTCCTCTGATAAAAGATGTACTCCAGAAACTTACAGTTCCTTGAGTCTTTAGATTGCCATAGAGCATCTCAAACTCAGCATCAGAAGGCATTTGGAACATGTACTTAACCATGTTCTTATATGGAATTTGATAAAGGTTTGACTTATCATCATGATCTCCAGGAAGAAATCCAATCTCCCTTGTTGCAACTAGAGATCTAATAACATAGACCTTTTCATAAGGTGTAAATTGACTTAGAACATCTTTGATTGCATTATACAGAGTGATAAATGTCTTACCTGTTCCTGCTGTTCCATATGCAATAACATGTTTCCCCTTTTGATAAGAATCAAAAAGTCTCTGTTGATTTGGAGTAAGTGCTTCTACATCTAAAAGATGGTCTGTATTAATTGGTTTCTTACCTTTTAATGCTAAACGATGATACTCGGAATTAATACCAACGTTATCGTTGTTTCTTTTCTTTCTAGCCATTTTAAATCTTTAAGTTTTTTGCTCCTGGTGCAGATGATGCTTTTTCAAGCACTTCATTCCATCCTGGTTTTGATTTGACAAGTTTATCCTTCCATTCACCAACTGGTTCTAAACCTAGTGCAGGTGAATTTTCCGGAGTATAGTATCTTTCCCAATCAGAGTTGTCTTTTTTCCACTGATCCCAGTCATGAATGCTCATAACAACGTCTTTAGTTTCACCAGTTTCCTTGTGTTTTACAGGATATGTTGCCATAATTTGTTTCAGAGTGTAGTTTATTTATTGTGCTTAGCAATGTGCTTAGCAACCTCAAATTCAATCTGTTTTTTTAGAATTCTTGAATTTGGTTGATGATTACCATAGAAAGTTGAAAGTGCTGGTTCTTTATTCATCGATCCAGTTCCTCTATGATAAAAATATTTTGCTGCTCCATACGATTGACAAGCATCTGTTGCTATAGGGTCAATATAAAAATTAATATCAGTAAATTCCTCTTGTAATATTGAGTTAGCACAAATGTTTAATGCACAACCACCAGAAAGTATGACATTTTTAACATCAGGTTTTAACTTAAGGATTTGTTTTACCTTCATCCTAAAAATATCTTCTGTATGTTTTTGTACTTTATATGCAATATCAGCTCGATATTGAAAATCATCATTGTGAATCATTGATGGAAAATTTATGGTGTTGACACACATTTCACTAAATGCCAAATTCATATTAACATACCCATTTTCTATAATAAATTTTGGCAATCTTTTATTTGGTTTTCCATAAGATGAAAGTCCCATAACCTTTCCACAGTCCTCATTGTCCCCAAATAAATGACCACTAATCAATCCATATAGCATTCCGACATCATAGCATGAATTGATATCTATTGTTGAACATTGTTCTATTAGTTTTAATATTTTATAAGGAAAGTTACTATTTTCAAGATACATTTCTGGTGCTGGATGAGGTCTTAAGAAATTTTTATACAAAACTTCAAAATTACTTGGATAAGAAACATCATAAATTGATGTTGTTTCTAAAAACCTTAATGTGTTTAATTCTTTTGCCCTTTCAATCTCATCCTTTGATAATTGATCATTCACTCCAGCAATTTCCATAATAACAGATAATCTCACATCGGCACCCCAACCATCCATAACTAAACATACTGCTTCATCAAGTCCAGATGAATAAAATCCAGATGCAGCGTGATATAAATGATGTTCATTTTTAAGTTCAAGAATTAATTCGATGTCAAAATATCTATCTTTCAAATCATATTTTTCCAATACATCTATGAGATAATCATAATCATCACCATCACCGCATATGGAAAGGACTTTATCGATACCATATTTTTCATCGAATTCTCGGACATGATCAAAAACACTGAATAATAATTCATCTCTTTTTAATCCAGTTAAACGTTCTTCTATAACAGTTTTATAATGTTTTCCTTTGATGAGAAAAGTGGCACTAGAATCATGCCCCATACAAGATAAGACTACGATATTCATTTTCAACTAAAGAATATGCTTAGCAACTTCCAATTCAATTTGTTTTTGTAGAATCCTTGGATCTGGTGGGTGGTTTCCGTAGTAAGTTGTATGTAGTGGATCTTTAACCATAGATCCAGTCTCTTTATGATAGAAATACTTTGCTGCTCCATATGATTGGCAACCATCCGATGCTATAGGATCAATATAAAAATTGATGTTTGGGAATTCTTCTTTTAATACCGAATTAGCACAAATGTTTAATGCACAACCACCAGAAAGGACAATATTTTTAACATTAGGTTTTAACTTAAGGATTTGTTTTACCTTCATCCTAAAAATATCTTCCGTATGCTTTTGGGTTTTGTATGCAATATCAGATCGATGCTGAAAATTACCATTATGTTTCATAGATGGATAATTGACAGTGTTAACACACATATCACTAAATGCAAAATTCATATCAACATATCCATTCTCTATGATAAATTCAGGTAACTTTTTATTTGGTCTCCCATATGCAGAAAGTCCCATAACCTTACCGCATTTTTCATTATTTTCAAATAGATGACCACTAATTAATCCATATAGCATCCCAACATCATAAGATGAATTACAAGTTATCATGGGACATTCGTTTAATCTCTTTAAGAATCTGTAAGGAAAGTTACTCTTTTCAAGATACATTTCTGGTGCTGGATGAGGTCTCAAGAAATTTTTATGCAATACTTTGAAATTGCATGGATAAGAAACATCATAAATTGATGTTGTTTCTAAAAACTTCCATTTATCTAATTCTTTTGCCATCTCAATATCTTCTTCCGAGAATTCATCCTCTATTTCAGCAAGTTCTATGAGGTCAAGTATTCGTATATCAGCACCCCAACCATCCATAACTAAGCATACTGCTTCATCGAGTCCAGATGAATAAAATCCAGATGCAGCGTGATATAAATGATGCTCTGCACTTTCAAATTCAACACCAAAATTTTCGTCTTCAGAGACAAAAATTTTTCTGAAATTATATTTTTCTAATACATCAAGACTATACGCAAAATTATCACCATTACCATTTACAGAAATAACTTTTTCTAGAGGATATTCCTCATCGACTCGACGGATATGGTCAAAAACACTAAACAATATCTTGTCTTCTTTTCTGCCAGTTAGACGTTCTTCTATAACAGTTTTATAGTGTTTTCCTTCACATATAAAAGTAACTCCGGAGTCATGGCCATTAAAAGATAAAACTGCTAGATTCATTTTTCAACTATCATATGAACATCAGCAAAATAAACATAATCCATATCAGATTTAGTCAATGTCTTAATAGCATGTTCTACGGTTTCAACAATTGCATCTCCGGCAAGATTGAAAGATGTATTTAATACCATTGGAACATTAGTTTGTTTATAGAACTCCATAATTAAATTATAATAATGTAGATTATCTTGTTTGCTAACTGTTTGTATTCTGCATGTATCATCAACATGTATAATTGCCGGTATATACTTTTTCTTATCAGGATTTACTCTCAGATTAAATGTCATAAATGGAGAATTCTTCAAACCAATCATGTCAAACCATTCATGGGCATGTTCCTCTAAGACAGACCCAGCAAACGGTCTAAATTTTTCTCTCTTCTTTACAGTGTTGACAATATCTTTTCCGTTAGGAAGTCTAGGATCAAAAATAATAGATCTATTACCTAATGCCCTAGGTCCTATTTCAGATCTTCCTTGATGAATAGCTCCAATTTTTTTATCGAGCATACGTTCAACAACATCTTTATATGAAACATTATATTTAATATCAAGCATATTCATTCCTTATTCATGTTTTTATTATACATTATTTTATTCCCTTTTGCAACGGCAATTTCAATATCTAATTTTTTCATTTGCAAATCATATTTTGGACCAAGATATATTGATTCTAATGGTTTATATTCTTTTTTATTGGGATTGTGATACTGTGCCATACCAAATGCTTGGCAAGCATCTGATGCTATAGGATCAGCAAAGAAATTTAAATCTGGATATTTTTCTTTAACTGCAGAATTTGCACAGATATTTAGAGCAACTCCACCAGAGAAAACAATATTTTTTGTATCTGGATAATTCTCTAAAATATTGCCGACTCTGATAATAATTGCTTCCTCAACAGACTTTTGTAATTTATATGCAATATTTGCTCTTTTCTGAAAATCATTATTATGTATCAGACTTGGATGATACCCTCCATTAAAATTTGTTGTGTAATAAAATAAACTAGGATTTCCATATAATTTATTCTCCTCCACAAACGATGGTAGTTCTGGATCTTCTTTACCAAATGCAGAAAGACCCATTGTTTTACCACAATTTTCTCTATCAAAACCCAAATATTCTGACAGAGTTCCGTACATCATACCAATACCAAAACAATGACTGAATTCCAATCCATGATGTTCAGCAATTTGTGAATAATATTCCTGAGAAGTAAGTACACTACTCATATGAGTGTCCTCAGCATAAAACTCTGGAGAAACATAATAATGTTTACATACTGGTTCAAACTGATGATCTTTTACCATATAAACACTACTTGATTCCGCAAATAGTGCTTTAGTTCTAGATTCATCAAGTTCTTGATTATACGAATCAATATTTATATTAGTATGATCCTCTATAATATTTTGTAATTTATGACATGCACCCCAACCATCCATAACTAAACATGCAGCTTCATCAAATCCAGAAGCATAAAATGCACTAGAAGCATGATATAAATGATGCTCTTCAAGAATATAATCTACAGGACAATTAATTTGATATTTGTCCAAATATTGTTCAGTTAATTTATAGTCTTCCTCAGAACCATTTGAAATAAAAAGTTTATCTAAACCATATTCATATGCGAATTTGCCGAGTCGATCATATATGAAATACTGCACCCCGTCTTTTTTAAATGTCGATAATCTCTCCTCTAAAGTGTTTTCATATATTTCCCCATCTTTAAGAATACAAAGAGATAAGTCATGAGGAGTTAACGAAATTGCAGCAATGTTCATTATAATGTAATTACTATATTATGGTCCAGTATATAAAGTTTTTAGTGGCATTTTATCCTTACTTTTAGTCAGAGAATACCAAACATACTTAGCAGCACCAATTGATGTACCAGCATCATGTGGCATTGGATCTACAAAAAATTCTAGTTCTGGAAACTTTTTGGTATACTTATAGTTGTTAACACAATTCATAAAATATCCTCCAGAGAGAACAATCTTATCTTTACCAGTAAGTTTTATTGCTTTCTCAATTAGAGTACATGTATGTTTAAATGTTTCCTTCTGCAATTTGAATGCAATTTCAGCGCATGTATAAAAATGCCATGTGCGTTCCTCAAGGGAAGTATCAATAGCATTATCGTCTAGAAAATCCTCAAGTAACTCTGCTATAAATGGTTTCGTAAGAGATAGACCATCCTTTTCATAGAACCAGTTTGCTGTTAAGAAAAAATCTTCAGGATTATTTTGTACAGATATAGGTGAATAAGTCAAATCATCATCAATAATTCCGTCTCGATATGCTCCATAACCTATGTCTGGAATTCTATGTCCAGATAATCCCATGACCTTTCCTTGATCATTAGATCTCATATCAAATTTATCGGTAAATTGAGAAAACAAATCCCCAGCACTAATAGATCTGGAATAATATTCATTCCAATCTCTTTTCCAAAAGAAGTCTTGATAATTTTCTTCATCTTCATCAGGAATTACATCCAACATTGAGTTAAGTTGGAATACTTTTTTAAATTCAGCATTCTCATAAGAACACTCGTATATAGTTTCTACTTCTCTAAACGGAAACTTGCACTTATTATTAGTAACTTCTTTTCTATACTCTGGATCAAATGCTCCACCACCATCCATCACTAATGCAACTGCATCATCAAAGTTCGATGCATAAAATCCATTAGAAGCATGATAGATGTGATGTTTTTCTGGAAAGAATAATGCACTAGTGAAGGCAACTTTTTCTTCACATAATTTTTTGATAATAGATTGCATTATAATTTGATCATGTTGTGCATCATCTCTACCAAAAGATGCAAAGACAACATAATCTATATTATGTGTATATTTTTTTATATTATCACAATGAGGAAACTTTGCAGTAGCAAACTCACCATGAGTTTCATAATATTCTAGTAATTCCTCACCACATGTTAAGTCTTGTTCTCTTGTCAATCTATCATCTTCAATATACCAAACAATTTTACCATCCTTTAAAAGACAGCAAGAAGGATCATGAGATATATTAATACCTAGAATATACATTTTATTATTCCCCAACCTGTGATTGAATTAAATATGCCTTTTCTGGAAGATACAAGTAATCAATTTTTGAAATATCAAGAGTTCGTAAGGCATCAGAAAGTGAATTAACAATTGGTTGCCTTGATAAATTAAAAGATGTATTTCCGATAATAGGGACTCCACTAACTTTTTTGAAAGCAGAAATGAGATTATAATAATGATTGTTTTGTTCTTGCGATACTGTTTGAACTCTGCAAGTTTTATTCATATGAATGATTGCAGGAATTTTAAAAATTTTATCTGGTTTAATTTCTATCGCATAAGTCATAAAAGGAGATTCTTTTATTGACCCATTCAAAAACCATTCTTCAAAATCATCAAGTAAAATAGAACCCGCAAAAGGTCTATACCATTCTCTCAATTTCACTTCATTCACTTTACGAAGCATTGCAGAATGTGTAGGATTAAATAAAATTGATCTATTACCTAAAGCTCTAGGACCACCTTCATCATTTCCCTGAAAAATTGCAACAACCTTATTAGAGTATATGAGATTAGCAACTTTTTCATAAGTTATATTTTTTGTGACTTTCATACTCTAGAACTTTTTGTATATAATATTTATTCTATGGTAATAGCAGACTGATCATAACAATCAGGACAGTCTTCTTTCCTCTTCCATTCCAGTGCCTCTGCAATGGTCGGAAACTCACAGCAGAAAATACACCTAGCAGACTCTGCAATGTCCATGTGCTCCTTCTGTGTGCCGTGTGCAGAACGCAAATCTATGTAGTGAATCCATGAGCGCACAGATCCCGTCATGTATAGTTTTGTGGGTACGGCTAAGGGAAGCACAAAACGAGCACACTCCTTTGCAATCGATGCATCAAGCATTTCTTGATACAGTTTCATTCCTTCATCAAAATGTTTTTGCATCTTGATCTGAAACTCTTGACGAATAAACGGGTCAATATCATCAATAGAATTCTGTCTATTCTTAGTGTCCTGTCTACGAAGTTCAGGCAAAGGAATATTATCTGCCAACATAGAACTGTCAGCATACCGTTGTGAAAACTCTTGATATGTAAAACTACGATGCCTCAAAATTTGAGCTGCTAGTCCTCTGGTAGTCTCAATTTCAAGCGTCATAAATGCTTGCTCAAAGATACTCCAGTGTTGATGTTTAATACAATACTTAAGAAGACCTGCAATCTTTTCGTTGTTTTGATTTTTGGGATTACTCACACGGGCGCAATAGGCCATGTGCTTTTCTGCGTCAGGTGTAACAGAAATTAGTTTAGCGTCGTTCATGCTTCTTATCGTTTTTCCTCTATTTTAAAATATGGTTTGATTATTTCATAGTCCAAAACATAAAATGGACTTTCTCTAATTCCGGTATGAGATAGTTTTGAGATTCTATGTTTTCCATCAACCATTCGATATCTTTTCTTGTATGGATTCGGACCTCCATCAAGAATTATACCAGGATATCTTGGATCACAGTCTTTATATCTCACACCTTGACAACAAATACACTCAGATCCGGATCGTTTGGCATCAAGATGTCTTCCTTTCCAACCAATATCTTTGTGTTTAATTGTTTGTATCTTGTCATCTGTCAAAAAATCCTGAATATCTTTTAATTCTAGAATTAAATCATTGAACAATCGTATTTCTAGAATTCTCCAGTCACCATATGCATTACTATATTTTGCAGAATGAACTCCTTGTAGAATACCTTCCATCACTCATCAAATACTTTACACATAGGACTGCCTGGATGATTATCACAGAACTTATCTAAAACCTTATCTTTATGTCTCTCCTGTGGATCAGCAATCTTACCTTCAGTTTTTGGATCCCACTCATCAGGTGAGTGTTTTTCATTAGCATGGAAGTCTACTTTATAAGCATTCCACTTATCAGTAGGATCATAGAGTGGATCAGATGGATCTCTTAGTCGTGGTGATGACATTAGTTTTGCTCCTTTTTGAATAGTTTACGACATTTTTTCAACTCTTTCAATTCATCCTTAATCATTTGATAGGCATCTTCAGTAGTAAGTTTGTTTGCCATTTCCATGGCGGTAACAATCTCTACTCTCGTACCAAAGTGTTGTAGAGCTCTTTCAAAAGAGTCTAATTCTTCATACATAATGGTTTTTTAGTCCTGATATCCATCATCATCTTCAATAAAGACCTCATCATAGTCAGTAATTTCGGAATAATTTTGCAGATATGCGTCAGGATCTGAAAGAACTTCAGACTTTAAACTATCCAGAATCAACTCTAAGTTTGCAATTATCAGTTTTAGTCTTTCTTTGTCCATGAATTTGGGATTTACCTTACTAATTATAAGCGTAAAAAAAGGACCTGTCAAGCAGGTCCCTTGTTTGTTAAATCATTTTTTGTAAGAATGCCCACGATAGCAGAAAGTTCCGTGAACTTCTTCACCTCCATGCTTACATTCATACTCAACACCACGATATGAGGTATGAGAAATTTGTGCGTCATGAAGACGTGCTGCTTTCTGAATCTGATTCTTAATGATTTGTAGTGTGTTCATTGTCTTACTCCTGAAGTTGGGTGAAATTGAACCTTCTCTCGTTTCCGAGGATCCGTTTTTCCCGTTCCTTCAGTCGTTTGCGTCCCATTGACATTCAGGAACTGAATGCCGTAATGTTTGCACCAATTCAATCTTAATATTTCTATCAAGATTTTCATCTGCTCTAATCTTTTGCATTAAAACTCCGGCATCAGAGCAAGATAATGTTGTTAATAACAAAATTTCATGCATGGGATGAACGCTCCGTTCCTACGACTTACTTGCGTCCCACTTGATCGCCAAAGGCAACTTGGGGATGAACGTAAGTGCATTGTAGCACTTGTAGATTATATAGTCAAGGAGTTTTGTATAACGTAATACAATTTAATAATGTCTTAATGTATCAAGATACTTTAGAACATTTTCACGAACCCACATCAATTCGTTGTAACATTCTTGATTGTGAGCACAACCTCTCAATTTAGAATCTGGTTTATGCACACTTTCAATGAATAAATCCAGTCCTCTGTTCCACTTTTCTTTGTCAGTCATGAATTTTTTTCTTGTCATTTTGGTTTGTTATCATATTCAATAACAATTTTTTTATGTGTTGTGGTTCTATCAGAACAATAAAAATGCCTAACACTTTTAGCATTTAAAAGTTGTCCAATATTATCAATTAGGTTGTTGGCAATAGCTCTATTAGTTGCCTCTTTCCAATCTTCAGTCATTTTGATTCCACTTGTCAATTTGTTCTTGTGTTGGGATTGAGATTCTAACTGCTAATCCCTCTTCTTTAAACTTCTCATTCATATCAATATATGTTTGAGGAGTAATTTTTATTCCTTTGGGTTTTTTGGGTTTATGCATTTTTTGCCAAAGATCGGCACCCAAATTGTCTAGAAAATCATTCATCGTGTTGTCTCCAAGAGATACTAATATTATCCAATCCTTCTACCTCAGAAGGTTCAGATTTGATTCTAGGTTTTGGTTCATCATTTTCCCATTGTTTGAGTATTTCTTCTGCTTGTTTATCAACAGAAGTCATTTCCATGTCTACTCTACCATCAACCCAATGATTCCACAACCACTCAATTAGACCAAGTGCTACATGCTGAACGATAGGATTTTGCTTTTTTGCCCATCGTTTCATCTTAGTAAAGGGTGTATCTACACCACCCCACTGATACTCAAATTGATATTGATAGGTTTTAGTCTCTTTGTCTCCAGTCATCAGGTTTATCCTGTCGGAACCAATCTACTATTTCGTCTGTGTTAGCAAACCCCGTTTTGTGATTGGATGGATCGGGGTCTCCTAAACCCATCCTATTCAGAAAATCATCCATAGTTCCTTCTTGAATTTTTTGAGATGATTGTCTTCGTGCTTTTTTGAGCATCTCGTTAGCAGTCGTATTTGCTTTAGCGAGTTTGTTTGCCCAAATCATATCATCTAGTTTGACTTCCTCTTCATTTGCAATGCACTTACAAATGAATTCCATCTTCAGTCGATATTGAGTTGAGAGCATATATCTTTTTCCTCTTGGTTTATTTAGAGGTCAATATCTTGGGACTCTTCAAGCAACTTACTAACAAGTTCCTCTGTCCCATCCATGGTTTTTATTTGAAAAATAGATGACTTCATATACTTTCCAATTTTTTTATACTGCTTCAAAACTTTGTCAACTTCAGCCTGGTCAATTGTAACTCTTGCCTTTCCATCATTAGGATTTTTATTGTTTGAAGATTTATCAAAACCTTTAGTCATCGTTTTTCTTTTTTGGATTTTTACTTTCTTTAGACTTATATCCGTATAGTTTTGGATTAACTTTTCCTTGAGTCTGGTTAAATGCTAAAAGATCATGACGATAATTATCCCAATAGTGATCAAAGATGTCCACAGACTTGTTTGCCATAACAATGTCATAATGAATTTTTTTATCAACAACGTACTCTACCAAGAAAGAATTTGTTGGTAGAGATTGATCTTCAGCTAAGGTTGGATCACAATCTTGCTGAATAAATTTAAACTTCAACTGCGACCTCCCCATGTAATGTCAGGGTATGCTGCTTCAACATTTGCTTTACTAATTTTATATTTGGTTTGAAGTTTCTTATCCTTCACAAGGCAAAGAATTTCTGCTTCTTCGGGATGAAGACCTTCTAGAATATTGATGAACATAACCTCTCTCCTGATAGAAGAAAGTGAATCATTACCACCTTTTACAAAATTATAAAACTTTTCACTTTCTTTACGGATAGATGTCTTCTTTGCCCGTAATGATTCTTCAGCAATAGAGTTGTTCTGTTGTGAAGATGTTTTAATTTTATCTGAAAGATTTCCAGAAGCAGTTACATCTTCCTTAAGGTTTCCATATGGAACATCACCTGCAGGGAGAACAGAAATAACTGAATCGTCAAAATTCCAAATAAGTATAGACTTCAAAGCAAGGCAATCATTTTCTTGAAGAACCTCTACTTTTTTAGCATTACTTCGTTGCTTAGAAGTTAGTTCAAGAATTTCATGCATAAAAGCATTTGAAGGAAGAATATTAGTCGTCTTCTTCTGTTTCGTTGTCGTCATAAGTGTTTTCAAATCGTACTGCAAAAATTTGGTCAGGCAAAACGTTACCATTCTCATCAAACATTTCTGGATGCATATATCCTTTGTAGGAGTAAATGTTTTCCCTTACCAACCATCCAACTATTATACCAATAATTGCATAAGAAATCAAGAGTAATACGCTTACCGCAATAAGTGCCGTTTGCATGGTTTTTCCTCCTCGTTTTGAGAACTTCTTTTTCTAATCTCAAAAGTCACTTCATATTTAAATAAATTAAAACTTAAGAAAAAAGACTTTGGGGGTTCTTCTTTTTGATGAGTCCTCCTATGAGATAATATTAGTTCAAACCCACGGTCTACACTATTTAGATCCTTTCCTGTAAGGTTTTTTTCAGGTATCATACCATATTACTTTCTTTTAGATACTTTACAGTCTCAGTACATCCTCCTAATCTTTTATCATCACATACAACCTGTGGAAAAGTAGATCCTTCTCCAAATTCTGCATAAAATTCTTCTCTGGTAAAATCCACTCCAAGCATGTACCTGACATGTTCTAGCTTGGCAAGACTCATAATGCTCTCTACCTTTTCACAATACGGACAACCAGTTTTAGAATAAATTGTAAACATGTTTTTTGCCATCGTAACTCCTGTATTATAGCATGTATTTTTATGAGATAAAAAAGATCCTAAAAAATTTTAGGATCTCTTATCATTCTTCTATATATGCAAATTATGCTGCATTAGGAATAAAGTTTCTCCTAGGTTTGCAACGATACAATTTAACTTTACCATCCTCTTTATGTCCTATCCATTCCTGGATACGTCTCTTATTCGATTCTTGAAAGAATTCCTGGTTTAAATACCATTCCTTCCATTCAGTGTTTGCCTTAGACCCATTGCATGATAAACACGAACAAACCACATTCTGTGTAAAATTTGTTCCTCCTTTTGACTTGGGAATAACATGGTCGATAGTAAGATTTTCAGTTGAACCACAGTAAGCACATTGATTGTCCCACTGTTCTTTGATTCTTTTTCTCCACATTTTCTTAGCTTCCTTCCTGTTTACGGTGTGTAAGTTATAGAGATATCCTTGAGGAGTTGCGTAAAGTTCCATACGGTACAAATAAAGGACAGAAAAAAAGGCAGACCCATAATAATGGGCTCTGCCTGGAGAGTTATTCTAGATATGCTTGAATATGCATAGAGTGTTTCAACTCTCATGCGATTATTTAGTCAAGAAAATCCTTTATTTCGTTTTGGTTTTACATCCAATACATCTACTGTACATCCTTTATAATTTCTACATTGTTCAAACCATAATGCTCTAAGCATCTCATAGTCTTCAATAATGACAGATTTATATCCAGGAATAGTTAGTTTATAAACATGACGATCATATGATTTATCAGAGGTTTCTGAGAAGTATCTTGGATCTGTGGGATCAATTAGTTGTGTCATGCAGTAAATGCAATTTTAGCAGCATCGTTATCAAAGATCTCAAGACCTTTTTCAGTCAAGATATGATCATACATTTGGTCAAATACCTTTGGTGGCATGGTGCAGATTTCAGCACCATTATACCAAGACCTGATAGCACGTTGAACATTGCGGATAGATGCTGCAAGAACCTGAGTTTCCATACGATGAATCCGATAGAGTTCAGAAATAGACCGTACAACCTCTAGACCTGCTACAGATTGATCGTCTAGTCGTCCTACAAAAGGAGAGACATAGGTTGCTCCTGCCTTTGCTGCTAGAACTGCTTGTGCTGCACAGAAAATCAATGTTACATTGGTACGAACTTTCTCCCTACTAAGTTCTTTACATACAAGAAGTCCTTCTCTTGTGCAAGGAAGTTTAACTGTAGTAACACTACCAAATTTTTCTACAAGTCTGAGTCCTTCACTTAGCATGTTTTGGGCATCACCCATGACTTCCATACTAATATCTTTTACACCAATATCTTTAATCTCTTGATATACAACTTCAGGATCTCTTCCTGCTTTCATGATAAGTGATGGATTTGTTGTAACACCATCGACCAGTCCAGTCTCAAAATACTCACGGATCACTTCCGTATCTGCTGTATCGAGAAAAATTTTCATTGCAAGTTTTTTAAGTAATCTCGTTCGTCAGTATACAAGAAATTCATTTCCTTGTCAAGGTACATTTGAATACCCACATAAATTTCAGGCAACAACCATTCATGAACTGGTAAACAATATTCCCAGTTTACAGGTTGAACACAGTTCATTACAACTACAGACCAAAATGCAACTGCATGATTAATAATTGTAGTCATAAAAAAAGAGGGTTGTTACACCCTCTAATTATATCATTGTTTGTATAAATCTTCAAGTTTTTCTCTAGAGAGATCAACATACATTACAGTTTCACCAGGTTCAGGTGCTTCTGGATGTCTAATTGTTTTGATGGGAGTATTCAATTCATTGAGTGATTTGATATTTGACCATATTAGGGCAAAAGCACCACCACCGATGGCAAATAAACATGCAAAATAAAAGAAAGCAATCATAGTGACTCCTGAATAGATTGTACTGTTTTTGTTTTTACAGGAACGACGGGATCAGGAATG
>Ga0163109_10001569_pt1 | contig 18020 bp, 25 predicted proteins | sample CRUFie1St13metaG_FD_108704 | JGI IMG/M metagenome (GOLD analysis project Ga0163109, IMG submission 108704) | Marine microbial communities from the Costa Rica Dome - CRUD Field 142mm St13 metaG | ecosystem: Environmental > Aquatic > Marine > Oceanic > Photic zone | place: Costa Rica: the Eastern... | reverse complement strand
ATTCAATCGTTTCATTACTACTGCCCTGTTTTTTATCTTCTGCTCTCAGTCTCCAGTTTTTAGGCATATAGTATTCTGGTTCATAATCAACGTAACGTCTACTAATTTCGTTCCAACTTAAACCTACTTGATGCTTTACTAACTGTCTAGCAACAAATACAGGTGCTTTAATTCTAAATTGCAAACTGCAATGTGCAAATGGAGACCAATGATTATGTCTTGCTAAAAATGAAATTAACTTTTCATCAGATGCTTCAAACACTTCTTTGTTTTTTCCAAAACTAACTCTTGCGGCATTTACCACAGTTAGGTCTGAACCCATTTTATCAACTAACGTAACTTCCATTATACTTCTACTCCAACTCCAAATAATTTTAACATTTCTAATACAGTTCTATTTTCATACACCATTTCAAGCAACTCTGTTACAGTAACTTGCAACTCTATAATTTGATATGCTAGATAAAGATTCGATAACCCTAATACTAATAAAAAAATAATTAGTAATGTTTGGTTCATATAATCCTTTAATAAGTTTTAACAATTTTATCTGCAATACCGTATCTTACTGCTTCTTTGGCACTTAACCATCTGTCTTCTGGTGGTAGTAAAATATCTCTAACTTTCTTTTCACTTAAACCAGTACAGGCTTTGTAATGATTAATCATTCGTTCAGTGCTTAATTCAAATTCTCTAACTCTTGCAAATAGTTCGTGTTCTTTACCACCTGAACCCCAACTGTATTGATGTGATAGTATTGACGTATTAGGTGTAATTACCCTACGGCCTTTTGTACCACTCATAAATGTTAATAGTCCACATGATGCTATCATACCAAGTCCTACTGTTTTCACAGGTATAGCTGATCCTTTCATTGTGTCAATCAGTGCAAATGCTGAATGTACTTGCCCGCCAGGTGAATTAATTACCAGTGTTAATTCTTTTGGTCTTTGTGAATTTGGTAGTAAGTTCTTTTCAATAATTGTGTTGATAACTGGTGTTGTTGTTTTAGCATCAAATCCATCAGCAAAATACATTATACCTGCTTCCCACATCATCATGCCTGGTTGCATTGGTGGGGAAGATGGTCCTGGTCCTTTTGCTTTATCTTCTTTTTTCTTTCTATCTAAATTTGCCATTATTATTTTTCTCCTATGCAATTTTTCTTAATACATTAATCTTTACTTTATTATTTACTCTATGTTCAATGATGCTTTTTATAGTAAACAATTGGCCATAACTTTTAACAGCATCAGCACAATCTTTTATGCTCTCATGCCATGGCGGAAAACTTACTGACCATCCATTTTCAACCGCTTGATCAATCAACGTTGTACCTGCTCTATCTCTATCAGGACAAACTACAATTTCACCTTGAAACTCATTTATAATATCTATTTGCTGTTGGTTTAATTTGTTATGCAATACTGCTAACCCGTCAATACTTAATGCATCAAGTACACCTTCTACAACAATTAAATATTTTCTTTTTTTGTTTAACACATCTAAATTATACATATAATTTGGTTGTGAGTTTGTAAAATATTTTGGCTTATCTGGATTGTTATCAATTATTCTTGATGTATATCCAACTGTGCTACCATTGTAATAAAATGGTACAATAAACCTTCTATTCAAATCTAAATACGTATCATTACACCAATAAAAATCATTATAATGATCTAGTCCCCTATCAATAATATGTTTGTATACCCAAACAGCATCATCTGATGGAGAATCATTTTTAATAACTTCAACCAATGGCTTAGAACCTTTTGGCAATTGTATTTCACGCCAACTTATTTTTGGTTTTGGTTTTTCTATTTCGTCTTTAAAATTTTCTTTTTCTCGTATTGCTAACAATTGAAGCCTTTTAACTTCATTGTCTGGAATACCAATTCCTCTCAAAAGACCAACTAACTTTTTACCAAACAATCTACCTGGCTTATAACTTGTACTAAAGCCACAGTTGAAACAATGATATACCATTCCCTCAACAAAACTAAAACCACCTCTAGATCTTGTATCTGGCCTTGGCTGGCCATTAGTAATACACATTGGACAATTTACTGTTGTCCATCCACTTGGCGTCTTTTTTCTTTTGCCGCTTAAATGTGTTAGTATTGTGTTTTGAAGATTCATGCTTATATATTATAACAAAACTAACAAAAAGTCAATTAGATTGTGAAGGTATTGTTACCAAATTTTACATCACCTAGGCCACTAATATCAAGTTTAAATTTATTTTGACCTCCTGACATAGCCTTGCCCATTTCTTTGCAAATTTCATATGGTGTTACTTTGTAATTTTCAGCATATTTTAATATTTTTAATGTTCTTGGATGTATAGTAGTTATTAATTGAAATGATTCTGCTTCATCTCTTGACTTCAATATTGTTCCTGCAGAACGAAATACTCCACCAACGTTGGCCAAACTATCCGGTATATATAATATATTTTTTTTAGTTAATTCTTCTACAGTTTTTTCTGGATCAATATTATCAATTTGATTATTTGCGGCGCCACAAATAATTTTACAATTCATATCTTTTACCATACTTAATTTTACATCATTACCTAATGCACATGGAGAATATATATCAAGTTCTTCTTTGTGTAAATTATATGTTGGTACTACGTTAAACTTCCATTTACTAAAATCTCTAAATTGTTTTATTTTTAATGGATCTATTTCTGAGAAAGTTAACTCTGCTCCTTCTTCATTTAAATAATTTGCTAATTGAAATCCTACTTTGCCTAAACCTTTTATACCAATTTTTAAACCTTTTAAAGAATCATTTCCAAACTTATATTCTGCCGCGGCTTTCATAGAATGATAAACTCCATATGCTGTACACGAACTACCAACATCTGGATCTGAATATGTTGCTGTGTAATCAGTAAAGTTTCTTAAATTTTGTAGCATAGTATAATCAAAGCCAACATCTAATCCTGCATAATAATCACCTTTAAGATAATTAATTGCTTCACCAAGCCAACCTATAATACGTTTTGGTTCTACTCCAAGGTTTCCTGTTTCTCTATGTAACACACCTTCAACAACTGTTTTTCCGCCGCCAAGTTGAATTCCTGCTACAGCACATTTTTCAGTCATTGCTTTTGATAAATTTAAAACATCATTATAAGGTGTTTGTGCATCTTTGTATGACCAAAATCTTACACCACCAAATGCTGGGCCATTTTTAGTTGAGTGTATTGCAATATAACAACTAAAATTGTCATCACTATTAGTTGCATGAATTACTCTTTCGAAATCATTTCTTTGGATTTCTTCAATTTTTAAAACTGGTCTTGAAACCATTACTAATTCCTTAACAATACTTTAGTAAATGTTCCTGAGTTAGATGGATCTGGATCATATGCTGTTCTAATCCATTTTGCTTGACTTATAAATCTATAAGGTGCTAATGAATCTGAACTAGATAATGTTACTTCAGTTGACCCTGTTGTTAAAGGTATATCAAACCAATCATTGTCATCATTACTTGCTGTGTCAGTTAAACAACCTTGCATTTTAAACTTACCAACAAATGATGATGTATAAACTGCAATAGTATGATTACTTGCTGTTAAGTTACGTTCTGATGCACCTGCTACTGCATTTGAATAATACCATGTTCCGTCATTAGTACCTGGATTCCATTCCATAGTTAAAGTTTCTGCTGGATTTGGCATTACACCTTCTATAATTTCAACTGTTCCAACTGCGGCACGATTTAAATCTGTGAATACAATTTGTTGTTCGCTACTATTATTTGTAGTATATAAACTGTAATTATATAAGCCATCTGCTATATTATACAGGTCAGCACTTGTTAAACTTAATGATGCTAGTCCTTTTGTTGCACTTGTTATTGTTAATGGTCTTGAGATTGAAGTTTCTTTGCTATTACTATCAATAATATTGATTGTTACAGTCATATTTGTTAAATCAACAGGAGCTCTATCACTGTCTTTTAATTCAAATTTTACTGTATTATCAATACCTTGATACAATTTTATAGTTTTATCATACATAGTTACACTACCTTGATTTGCACTTGTATTTACTATCACTGTATGGGTATTATTATACACATATACACTTATTGACATATTACAAATCTTTCCTCAAATTATATGTATATTTATGTTGCTAAATAGAATTAAAGCAAGTATAATAGAGCGATGGATTATAACGAACTTACAGATAAATTTCCTTTCTTATCATGTATAAAACATGGTACTAATGAATATGTTGGTATTATGCAAAATCAAGACGACTTTGTTACCAGTATGTACGTATATGACGTTATTGATAATGAAGATCAAAAACGTGAATTTTTACGTTTAGGTGATACATGGTGGTGGGAATCTAACAGAGTAATCCCAATTAATATATTTTTAGCAGGTGATTTTACTAAATTTCAACATTGTTTAAAAACATTTACTACTAAAGATGTTAAATTGGTTTTTGGACCTGTAACTAGTTTAAACAATATTATAAGAAAACGTATTAAAAGACGTCAAATTCAATTAGTTAAGAAGACTGACGATTAGACATTAAATTCATTTGCACACAGATTGCTAAAGCATAGCCAATAGCATGACTCTTTTTAAAATAGTATGTATCGTCTTGTGGCTTTGTCCAAACATTTAATTCAATTTCAGGCCAAGTTGCATTAAGTAAATTTCTCTTTGCAGGACGTATTATTGCTAAAACAGCCGCTAACTGCTCAACTGATGTTGGTTTTAATTTACTAACAATATCATAATGATTATGTATATGAAATAATTGTTCAACTATTTCTTTATGTTCTAACAACGACCAATCAGGTTCTTGATCAATTAATTGTTGTAAATGTTTTTCATCTTTTACATTTTCATACACACCAACATTTAATATATCTAATTTAAAATAGCCTCTGTCTTCTGCTTCTTTATAATCTATATTTGCAGAATTAGTAAACGGATGTGTTGGTATATCTGTAAAGTAAACACCAGTATTATGTTTTTTAATTTCACCATTGTTAATAATACTAGCAGGTATATGTTTTAATTTTTTTAATAAAACATCTCTGTCTTTTACATCAATATCAATATCTGTTTTTGCTATGTTTACCATTGATTGTGTTTTGGATCTTTTTGTTGTTTGGCTTTTTCATCATCAATATCAATAGGTAAGTCTAATTGAAAACTATCTAATGAAGTTGAAAGTGTTCCACTGTCCATTGTACCATCATCATTTGCAAATGAATATGATACTCCTGGCGACCAGTTATCTAAATCATCTGTATCAAGATCTAATCCTGTTCCTCTTGTTGCGTTTTTAACTAATCTCATTCTGTGATCTATTTCTTCCCATGTTTTTGACAAGTTGGTTGCTTCTGTTTGCTTTTTTATCACTTTATCTTTATGAACTAAATGAACTAATGTATTAAGTTCTTCCCATTTTTCTTTTACTGCTTGGTTATCACTTTCCTGTGCAATGTTTGCCACTATTTCTGGCGTTCCGTGTAATTTTTCATCTGTCATATGCCTGCCTTTTCTAATACATCTTCTACAAACTTAACATCTTGACTTGCCATCTGAAACTTTGCAGTCCAAAAGTCTGGATCAATGTATTCATTTACCAATGCAACTTGTTCTGCATTGAACGATTGTAATAGTTTAACACCACTTTTAGAATTATACAAGATCCAAGGTGAAATTTTTCCACATCTAATACAATGTACTGCTCTATTTGGTGTTATTTGTTCTAAAAATAAATGAAAAGGCTTTCCTGTTTCGTCTTCCCAACGTTTCATTATTAGTATTCCACGTTCTATTGCATTTCTGGCCTCTTCTTTTTTACTATGCTCTTTTACATAAGTTTCATAAACTGAATCTAAATGCCATCTATCAATCTTAACTGTATTTTTTATCAAATAATTTACATAATCAGTTGGGTCAATAACATTTACATCAACAAGGTATCTTCCAAACTTTGTAAATGCTGTATAAAATCTACTTTTTGCAAAATTATCATATGATCTTTCATTTACGGCCTGTGTCATTGTTTGCTTATAGAAATGTTGATATGCTCTAAATGCCAATTGCACATATCTTTCGTTCTTTTGCTGGTATCTTCTTTTTGGCTCGCATAAATGAACTGCTAATGTTGATTCTTTTGTGAATTTTGCATTACAATACTTGCACTCAAACATCATTTTTTACCAAGCTCTTTAATTTCCTTATCAGTCCAACCTTGTTGCTGTGCTAATTTTTTTAAACTGTTTGTATCATTAACTAATTTTAATACTTCAATTTCATCACGTTTTGCTATTGGATAGCATTCAGTTAACAATTTGTCTATTGCAGTTTTTTTACCTTTACCTTTAGGTGCTTTTACCCATGGATGAAACATTTTCTTTTTAATACCAGCCAGTGATAACAACTTCCAAAACAGCATTGAATCACCTTCGTGCTTTTGTGTTATACTAAAATGCTTGTTAGCAAAGTCATTTATTGCTAAAATGTAGTGTTCTTTAAATGCTTTTTGTCCTTGTACATTGCTTGTAAATCTCATTGCAGTATACGGCGAAAAAGATTTACGTTCTTCACTGTCTAATGTGTCATACCATTTAGAATTTGCCATATCTATATTGTACAACATTTGATTTAAATTGATTTTTTTATCTGGCACTATACTATTTCCTCTAATATCCCTAATACTTCTGCTATTATAAACAATATTCCAGCAAAAAGCAAGTTACCTGTAATTAAAAATCCACCTGCCGCTATTCTTAATACACTTTTAACTAAACTAACGTAAAAATGACCTTTGCCTGGGTCTTTTGTTGCTATCATAACAAGTCTCCTACTTGAATTTGATCTGGTATTTGGTTTAACTCTTTAGCAAAAAACACACAACTTGGTTTGTTACCTGCTTTTATTGGTGCTGTTAAGATATGTCCATTTTTTAACTTTGGAAAATACCATTTTACTTCTTGAAATACATTTACTATTTTAACTTCTTGAAATTCATGTGTGTATCCTGAAAAAGGATTGTGTACAAATGCTTCAAATCCTCTATCATTTAAACTTGTTAATGGTACCATTTCACAAATACCAAGTTCTTTTTCACCAACTAGTATACTCCAATCCATTGGCATTTCAATTTGTTGTCCACCTATGTCTAAAATAACTGCTGGTGCGTTAAATGACTCTAAAAATATAAGTGGAATATAAAAATAATCCAATGCTTTTGGATTTGTACAATCTAATACACAATATTGCAAGTCATCAACTTCATTTGGTACTGCATTTAAATCATACGTTACGTTTTCAACTGTTAATATGTTCATAATGTTGCCTTTTCTATTGTAAAAGGATAGTTTGCTTCTTTATAAAATTTCTTTCTAGTAGTCAAATGTCGTTTTGAAAATTTACAAGTTGACGTTATATCCCATATTTCTACATGATCTTTATCTTCTGCTTTTCTTATACCTCTACCAATTGATTGTATAACTCTTACAAAAGATTTACCTGGTTCTAATAATACCAAATTAAATATTCTTGGTAAATTAATTCCTACTGCCGCTACACCATATGTAGCAATAATAACTTTGTGTTGTTCTGTTGCAATACTATCATATTCTTCTTCTCTATCTTCCATTTTTGTCCTACCTTGCACAAAAACTGATCCTACTATTAGTTCTTCCAACAGTTGTCCAGACTTAATTCTATCAACAAGTATTAAAGTATTGCCTTCTGCTCTAATTTTATCAATTAGGTCTGCTATAAATTCTAATCTTTGCGGATTAGTTACTAAATGTGTTTGCTCATTTGCATAATTTGTGAATGATTGAGTATCTTGTGTTTGAATAATGTTAACATGACATTTTGCTAATACTCCTTTATCTTGTAATTCACTTGCTGACAGTTTATTAATAACTTCTCCTAAACTTGCTTTCAACGAAGCAACTTCATATTCTTCTTTTGGTATTGTTCCTGTAAGTCCCCAACGTATTGGTACATTGGCAAACGGACCTGTTAGCAATTGTTTTAACACATCTGCTTTTGCTTGATGCACTTCATCTACCATTACACATACAACATCTTGCAAAAACTCACCTATATTAACTTCAGCTTCGTATTTTTTAGTTTTCTTTAGTAATACATTAAGACTTTGCCAAGTACAAATTGTATGTTGTTTATCAAATTCTTTTCTTTCGCCATAATATACTCCAACATCTAATCCAAGTGTTTTGTAATCACCTTCTGTTTGAGATACCAATGACTTGTTTGGAACTATAACAATTGATCTTCCATATGGTTGTACCAATTGTGATAGTGTTGCTGTAATAATTGTTTTACCAGCCCCAGTGGCAATTTCTTGCAAACATTGTGGTTGTTCTAAAAATTTATTAATTGTTTGTACTTGATAATCTCTTAGGACAATTGGTTGTCCTGCCAATGGATGTTTTGGTCCCCAAGTTTTATCAAAATGTATACTTTCATCAATTAATTGAAATTGAAAGTCGTGTGTACCTCTATTATCTTCAACTTCAACTTCATAATCTTGCTCTTCTATAATTGGTAAAATTTTATCAAGTAAATTTAAGTACGTTCTTCCGCCAATATCACAAAAACGTATATTACCATCCCACCTACCTAACTTATAAGCAGGAAGATGATATGCATACGGCAAAAAGTATTTTAATTTGTCAGATATTTTACGCCTAGTGATAACATCTAGGCCTTCAAATCTCACATTCACTTCATCTTTTATAATTAATTTCGTAATTTTGGACATACTTGTATAATAACTTATTTGTTGTTGAAATGCAACTTAATTTATGATCTGGCCTCGTTTGTCTACAGGCAAACCTTTGTAATAACCTTGATCATGTATCAAAAGAATAATTTGTTTTAATCTTGAAGTGTATTGCTCTCCAAGTTCTGACCAGGCAACTAAAAATTGTGCTAATATAGAAGCATTTGTATAACCATATTTTTTTAATTCATAAGCTCTTTGTTGTCTAAACTCTTCATATGCTGGATGATTGTTTAATATTTGAATATAATCTACTATACAAGTACAATATGTTTCGTATTTTCTTACTCCCCATTCAGCATTTGGTCTTTGCTTTGCTTTCATTTGTGGAATTAGCGGATCCCAAGTTCTAATACCAAATAGATTGTTTCCTTCTTTTGCAAATCTTGATTGTCCCCATGCTGATTCGTAGGCCGCCATGGCCACAATTAAATCAAATGGTACTTGTTTTTCTAATGGATATGTGTTTGGAAATTCAGTGTATAGTGTTTTAACACATGAAAATATTTTTAATACAAAGTCTTCGTTGTTTTGAACTGTAAATACATCTACTTTTTTTATAGCATTACCAAGTGTTGTAGTTGGTAATAAAAGTAGTGAAATTACAAGTATTATTTTAATAAATCTCATAGTATACTATAGCATATTTATAAGTTTTGTCAATGGTGTTTTTAGCATAAATAAATGTATGAAACTTATTGATATTATTGGAGAATGGAAAGGGCCAGTTCCTGGTTCTGTATGCAGAAGCAACAAAAAATTAGGTGCATCTGATGAATCTAGTTGTAAAGCACAGGGTTATCGTGCTAGAGAAACTGATAAAAAATTCAAAGGTAAATCATTAAGAGGTAAAAAAGTACGTTCTGTACACTATGGTGGCCCACTTAAAGACTATTCTTAAGTTTTTCAATTTCAGCATTTAACTCAACAATACGTTTATACAAAGAATATTTTTCTTTTGTTTCCTCTTGTATTTGTTTTTTAAGTAAATCAATATCACTTTCTTTGGCTAAAAGTGTCCTACGCATTTGTTCCATAGGATCGTCTTCGTGATTTTTCCAATTACCTTGTGTTTCTACTGTAGAGTTCTGCGTCATCTAATCCTGCTACCCTTAATTTAACAATGTTGTTGATTTGAAATTGTTTAGCATCAATGGCTTTCAATAAACCAAGATACTTGTTACGCACAAGAGCGAATTCATTAATAAGTTGACTCATAACAACAACTTCATCTTCACCATCAATATACTTTTCAGCATCTCTTGATGTTAAAGCTCTTTGGTATGCTTCTAAAAACTTTTTATAATGTCTTGCTCTTGTTTTTCGTAATTCTATATTAAGATGTTCTAGTATGGCTTCAATTTCCTGCAATTGATTAAATCTATGTTCAACTACTCCAGGTATTTGTGAAGCATTACGTTCAATATTTCCTTTAAGTCCTGCTTCTACTCTGGCTTCTTCTAATTGTTTTAAATAATAATCAATACATTCAGGCAACTTACCTAAATCTTTTGAAACTAAACCATACCAGTTAATCATTAATAATCCTCGTTTTCATCTTCGTTGTATGGATCTTCTTCTTCCAATTCACCAAAGACTTCTTGGTATGCCTGATGCAGATGACTTGACGAAGAAAACACTTCTCTCCAATCTTGTTCATCAGCACCATACTCATCAATAATATTGACATAGGCAACCGCCGCATCAAGTCTATCTTTTGCTGGAATATAATTTTTTAATTTATTCCATGCTTCAATAAGTACCTGAATTTCCTCTGTCATTATGCCTCCGCTTCAGCAGTTTCTTGTGTTTCGACTGCATGATTATCCCATTCAGCCATCACCATATCAAGAGTTTCACCAGTCCAATCTTTTCTATAGTGTTTGTGTTCTTTACCTAAACGGTCAACATACTTCAATCTATTACCATCTTTAACAAGTAAACCTTTTTTCTCACACAAATCAACAAGTCCACTATACGGATCCATTCCTGATTCATATGGAATTTTTACCTGTACTGCTTCAAAAGGTTTTGCAAATCTAGTTTTCATAACCTTAACAGCAGATCTAATTCCAGTAACATTTGATATTTTATTACCTGCTTCATCTTCTTTAAGTTTTAGTTTTTTCATAGCAATTACAATTGAACTTGCATATACAAATCCTTGTCCGCCTGATATTTTATCATCTGGATCAAACATATCTTGTGATGCGTATGTATGGTTTGTTGCTACTAACCCAATGTTTAATTCTGCAAACATATTAACACAATTTCTTACAAGTGCTGTAAGTGCCTTAGGTTTTCTACCCATATCACCTTTCATATCACCTTTTGTAAATTGGTCTCTATCTGTTGGTGTTAACAACATACCTAATGAATCTATAACAAACATAACTTTTGGCCTTTCACTAACATCTAGTGAACCATAATCATTTCTATAATTTGTTACAAATTCTGATATTGTTTTTGCTACATCATCTATCATTGCAACATTAATACGCATTAATTTATCTGGTGACGTATCAACTTCTAATGCTTGTAGCCATTTTTCATCTAATGCATTTTCAGAATCAAATACAATACAAAATATTCCTTTCTTCTGTGCATTTTTAATAATGTTACCTGATGCAATCAAACTCTTACCTGAACCTGATTCACCTGCTAACATTGTAACTCTACCTAGTGGTATTCCTTTGTTAAAGTCTCCACTAATCAAATAATTTAGACAGTAATTTCCTGTGTCCACCCAGTCAACTGGATCAGAATCAAAACCTGTAGAAATACCACCTATGCTTTTTGTTATTGACTTTCTAAATTTACTAACGTCAAATGGTCTTACCATAAATTTCTCCTTGTTAATATAGTGCATAGTTGCCTATGCACTATACATTTTGATTTATTTGTTTTGTCTTGATCTAATCATTGCTAAAATATCTTCAGCTGATGCTTTAGAACCATCTGATGCTGACGCTGTAGCAGTAGCAGTTGCCACTTCTGGCTGTGCCGCTGGTGCTGTTGCAGTTTCAACAACTGGTGCCGCAGGAGCCACTGGAGCAGTTTCAACAACTGGTGTTGTTGGAGCCGCTGTTGGAGCCGCTGTTGCAGTTTCAGTTTTACTTGCTGATGGTGATGATGCCATGCCAGCTGGTCTATAATGTTGACCAAATCTGCTTTCATCATATAACTCACCATCTACAGATGCTTTAAACATTTCTGCGATAATTTTAACATCTTCCGCAGAAGGTTTCTTAGGAAGATAATCACTAAGATTGTATAATCCATTAGTGTTGATTGCTTGACGTTCGCTATCTTGTAATGCTCTTTCTTTGAAAGACCAAGATGATGTTGAATAATCAGCATATCCACCTTTGGTAGTTTTGGTTAATTTAAACTCTCTACCTTTATCCAAATCAGTTGGAAGATCTTCCATTTCTGGATTCATCAATGCTGATCTAATAATATTAAAGATAGATGGATTAATAACAAAACGTCTAATTGGATTTTCTGGAGTTGAATCCTCTTCTAATGGAGAGTTTACAACAAAACCTTGGAAGATATATGATCTTTTCTTCCAATATTTTCTACCCATGTCTTCCAATTGCGGATCTTTAAACCATGGTCTAATTTCACTCAATACTGGACATGGTTCTCCCCACATCTCCATACAAGGAACTTGTACCATAGTTGGTTTAGCTTCTGACTGACCTTTGATACCAGCAAATGGTAATTTGATCATTTGTCTTTCAACCCAAAAGAAAGTATTGTTTGGATCTTTGTCTGCTAAAAATCTTAATGTTGCTGTTGTGCCTTCAGGAATATTCCAGAACGGATAAATTGCGTTGTCGCCTCCTGTAGCATTTGGTGAACGTTTTACTTCTTGTTCTTGAAGCTTTGCTCTTATTTCTGCCAATGTAGCCATAATATTGCCTCCTTAATTGCCTATGTTTGCCTGTATTAGCCTATAATTAAATAATGTTTTGTTTAACATTATCTACTATTATATTTATTCTTTTTGAATTTGTCAAGTGGTTTTTTGAAGAAAAAGAACCATAGCATAGGAGCCTTAGGTTCTTTACGGGAGGATATTAAAGACCTGCTAGATCTTTAATTCTTTTAACTTCTTCTGGAGTTTCTGTTTCTGTTGGAGTTTCATTTAAACCAACACCTGCTTTTTCTAAAGCATCAAGTGTAGTATCTCTGTCCGCCATTGTATGAATAACTACGCCACCTTGTCTCATTTCATCTGGCTCACATTGTGATTTAATTCCAACTTTAGCAAGTGCTTCTTCAATATCTGAACAATCTCTATCTGACACACCTCTGTCTTGATCCCAATCACCATCTAATGATACTTGGTGTGCGTGTGCTTCATCTTGTCCTTCATATCCACTTGCTTCTGTAGTGTCTTCAATTTTTTCATTTTGTAATTCGTCAGCAATAGCAGTTAACCAACTTGGTTCTGATGGATGTCTGTCGCCATCTGATATATCAGCATATCCAATTGAGTCTGCTTCTTTTCTTAACATTGCAACTATTTCATCTTTTGATTTGCCTGCATACATACTGTTAGGATCTTTAATGTCGCTCATTACTGCATCTTTATATTCTTCGTAATCATGTAATTCTGCAAATCTTTCTGAATCTAAATCTGCTTGAGTGATTGAATTTTCGCCTTTGTATGATTTCCATTCTTTTGAAAACTTAATGTGTTGATCTGCACTAATACCACGTGCACCTCTTTCAATACCTTTAACTTGTTTTAACCATTTATCGTAACTTAATTGTCTGTTTACATCTTTACCAATGTAAGACATAACATTTTTAAATGCTCTATCTACAGTACCATCTTTTTTTAATGCTGGTTCACCTTCAAAAAATGATTCATCTGTACCAAACTCTTTTACTGCTTCTTCAATTTCAGCAACTGCATCTGGAACAATTTCTTCATTTGGTGTAACGTCTTTCATTTTTGACATAGCAATAATTTGTTTTGCTAAATCCATTTCTTGTCTTGTTGGTCTTGGCTCAAATCTACTTCTGTGCATATGACCAATTTTGTCAGAAAGTCTTGAAAGGAATACACTCATTTCATCATCTTTAATTTTACCTGCCATGTCAGCTAATTTAAAAGAAATTGCACTTGCATTATCTTTAAATGCACCAACTTCTTCTGGATCATAATCTGTTTTTGCTGGAGACAATAACTCAACAGGTTCACCTGTTTTTAATTTTTGTGAAATTCTTTGCATCATTGCTTCTGTTGAATTGTCTTGTTCTGCTTTTGCTTCATCCATAATTGATTGTAATAATGGAAGTACTTCACTAATCTTTTCATCAAATTTTGTAACAGTAAATTTGTTTTTTAAATCTTCTAATGCTTCAATGCTGTAATCTTTTGCTTCAGCTTTTTTATAACTTTCAACAAAGTCTGTGTAACCACCTGCTGTTGTTAATTTGTGAATTTGTGATTTTACGTTGGCAATTTTACTATCTACTAATGGTAAAATATCTGCCGCTTGTTCTTGTACTTGGCTAAAACGTCTTGCATATTTTGTAACTTCTTTTAATTTTGCTAATGTTTCTGATAACTCAACAATTGCTTCACCTACTTCGTCATGTGGTTTACCACCTGCGTGTACGTGTCTTGCCATTGCTCTAGCACCATTTAAATGAATGTGTGGATATTTAAATCTTTCACCTTCTGAAGTTTCAATAAAAATACCTTGAATATTTCTTGATCTAGCACCTCTGCTAGTTTCGTCAACTGCTTTGTTGTGTCTTACGATCACTTTAACACCCTCAAGTTTTTGTTCACTTGTTTTTGTTGACCCTTGTAGTGGTGTATAACCTTCTGTTGTAACGTCTGCCATTTGTGTACCCTTATTCTGTTCAACCCTCCAAGCATAATTTTTTGGCTTTAATTCTTTACCAAACTGCCTGTGGTCAAAATCAAGCATATAACCTTTGGCTAAATGCTTTATGTTATTTATAATACTTTTTAAATTTGTAGCCACATTATCGTTAGACCCTTCGTGAAACTTGATTTCTCCAGTTTCATCGTCAATATTAACCATATAATTTGGATTTTTTACATAAAAATAACGTGATTTTGATGGATCTACAGTTTCATCACCAGTAGTTGAGTCATACATTTTTACATCATGCCCACTACCTTTGATAACTTTAAAAACTTTATCTGAAACTGTGTCAAAATTTACTGCCATACTATTATTTATCCTATATTACCAATATATTCTACCCATATGACTTACCCTATTAAACTGGTCATTTTGTTCAGGCACAGAGTGGTAACTTTTGCTGGTATTTATGTAAGCAAAAAATGTACCTGGTAAGCATGAAATTTGCTTTACTTTTTCCCAACTATTTGTATCATCATTCCAACCACCATGTAGCCAAACACCACTTTGTGGATATTGATCAGTATCAGGCAAGTACAATTGCCAAGTTAAACAATTTCTGTAGTCTGTATTCATTTTTTTATTTGTATTTGGAAGACAATGCATATCTGTATGTGCTGGTAAACTTGCTCCTTGAATATGCCATGTATTTGTTTGAGTTGCCAAATAATTAATTGGTAATATATGTTCAAATTTTTCTACAATCACTTTGCAAAAATTTTCACTATTAAAATATTCAAAATTTTCTACGTTATGTGCAACTTGAACAAATCCTTTCATATCAGGATGTTCATCATGCTTCCAATCAAAAGTTTCTTGTAACTTTTTACTGAGTGTAATTGCAGTTTTATTGTCAATATAATTTTCAATTATAATATGATCCCACGGATCTTTTTCAACTTTTACGTTTTTTAATGTATCTAAACTAAACATTATTATCCAATCGATATTGGCATTGGTTCTCTGTAATCATCGTCATCATCAAGTGTTGCACCTAATGACTCTTCCATTGTAGCATCATACCTTGTTAAGAAGTCAGTCATACGTACTACCAACAATAATGCTGATACTAAATCATCATGTTCGCCTGATTTAGCAGAAAAACTATTTCCTTTAGCAACATACACTTTTAATTCTCTGATCAACGGTTTTGATGATAATGTAATTTTATCTGTTTCGACCCATGCTTTTAATTTTGTACAAGCAGTAACTTTTGATTTGTTTGTGGTGTTATAACCTTTACGTACTTGTCTACGTTGTTGTCCACCTTTGCGTGGTTCATGTAAAAAGTAACCAGGAAATTTATCTTCGCCCATTTCATCAATAGTTACGATTGCCGCTTCACCTAGTGTATTATTCTCTACTGTCCAATATATTTCTGGACTAGGTGTGCCTAACTCACGTAACTGTTGATCTATTTCTTTGAGTATGCTGTGCATTACTCTAACTTGTCCCTGGATTGGAGTTTTGTTGTGTTGCCATTCAGCAACTTGTTTGAAATCTGGTAAACTAAAAACTTGAATAGCGGCAAAGTCTCCACCTGTACCTAAACAAGGATCTAAACCTATAACATAGGTGCTACCTTTTTTAATTTTATCATACCAACGTACTTGACCATGTTTTATCATAGGTTGTGTACCTTGTAGTGTAATTAATTTTAATCCATCAATAAGTGTTTCATCAAATGCAATAAACTCACATTCATGCTCACGTCTAAATCTTTCTTCACCAATTCGTTGTCTTTCTTCTTTAGCCCATTTTTCATCACGTTCAGGATGTTGGCTCCAGTGAACAAACGTTGGTCTAAAACCGTTCAATCCTACTTCTGCAGGATTACCATATTCGTCTTGTAATTTATTAGCACCTCTCCAAAGTTGTGCAAACAAATCATCATCATTGTTTGGCGTTGATGTAATAATTGCTTTACCACCTGTTGATAGTGTTGGAGATAGTGAAGTCCAAAATTCTCTGGCTTTGTTTTGTGGTTCAACGAATGCAAACTCGTCCATGTATATCATTGATATGGACATACCACGTCCTGTTGTTTCTGTGGTTGTTTGTGCTATAATTCTTGAACCATTGTCAAAGTCCATCGATCCTTTGTTATAACTTGTTACTCCACAACGTATATAATCTGGGCATTCTTCATATGCAAATCTCACACGTTGCATAATATCTTGTGCACCTTGATATTTGTGTGCCGCAATTAATATTAATGTGTCCGGATGAAACATTGCATACCACAATAGGTATCCTGCCGCACAGGTTGTTTTACCTGTTTGCCTCGCACACATGGCAATACTAAATCTATAACCATTGTATGCTTCTAATAATTCTTCTTGAAACTTGTAAGGTCTAAACTTCATACGACCACGTGTTGGATGTTGTATCCACATATACTTTTTCATCCAATACATATAACCATTTTCTAAATCAGCACAACTTTTTAATTCTCTGATTTGTTTTGCTGTGTATTTGGTTTTGGCGTATGCCTTTTTGACAAGGTTGCCTTCTAATACTTTACTACGTGCCATACTTGTATTTATGCTAATTAAATGCGTACTTAATGAATTTTAAAAATATCGTCTACAGGATTGAATTCTACTTGTTTATACTTTCCTGAATATGCTAAAAACACTTCAGAAATTACAGCATCAATGTTATCATGCCAATGGTTTAAAAATCTATGAGCATTTTTAAATTCAGGTGGAATGTCATCAAACTGCCACATGAATAGTTGTATGATGTTTTCATAATCTGGCATCCAATAATATATTTTAAGTGTAGTTACTCTTTCTGGAAACAGTATCATAAAAATATTTAACTATTTTATGAAATTAATAATACAATTAGATAATATGTTAAGTAATGACCTGCTTGATCAATTGATGATAAAAACCAATAACCTCTACTTGGTGCAACAATACCTAAACGTTTTTGTGTTTTTGATTTAAAAAAGTCAATGTGCCAATGTGCTAGATAATCTATTAAACCAAAAACAAATGCCATTGGCCATGGAATAAAAAAACATAAAACAAAAAAAGTACCAACACCATGTTCAGCATAATGTATTTGTGCTGACATAGAAAAGTAATCTGATTTTCTTGTTCTGAAATGAATTAAACTTTGTAAGTAAAGATCAATAATACAATGTTTGAAGAGTAAAAAAAGAAAAATTGTGGCTCCTAGTGTAGCCATAACAATTATTCCGCTTTATACTTTTTGTACTCGCCTTGTAGTTCTGTAGCTTTCGCTTCTACTACTTCTTCATCAATTGGATTAT
>Ga0163109_10001567_pt1 | contig 18021 bp, 14 predicted proteins | sample CRUFie1St13metaG_FD_108704 | JGI IMG/M metagenome (GOLD analysis project Ga0163109, IMG submission 108704) | Marine microbial communities from the Costa Rica Dome - CRUD Field 142mm St13 metaG | ecosystem: Environmental > Aquatic > Marine > Oceanic > Photic zone | place: Costa Rica: the Eastern... | reverse complement strand
TATTGTAAGAACAGCTGTTACTCTTGATGCCCTGATGGATTCTGAAAATGAAGAAAATTACAAAATCAAATAAAAATATTTTTTTAAAAAAAATATTACCTTTACTTCTACTACTATCCTTTACTTTTAACCCATTAAAAGTATCCGCAGAAGTTGCAGAAACAGAAATAAATGGTGAATTAATAAATGCCAGCAGTGAGTTTTTAAGAGATTTGGACTTTGAAACTTGGCAATTAGTAGCTTATAAATCACCTCTTTTTGAAGATAAATTGATCTTGAGAGTAATAGGATATCCAGGTAATCTTAGGATTGATCATCCCACTGAATTGAGGGTTGAATCAGGAAGAAAACAATGGCTTTTAGATGATAAAACATTACTTAATGTTGAATTAGCAAATGATGGAAGACAAGCTGCAGCAGAATTCGATCTTGATAAATTGATTAAAATTTTAGATAAAAATAGACCATTAAGATTATCTTTGTCGGGAGTCTTTTCTGAGTTACCTGTTCCTCCTTTTGTTGTTAAAGAGTGGAGATCACTAAACTGAATTTGATTTTTGGAGATGACTGAAAAAAATGTAAACCATATAAAATGGATGAAAAGAGCAATTTTTTTGGCATCTTTAGGCAAAAATACGACAAGTCCAAACCCAAGGGTGGGAGCAGTGATACTTGATAAGAATGGAAAGCTTATTTCAGAAGGTTTTCATTTCAAGGCAGGGATGCCTCATGCAGAGGCAATGGCTTTTAATAATTTAAAAGAAGATGCAAAAGGTGGGTCAATTTATGTAAATCTTGAACCTTGTTGCCACCAGGGTAGAACACCTCCATGTGTAGATAAGGTTATATCCTCTGGGATAAAAAGGGCTTATATATCTATTGAAGACCCTGATGTAAGAGTCGCTGGTAAGGGTATTAAGCTGCTAAAAGAAGCTGGAATACAAGTTCACTTAGGATTATGTAAAAAGGAATCCTTAGATTTAAATAAGGCTTTCATTCATAGGAATATTACTAAAAAGGCATTCGGTGTTTTTAAATGGGCAATGAGTATTGATGGAAGAATAGCTTTAAAAAATGGAAAAAGTAAATGGATTACCAATGAAGGATCAAGGGCATTAGTTCACTCTTTTAGAGCAGAGTTTGATGCAATAATCATTGGTGGAAACACATTAAGAAGAGATAATCCTCTCTTAACTACTAGAGGTTTTAAGAATCCTGAGCCTTTGCGGGTTGTGTTTACAAAAAGTTTAGACCTGCCAACAAAATCTAATCTTTGGGATTGTAATAAGGCAAAAACATTAGTTATTTATGATTCTTCAACAGCAAATGAAAATTACCTCATTAGGATTCCGAAGTCTGTTGAAGTTGAAAAGGTATCATCAGATAATCCAGAGTTAATTTCAAAAATACTTGCAAAAAGAGGCTGTAATAAAGTTCTTTGGGAATGTGGCCCTAGATTGGCTACTGCAGCTATTCAATCTAATTGTATTCAGGAACTTATTACTTTTATTGCTCCAAAAATTTTAGGCGGAGAAAATAGTATGAATCCTTTTGGAGATTTTAAATTCACAGAAATGAATGAAATTATAAAATTAAGCGACTCTGAGTTTAATTTGATTGGCGATGATATATACATTAAGAGCTCTTTAAAAAATTAAATTTATTAATAATATGGATGGGTTAAAGTACCGTACGGTTCTTACCCAAAAAAAATAATACAGATACGGAATCCTTTAGTTTAGTTTATAATAAGTTCAAATTGACCACAATTATGCCAATAAGACAAGACGATAATCAACCTAGTAGAAGATTTGGAATTATTAATATTATTTTAATAGGAGTTGGAGCATTACTTTTATTTAGTAGCCTTTTCCCTAATCAAAATATGCAAATACCAAGAGTTCCCTACTCTTTATTTATAGATCAAGTTAATGATGGAGAAGTTAAAAGAGCATATATCACTCAAGAACAAATCAGATATGAACTTAATGGTGCTGAAGAAGGTGCACCTTCAGTTCTGGCAACAACCCCAATTTTTGATATGGATCTCCCACAAAGGTTAGAAAGTAAAGGGGTTGAATTCGCAGCAGCTCCTCCAAAGAAACCTAATTTCTTCTCAACCATTTTAAGCTGGGTCGTTCCACCTCTAATTTTTATCCTTGTTTTACAATTCTTCGCTAGAAGAAGTATGGGAGGTGGAGGTGCTCAGGGTGCTCTAAGTTTTACCAAAAGTAAAGCAAAAGTTTATGTCCCTGATGATGAATCTAAAGTGACATTTGCTGATGTGGCAGGAGTTGATGAAGCTAAAGACGAATTAACAGAAATAGTTGATTTTCTAAAAAAACCAGAAAGATATACAGATATTGGAGCACGCATACCTAAAGGAGTTCTTCTAGTAGGGCCACCAGGTACGGGAAAAACTCTTCTCTCAAAAGCTGTTGCGGGTGAAGCAGAAGTTCCTTTCTTCATTATTTCAGGTTCTGAGTTTGTAGAGTTGTTTGTTGGTGCTGGTGCAGCAAGAGTTAGAGACTTATTTGAGCAAGCTAAGAAAAAAGCGCCATGCATAATATTTATCGATGAATTGGATGCTATTGGTAAAAGTCGTTCTGGCTCTATGGGTGTAGTTGGTGGTAATGATGAAAGGGAACAAACATTAAATCAGCTTCTCACCGAAATGGATGGCTTCGCCTCTACAGATAAACCAGTTATAGTCCTTGCTGCTACAAACCAACCTGAAGTGCTTGATGCAGCTTTATTAAGACCAGGTAGATTTGATAGACAAGTTTTAGTTGACAGACCTGATTTGTCTGGGAGAAAGACAATTCTTGAAATTTATACAAAAAAAGTTAAACTTTCCGAATCGATAGACTTAGACTCCATAGCACAAGCTACTAGTGGATTTGCGGGGGCTGATTTAGCAAACATGGTAAATGAGGCTGCTTTGCTCGCTGCAAGAGCTAAAAGAAAAAGCGTTGAACAACAAGATTTAAGCGAGGCTATAGAGAGAGTTGTTGCCGGCCTGGAGAAAAAAAGCAGAGTTCTTCAGGATGACGAGAAAAAAGTCGTTGCTTATCATGAAGTAGGTCATGCCATTGTCGGACATCTTATGCCTGGCGGTTCTAAAGTTGCAAAGATTTCAATTGTACCAAGAGGTATGAGTGCACTAGGTTATACACTTCAATTGCCAACGGAAGAAAGATTCTTAAATTCCAAAGAGGAATTAAAAGGACAAATAGCTACACTTCTTGGAGGAAGATCAGCAGAAGAAGTTGTCTTTGGAAAGATTACTACGGGAGCTTCAAATGATTTACAAAGAGCAACCGACATTGCAGAACAAATGGTTGGTACATACGGAATGAGTGATATTCTTGGTCCTCTAGCTTATGACAAACAAGGTGGGGGTCAGTTCTTAGGAAATGGAAATAATCCTCGAAGATCTGTAAGTGATGCTACTGCTCAAGCAATAGACAAAGAGGTTAGAGATCTAGTTGATGACGCTCATGAAACTGCACTTAATATTTTGAGGAATAATCTACCTCTTCTTGAATCGATTTCACAGAAAATTCTCCAAGAAGAAGTTATTGAGGGTGAGGATCTAAAAACCCTCTTAGCGGAGAGTAAAATGCCTGCATAGTAGAATTCAGGTTTTCGTATAAAGTTAGATGTTAAAGCCGATCAAGCTTGCAAGTAAAAATTATTTATCAAGCCTAGATACTTCACGTGAAGAATTTCTCCATATTTTAGAGTTAGCAAAAAATTTTAAAAATAAAGATTTAAATATAAAACTCAAAGAGAAAGTTTTAGGGTTAATTTTTGATAAGTCATCAACTCGTACTAGAGTTAGTTTCCAAGTGGCAATGTCAAGACTTGGCGGTACCACAGTTGACCTAAATCCCTCTACTTCGCAAATTGGAAGGGGAGAGCCAATTAGAGATACAGCAAGAGTGCTAAGTAGATACTGCGATGTTCTTGCGATAAGAACCTTCAAACAAACTGATTTAGAAGAGTATGCAAAATGGTCCTCTAAGCCAGTTATTAATGCCCTTACTGATTTAGAACATCCATGTCAGGCTCTAGCTGATTTTATGACAATTAAAGAGGAATTTCTTGATTTTAAAGATATAGTTTTGACATTTATTGGAGACGGTAATAATGTTGCAAATTCTCTTATTTTATGTGGCGCGTTATTAGGAGTAGAAGTTAGGGTTGCATGTCCTAAAGGTTTTGAACCTAACTCGTTGTTGATGGACAAAGCATATGAAATATATAAAAATAAGAATTTGTTGAAAATTACTAATGATCCAAATACTGCTGTTTTAGGAGCAAATGTTCTTTATACAGATGTTTGGTCATCTATGGGTCAAGAAAATCAAAAAGATGAGAAAGAAAAAGTTTTTAATCGTTTCACTATTGACAGTGATTTAGTTAGTAAGGCTGATAAAGATGCAATTATTCTTCATTGCCTTCCCGCTTACAGGTCGAAAGAAATAACTAATGAAGTTTTTGAAAGTAAAAAAAGCAGAATTTTTGAACAAGCAGAAAATAGAATGCATGCACAACAAGCGCTTTTGTCATCTTTTCTTACATGAAAACTTGCCTTCTTAAAGATAAAAGGGTACAAATGTATTAGAGTACATTTGTCTTACTGTGTTTGCTGAAGAAAAAAAATTAACTGATGCTCAGAACGAATTATTTGAGTGGATCAAAAATTATATGAAAGATTACAAACATAGCCCTTCAATAAGACAAATGATGGAAGCTATGAATTTAAAATCTCCTGCACCTATACAAAGTAGATTAAAACATCTACAGGAAAAAGGATTTATCTCTTGGCAGGAAGGCAAAGCTAGGACTCTAAAGTTAGCTGAAGAAATATTTGAAGGAATTCCTGTTATGGGATCTATTGCTGCAGGAGGGTTAATAGAAACATTTACAGATGTAAACGAAACATTAGATTTAACTGATATTCTGAAAAAGAAAAGTATTTTTGCATTGACAGTTAATGGTGATTCAATGATAGAGGCATGTATTGCTGATGGTGATATGGTTCTAATGGAGCCAATAAAGGATGTATATTCATTACGTAACGGTATGATTGTTAGCGCCTTGGTTCCTGGACTAGGGACTACTCTTAAATATTTCTTCAAAAGAAAAGGTAAAATCTTCCTTGAAGCCGCTAATTCTGCTTATGATCCTATTGAATTAAATTTAGACCAAGTAATTTTTCAAGGAAAATTATTAGCAGTTTGGAGAAAAATTTAATTTAAATTAATTCTGCATTTTTTATACAAAAATAAATATATAATTGTAATCTTTATTGTTTCTAAATTGGATAAAACTTATTTTAAAAATTTAAAATACTTGCCATTGATAATATTTTTAAAATTGTTTGATATTTTTCTATTACCAATACAATCAAAATCTTTTAATAATGAGTATTATGCACTTGATGAAAAAATAGTATATCTAGAAGATTTTCAAAAGAAATCATTTTTTTTTAATCGAAATAAATTTATAGGTGTATTTAATAATGATTTAAGAAGAATTGAAAATACTTTGATTAGTAATCTTATTTCTAACAGCAGAGAAAAAAATAAAGAATTTTTGTTAGATCTTGAATCGGATGTTCAATATCAAACCGATAATATTCTTACAGCAGAAGGAAATGTAATTCTTTATATGAGTAACTCCAAGTTAAAAGCAGATAAGGTAACTTATGATAGAGAAAATAAAACTTTTGTTGCTGAAGGTAATTTAAAGTTTTATAAAGGAAATCAGTATTTTGAAGCAAGTAATCTTAAATATTCTTTAATTACAAAAAAAGGTTATATAGAAAATATATATGGCGTATTAAATATAAAAACAATAAATGAAGATTTCGAACTAAGTAATCAAGATCTGGATGAAAAATTAAACTTAGAAGTTCAAAATGATAATTTGGGAAATCTTACTTACAAAGATAGTGCTACCTTTGGTTTTGTAAATGATTTTGAAAAAGATTCAGGATTTAATACCTCTGAATTAGAGCTTAAAGTTCCCGCAATCTCTAAATGGAGATTTAAATCGGAAAAATTAATATTTGATTCTGACTCATTAAAATCGGATATTGTATATTTCACCAATGATCCTATTAACAAGCCACAACTAATTTTTGAAAGTAGAAATTTTAAAACAGAAATTTTAAACGACAAAGTAAAACTTACTAGTAAAAATACTTGGATTAATCTGGATAATAGATTTAGATTTCCAATTGGAAGGAGAAACCTACTTGATAAAGATCCATTAACTAGATGGGGTTTGGGTTCCGATATAAGTGAAAAAGATGGCATATATATTTTTAGAGGTTCTGACGAAATTAGTTTAGTTAAAGATTTCTCTTTAAAACTACAACCCTATTTTTTAATACAAAGAGCAATAGAAGGAAATACAAACTCTTTTCGAGATTCTGGAACTTCAATTTTTAGTGATACGAAGAAAAGTGATGCACAATTTTCGGATTATTTTGCTTTAGATATTGAATTTAAAGGTAACTCAAATGATTGGGATATCGTTTGGGAGAGTAGTTTAAATTCTTTGAATCTTGAAAGATTTGATCAAGCATCAAGATCTAGATTCTCTCTTATGAAAACTTATGAATTAAATTCGAAAAAATCTGAAAAATTTTTAACTCAAAATCCTGAGAATGATCAAACTATGTTTTTTAGGAACTTTTTTGATTTTGAAATATATAGTTCTTATAGAGAAAAAGTATCTAGAAAGTATGCTGGTGATCAGGAAATTTATTTTGGTAATGGATTAAATATTGCGAATAGAAGAATTTGGAATAAAAACAATGTCAATTCAAATCTTGATTTTATTTATGATTTTGGTGAATTTAATGCAAAAAAGAGAAATATTAGTCAATTAACAAAACTTTCAAGGCATGGATTTTTGATTAAATATAACTATAAATTCCCTTTATGGGAAAAAGAAATTATTAAATCTAATATTGATGAGAATTACAAATATACCCCAAAAGTAATTGATGAAGGAATAAATTGGATATCTGAGTTTAAGGGTAGTTATTTGATTTACAGTAATAATGATTATCAATCTTCTATAAGTTTTGATACTGGGCCAGAACTAATTATAGGATCTCTATCTAAGGATTTCTTTGACTTTACGAAATTAAATACAAGCCTAAGTTATGTTATTAAAAATGGTGAAAGTCCTTTTGCTTTTGACGATATTATTGAATCTACTAGATTAAAAATTAATTTAGATCAACAAATTATTGGACCTTTATTATTTAGCTATGAAACTTCCTTAAATTTAGATAATGGACAATATACACATCCAATTTATGCAATTAATATTAAGAGAAGAGCATATTCTTTAGGTGCTTTTTATAATACTAATAATGAGAGTATTGGATTAAAATTCAATATATTTAACTTTGATTTTTCTGGGAAAAATTCAAGATTCTAATATTATAAAAAAATTTATCCTATATAAATCTTATATATTTAATAACATCTGCAGAAAAAATCTTTTTCGATAAAGAAAATTTCTCATTGTTCTAGTTAATAGTATCTTTTTTCTTTTTACTTGCTAACACTAATAAGCCCTCACATACCTAATTTTTTTTGCTCATTCAATAAATTCTAGTTTTACTGGGTTACCAATTCTTTAAAAATTATTTTTGGGATTTCTTAAGAACAGCTTTAGAAAGCATGCTACAACTTGTAAATCTCTAGGTCCATTTAAAGATGGAGATTTAAATATTTAAATAATATAAAGTACTATAGGATTTAGGGACGTCTTTAAAGAAATCATTAATAGATTGATATGACTGACGTTTTAAGGTCTGGGGCCATAGCTCAGATGGTAGAGCACCTGCATGGCATGCAGGGGGTCAGCGGTTCGAGTCCGCTTGGCTCCACTTGATTTTCTATTTAGCTTAATAATTTTAAAAAAGTTTCAGTAGAGGCAAAACTTTTTCAATCCTATATGGTCTCTGTGAGCCATATAATGAATATAATGAAACTGTAAATTCGTCATAATATGAAAGCTTAAAATTGGGTCTAATTTTTAGGAAAATAAATCGAGGCCAGGCATTTTTTTGTCGCTAAATAGCAAAAATAGAAATAAAAAAAGGTGCTAAGTTTTCATCAATAACAAATTTGTTAATTAATACTTTAGGTTTTGATATTTGGTTAATTTGGTAATTTCTTCCATGGCAGGTCTAAGCATTTCTCTATAATTCTTCCAACCCTCTATTGATTTTGAATTTATTGGGAAACGAACTTGAATGGAACTTGCAGTAAAAACTGAACGTAGATTTAAATGTGGTGATAAATATTTATCGTTCCACTTCCAACCTAACCATTCAATCAAAGATTTAATTTCTTGATGAGGATTGCTTACTAATAAATCATAATTTAAATCATATATCTTCGATCTAAAATTACTTTTATACTTAGTCATTAATTCTTCTTGATGTAAATATACTTTTGCTGAATTAATTAAGGAATAAGAATATTCATTTCCATCAGCAAAATTTGCTCTGTAAATTGAAAGAATATTGTCCAAAGGATTTCTAAAACAATGAATTATTTTAGAGTTTGGTATTTTCTTAGCGATGATACCTGAATATTGATAATTAAATAGGTTTTTATTAGTTGTGATATTCGATTTTTTTTTAAGATCTTTGATTTTTTTCCAATACACTTCTGCAAGACTAAGTGATTGAGGATTCTTCTTAGTATATAGGAATGATTCTTCAAGAATCTTTATCTCTCCCAAATCATCAACATCTTTGTTCATACTTAGGATTGATTCTAGTAATGTAGAGCCACTTCTAACCATGCCTACAATAAAAATACTCTGAGGAGCATTTTTGTATTTTTTTTGATTAAAGTCTTTTTTATTAGATTCTATAAGTAATAATTTAGATTTATTAAATATAACTTCAGCATTAGATTTTTCAATATTTAGTTTTAAGTTATTTGCTAATTTAAGGCATTCAGAACTCTCTTTGTATTTTTTCTCACTATGAAGAATATTTGCTCTTGCAAAAAAGATATTAATTTGATCTTTTCTTGATTTGTTGCATAACATGCTTTTTGAAAAGAGTTTCTCCCTCCATATAGAAGTCTGATTATTAATTTTTAGCAAAGAAAGAAAATAGTATGCTAAGGAATATTCAGGATTTATTTCTATTGCTTTTAGATAGGACAATTCTGCGTCTTTTAATTTGCCGCGATCTCTCAAAATGTTTCCCAAATTAGAATGCGCATCAGCATAATCAGGATTTATTTTTATTGCTTTACGGTAGAATAATTCCGCTTCATCTAAGTTCTCAATATCTCTTAATAAATTCCCTAGATTGTAATGAGCAATTGCTAAATTTGGATCAATTTTGATTGCCTCTCGATATGACAATTCTGCGTTTTCTAAATTCTTAAGATCTCTCAATATATTCCCTAGATTATAATGCGCATAAGCAAAATCAGGATTAATTTCTATAGCTTTTCTGTATGAAAATTCTGCTTCTTGAATTTTTCCTAAATTTTCTAAGATTGCTCCATAATTAGAAAAAATTATTTCATTTTTAAATCCTTGATTTATTAAATATTCATAATGTTCTCTTGCCTCTGGAATATTATCTTGTGAATGGAATGCTAATGCCTTATTAAATATTTCATTTTTAGAAAAGTTAATGTAATTTGTTTTCCTAGATTTTTTTTCTTCTTCAAAATCTTTCATTTTTGATTAATGCCAATTAATTTAGTGTTGCTTTATATAAATCAAATATCTATAAAATTTGGTGATTAAACATATATTTATAGGTAATTATAATTTAGTTTGATTGATAATTTCAAAGCGGAAAATTAATATTGATAATTTGCCCAAAATAATTTAATAGATGTAATTATGAAAATTATTGCTTCTATGCCAATATAACTTTAGAAAAAATTTTACTTAGGAAACAATCATCATTATTGATGGAAATAATCAATTTTACTATTCCAGAATCTATATATTGAAATAAAAAAAATATTTAATTCTATGAGCAAATTTGTTAAAAAAGTCATTATTTTAAATTTCTAAGTAGCAACAAATAAATTTAAAATCAATATCCTATAGAATTTTCGATATTCAAAATTAAATAATATAGTTTTGAGAAATAATTTATAAATATACTGAAATTAAATAATCAAAGCTCTAAAAATTTTAAATGTTATAAAGAAAAAAAATTTCAAGAAGATTAAAATTAATCTCTAAATAAGAATTTTTGAGTTTTTTAATCCTCCATAACCTCTACTTTGTTTGTACCTATAACGAGAACCTTTAACCTGATATATTCCTTTACCATTAAAATCAAAACCATTTGAAATGATTTTCGATTTGTAAATTTCTAAGTAATCTCTATAAGATTTGGTTAACATACCAGGCCCAGTAAAAGCAATAATATTTGCTTTTGGATTTTTAAAAATTTTGCTTTTAAAGAATTTTGAATATTTCTCAATGTTCTCTATTTGAATTCTTAAAAGAGGATGATTTTTTTTAAAAGCCAATCCCCAGTTAGCTATTACATTTAAATCAAAAGTTTTAATTTCTGATAATAATTCAATAGAGGGCACAATATAAGTATTATTAAACTCATAAGATATTAAAGCCCCCTTCGAAATAGTTAATTGAGATAAAGGATTTTCACAACTTGATTTTATATCAAAATAATAGCCCCCTTTTTCGTATAAAATGCAATATCTCCAAATATCTGCTTTTGAACTTTCAAAAACTGAATTCTTATAAATTTGATAAATTTTTCTGTCTCCCCAGGATTTTTTCATATATATATCTCTTTCAGAATTTTCAAATACTATAAATGAAAAGTCCCTATTAAGATTCCTGAATTTTTTAATTTCGATGAACATTCTCCAAGGGAGAGACCTGCTTACCCATGTTTGATAAACAACATTAGGAATTTTATTTTTATATTTTAATTCTACGATTTGATTAGGGATTTCTTTATAAATGCACTCAAAACTCTCAAAAAAAATCTTAATTAAATTTCTTAGTCTTCTTTTTATAAAATTAAAATCCATCTAAATATAAAATTTTTTCAATAATTTAGTAATATTTTCTCCATAGTACATTAATTTAAAGCAATTATTTAAAAAAAATGTAAGCAAACGATAGTCTATTAAATAAAGTAATTTAAAGTTTAAAAAAACTTACCCTTCTAGAAATCAAGATTCCAGTTTATTTAAAATTAATTTTATAGATTTAAATAATAATTTATAGTTATTGAGTACTAAAAAGATGCTTTTTATAATATAAAAAAGTATTTCTTGTGGGATAATCAATCAAGGTCATTTTTGAAAAAAATGTCAAATTTAATTATTAAAATGAGAGGTGGAACTGGTAATCAATTATTTCAAGCGGCTGCGGCGCTCTCATTATCATATACCTTTAATAAAAATTGTCAGTATTGTACAGATAACATTAGTAAAGATAAATACAAAAGAAAATTAGAGATTTATGAATTACTTGAAAATCTTGATATTAGAGAAAAAAATTTAAAAAATAAAAGTTTGATTATTTACTTAGATGAATATGATATTGATCATCCTATCTATTTTAGCAAGAATTCTCCTTTGGCTTCTCTAAAACATGAGATATACTTAGAAGGTTATTTTACAAATTACAGAATCCATCATCCAAATGTTAAGGGAAAAATAAAATCTTATATAAGAAAACTAGAAATAAATGATAAGTTTAAGGAATTAGAATTTATCGCTATACATTTGAGAGAATTACATGGAACAGGCAATAGCAAAATTAATAATAATATTGATAATATTCAAATTGAATATTACTCAGAAGCGATTTATAGGATAATTAGGAGTCCATATCTAAGTAAAATTAAATATGGAGTTGTTTTTTGTGATACTTGGAAAAATCCAGAAAATTCAAAATTGCTGCCGCAAATTAAGGCATTATTAAAAAAGAATGGAATATTCTATATAAATGGTGATAGAGAGATTAAATCACCTTTGGATATTGTAAACTTTTTTTCATTAGCCAAAGTCTGCGTAATTAGCAATTCCTCATTGAGTTGGTGGGGAGCTTATTTAAGTAATGGTAAAATCTTCAGTCCTGTTATGAACCTTTGGGAACCAAATTTGAAGACTCCTGATCATTGGGAACAAATTTACTCTGGAGAAATAAACCCTTTTACACACCATAATAAAACTATATTTAAAGCAATTATTAATGAAAAAGTTATTAATAATGGGGTTTATAATTCAAGAAGATTATTAATAATAAAAATTTATCGTGTAATTTTAAAAAAAATTAACCAGATTAATATTATTAGGTTACTAAAAAAATGCTTAAGTTATCTTGGGTTATTAAAAGAGAACCCTTATAAGACATACATCTGATTTCATTATGACCCAACAAAATATTTATAAAATAAAATCTTCAGATAAAATTCATGATTCTTTTGTTTTACATTTTAAGAAAGCATTTTCATCACTAAATTTAATTAAAAAAAATTTTGAACTTGATGACCTTCACCATTTATTAGTTGATGACAAAAATCTTCTTCAAAAAGGTACTGATCAATCTACAGTATTTCATAAAGCTATATATTCAACTTTTGATCAACCTTCTTTTTTTAAATCTGAATTCTGGCAGAACTACAGAATATTATCTCTTGAAATAGTTGATAAACTCAAAAATGAAACTTGTTATTTTGGAGAATGGGCAATTCAACGATACCCAACCATTAGATTTCACTTCCCAAAAAATATATCAGTCTTTGAATTTCATAGAGATTCTAATTATTTACATCCAATAGGAGAAATTAATTGTTTTTATGCTTTAAATGAATGCAATAATTCTTCAGCTCTTCATGTTGAAAAAAATTTAGGATTTGAAAATTATGTACCCTTGAATTTACAACCGGGAGAATACGCAATACTTAATACCTCAATATTTAAACATGGCGATTTTATAAATAAAACTAGAAAAACAAGAGTCTCAATGGATTTTAGATTTATTCCAAATAGTTTTTTAACTAATAATGTTAGCTCTTTGACTAAGAAAATAAAATTTACATCTGATTCCTATTTTATAAATGAAACAGAAATGAAAAAATTGAATCATTGAAAATATTTGCTAAGTATGAACAATATTAATTTGGTTAAAAGAGATTAATAAAAACTACAATTTTCAATAAAAAATTAATCTAATTTTACATATCCATCCTCAAGTACTTGAATAGTTGCTTAAATTATCTGATGTTAATTATCAAGAATAAATTGGTTTTTATTTTTTCGAGGTTAATATAATTATTTGATAATAAGGAAAATTCTTAATCTTACTAAATAAAAAAAACATAAACTAATAAGTAAGATGATTCCAACAATGCCTCCAAGAGGATTTGTGTTGACATTGCCAGGCCCTACTAACCATGAAGGTGCATCCTTTGAGATTTGAAATAAACCGTTATTTATAAGAAACCATCCTCCAACGAGACCTCCATGAAGACCAACACATCCCCATAATGAGTTATTACTTTTTAATCTAAAAAGTGCTAGTAAAATACCAAGTAAAAATAAACCTATCAAAATACTTGTCATTTCAATAAAAGGCATATTAAATCCAATATGGACCAAGCTAAAAATAAGCCCCTGAAAAATTAATGCCTTTTTTAATCCGAATTGATTTTTTAATTCTTCAAAGAGCCATCCTCTAAAGATTAATTCTTCAGCAAAACCTACTCCCATCATTAGAACTATTGCATTAATTAAAATATCACTAGATATATTTCCTAACCAATTTGCAGAATTGTTTTTTAAGATTGGAACTAAAATTATTAGCATCAAAGCAATTGAAAATAATAATCCTTTAATAAAATAGATAATTTCCCTTTTATGAATTTTATTAATTCCGACTAATTCCCATGTATTAACCAACCCCCAACGTAATTCAAACCATTTAGGTAATGAAATAAGAAAAATAGAAAAAGTGATAATGGTTCCAATCAAAGAAATATTTTGATTATTTAGATCAATTAAAAATATTGCTTTAGCTAAAATCCAACCTAATAAATATAAAAAAGGAATAAATAGAATTGTGGAAAGTATTTTAGGCTTGAAAATCAATATTTTCAGATATATTTTTTTTATTTTTTTAAAGTTATTACGCATGTAAATAAATTAATTCTATCATTACTAAAATTAAAAAAAATAATTTATCTACTTTTAACAAATTTCATAATTTAAATATTTGTTTTACAACTTCATTTACCTTATTATTTTTTCATTTGGAAGAATTATTCTTTTTTCGATTGATGAGAAATTAGATGGCACTAAAAATTCTATTTTTGAATTTGATAGAAATGATGCCCACCAAGAGAAAGTACTATTGCTTAAAATTGCCAACTTAGAAGATCTAATAATGTTGAAATCATTCTTGATTGAATTTGACTTGAGTAATGAAATTTTTAAATTATCAAAAATACTTTTCATTTCATTAATTATTTCTTTCCCGTATCTTTGATCTTCAGAGATAACTGTAAAATTTTTAAAGCCTTTAGCTAGGAAATATTTTATTGATTTTTTATAGTATTCTGATTTGCAAATATTTAAATTTTCTATATTTAAGAAATCACCACCTCTAATATGTATGATTACACTATCATTGCAAATTTTAAGATTTTTTTTACTTAATATTATTTTTTTTAATTTTAATTGAGAGAATAATTCATAAAGGCTTTCATATTTCCAATTTTGATTAAAGTAACCATCTAAAAATAAAATCTTATTTTTTTTAAAATTAGACTTTCTTAAATAAAAATTTCTATCATTAATACTTATAAAAGGAAAAAAACTTCCGAACCTTAATCTTGCTGAAATGCTTGCTATTAATTTTGTAAATAAACTTAATTTTGATGATTTATTGAAATATATCCATTTAGGCATTTCAAATATATAATTTAAACAATTTTCTCGTTTGGGTATATGAATATCGCCTAAAAAAGAAACAATAACTTTTTCGTTTTCTCTTCTATATTTTAGAAATGCAGCAGTCTGGAACAATTGATTTCCCAACCCTCCTACCATCCTAGAAAAAAGCATTTTTAAAAAACATAATAATTATTAAATTAAAACTTTTCTGTAAATTTCAGTTATGTTTTATCTTATAATTTAATATTAAATTATAAGATATTAGTAATTGAAAGAAAATTATAATAGTAAAAATACTAAACCTTTTTTATTTAATATAGTTGTCCCAGTATTTAATGCCGAAAAATATATAGAAAAATGTCTAAACTCCATACTAAAGCAAACCTATAAGAATTATCAAGTACAAATAGTTGATGATTGTTCTACTGACTCTACTTTTGAGTTTGCTGCTTCAATAATTCTGAAGCAAAAGAATTTTAGTATTTTTAGAAATTCTAGTAGATTAGGTTCTTTAAATAATATAGTTGATCTTCTGAATAAAAAAATAGAAGAACCTTCAAAAACAATTGACATTCTAATAGATGGAGATGATTACTTATATAGTGGAGATGTTTTGAATATCCTTAAGGATAAATACTTGCAGACTAATTGTTTAATTACTTATGGATCACACTTATCTTCTAAAGGCGTTCAAGGAAAAAAATATCCAAGTTTTATAAGAAAGTTAAATATGTTTAGAAATTATTTTTGGTATGCTTCACATCTAAAAACATTTAGACATGATTTGTGGTTGTCTATTGATCCGAATGATTTTCTAGATCAGAATGGTATGTATTATTCAGTTGCTTCTGACTTAGCAATTATGTTCCCAATGTTAGAAATGGCTGGAAATCGTCAAGAATTTATCGATGAGGTTTTGTATGTTTATAATGATAAAAATCCTATAAGTGATCATAAAATTAGAAGATATGCTCAAATACTTGCTGCAAAAGAAATTAGGAAAAAGAAGAAATATAATAAACTAGACTTTCTTTAGTTTATAGTAAATTAGTCTTCAAACAATCAATTTATAAATTTAATTTTTAACTATTTTAATATTATGCTTAACTTATAAAATAATATTATTTTTATTTTATTCGGTTTTTTAATTTCAGATATTATATATTTTTTATAATAATCTTATAAAGAATCTTTTAATATAAAATGATTGATTTTAATTTTAAACATTCTAAAAGAATCAAATATTTTTAGGTTTATATTTTTTAAAAGTATATATATTACTAATCTTAAGTTTAGATACAAAATTCTTTAAAATTAATTTTAGATATTTATTTAATAAATGGATTACAAAAACTAATTTTTTGATTTTTTTCTAAGAAAAGTTTTTAAAATTAAGTTTGTTAATTTTATCGGCAAAAGAGCAAAAAATGTTCTTACTAAAAAAGAAGGTATGAATAAAAAACCAAAAAGATAAGAATGCTCAAAAAATGTTAATAATAATCTAAATTCAGACCTTGCAATTTTAATTCCTTTCCTTCTAGCTCTCTGGCCAGTGATCCTCAAGGCAACAAGTTCTTCCTCAATATTTTTAAATTTTAAACCATTTTTCCATGCTCTTATCCATAAATCATAGTCTTCATAGAATGGGAAATGCCTATAACCACCATCTAATTTTAATATTGATTTTCTAAGAAATCCTACACTTGGATGATTAATTGGGTTTTTTAAAAACATTGTTCTAATTATTGATTGATGATTTAATGGCATATTTTTAGAACAAATTCGTATTAGAGGATTTTTTTCAAATTCATATATATTTGATCCCACAATATCTACGTCTCCTTTTTCTAATTCTTTTACGATCAGTTCAGCTCTATTCTTTAGATTAATATCATCTGTATCAAATCTCAAAACAATTTTAGATTTGCAAGATTTTAAACCTTTTCTTAAAGCATTTCCTAAGCCAAGATTTTTTTTTATTTTTATTATTTTTATCGGCAGTATTCTTGAATGATTTTCTATAAGATCAATTAAGTTTTTTTGAACAAATCCGTCTATAACTAAAATAATATTTTTTGGCTTATGTGTTTGAATTTTTATTGATTCGAAAGTTTCATCTAATTCAGAAACTTTTGTATTTTTATATATAGAACCTAAAAAATCATAATCAGAAATTTTTGTCATTTTTGAAATATATAAAATTTTTGGGAAAAGAATAGATTTACTAATTTAATAATTAATTGTAAATTACAAAAAAATTGGCAAATAAAAAAAACTATCTTTTTTACTTATTTTATTTAATAAAATTATTTATTTATTTTAATAATTAAAAATTAAAAAAAATTATTTTTTTAAATTATTTTGATCTTATTACATATTTATAATATCAATAATTTAATTATTAATATTTTTCATGGATTATTTTTATAATTTAGTATATAGTTTTTTTCTATTAAGATGCGTGAGAAGCTTAATTGTCCATTATGTGGCTACAAATCAAACTATATTTTCGAAAGTAAATTAAAAAAAAATATATTTAAGTGTTCATATAAAAACTGCTCGCATTTATTCACCCCATATTATGAATTTAATCAAGGAGTTTGCCAAAGAATTGAAGATTTAGAAAAAGAGTCAGAAGAATTTCTTATAAAATTCAAAAACAGAAATAAAAGATTAGCTAATTTTTTATTTAGAAATATACTCTTTAGTAAAAAAAATATCTCTATTTTAGATTATGGTTCTGGCAATGCTCATTTAACAAGGGTTTTTAGAAAAATGATTTCAAAAGAATCTTTATTATTCGCTTTAGATGCCAAAGAGGAATACAATATTTTTTATAAAAAATTTGGTCTAATACCAATCAATGATATTAATGAAATTAAACCTAATTCATTAGACTTAATAATTATGATTGAGGTAATAGAGCATATTGAATATCCAAAGCAGACACTTAAATCGCTTAAAAGTAAATTAAAAAGTAATGGAAAAATTTTTATTACAACACCTGCAGCTTCTGAAAAAGAATCCGAAACCAGCGCATTTGATGTTATCTCACATA
>Ga0163109_10001566_pt1 | contig 18031 bp, 34 predicted proteins | sample CRUFie1St13metaG_FD_108704 | JGI IMG/M metagenome (GOLD analysis project Ga0163109, IMG submission 108704) | Marine microbial communities from the Costa Rica Dome - CRUD Field 142mm St13 metaG | ecosystem: Environmental > Aquatic > Marine > Oceanic > Photic zone | place: Costa Rica: the Eastern... | reverse complement strand
TGTACTTCTTGGCTTCATCACTCATCTCCTGCCAACCAGCAGACAGGTGAACATCGAACTCACCTGTTACTTCGGTCACGTTGTCCAAGTAAACCGCCACGCCGTGAAGTTCTATTGTCTCCTTCTTACCTTCCGGTTCATCAATATGCATAGCCTTTATGAATTTAGACACAGCATCTGCATATGATTCAGCTTGGAACCAAAGCGTTTCGTTGTCGTGGTCAGGCACTCTGCCTGTTATGATGTATGCCTTCATAGTTTAGTTATCACATAGGCATCGGCTGGTAGGCAGATGTTATTCCAGACGTTACTCTGACCCGCTTTTCTCCGTGCAACCTTTGCTGCTCGCTCCGACTTGTGATAGCTGATTGTTTTCAATGACTCCTCTCCGGTGTAGAAGTTAATGTACTGTAGCTGTAATGCGTATGGTTTCATTTGGTTAACTCTTTCTTTATCTTATCTATGTCCAACATCCTGGCGTCACATTCCATCCATAAGTGTTCATGGATTGGTTGGTAATAGACCCAAGGTTCATTGTTCTCGTTAGGATTTGGTGCAACCATGTATGCATAGTTGTCTTTGACTATTATCTCACTCATACTCTTTGATCTTCTCTTCTAGTTCCGCATCGAACACCCCACACAAATCATCCATGTGTGTCGTGGTAGATTGAGCATGGCTTTCGACCACCCTCATCTCGTTAAGGAATCTGTTAAAGAACTCCTTATCCTCCGCATCTCTGAACCACTCATGCGTCGTGTTAGTCAGCGTTGCCTGCAACTCTCTCGCTACATCACGATGCCAGAGCATCCTTTCTAATGCTTCCTTGTATTCAATTAGCTTCTTCAGCTTTACGTTGTTCTTCATAATATTTTACAATGTCCACACCCTGACTGTTGATGTTGTTATCGTACACATCGTATGTCTTTTGCAATGGTGTCTCGCCAATAGCTTCCTCGTATTCCTTGGCTTTGTCGTAGTCATAGAAGTACATGGAATGTTTGATGTCGAAGTCAGACCTTCCTTCCTTCTTGTACTTGATTAAGCCGTCCTCGTCTAAGCCATCCTCGATGTAAGGCTCACTTGATGGTGATACCTTGACGAACACGTTGTAGAGTATTGGCTTTGTCTTATCCACGGTGTCATCAAGCTCATCGATTAGCTTCTTTATCTTGTCAGGGTTCTCCTCAAACGGTTCAGTATCAAAGGTGTTGCCATCTATTGCCTTAACAATCTCCACATCCCACTCAAGGTCTACCTCTTCGACGCCTGTCTCAGCACCACAGGTGTCACAGAACCAATCGTAATCACCTACGAAATCGTACAGCCCATGTACTTGTTCTTCTTCAACCCAGTAGACATGGCCCATGATGTGCAGCGTGTCTCCGTTAGCACCGCATCGTTCGCATATTTTTCTAATCATATTCTACCTCATCAATTTCTGTATCTGAATATTCATCGTTCCATGAATTGCTGTCGTACATTTGAAAGCACACTACTCTTTCTAAATCATCGTGTGTTTTAAGTTCACCTTCACAACACAGGTCATCCAATGATTCATGTATGTAGTTAGAGGCGTGTTCCTTCCATTCAGTACCGCAGCTTGCGTCAATGTACCCTTCCTCGATCAGTCGCTTCTTGGTTATCTCAACAAAGACAGCATTTGTTGATCTCGTTATGGTTTGTTTTAGATTTAAGTAGAATCTCATAAGCCTAGTTTTCTTTTTGGTTCGTTGTAATGAAACTCTAATATTAAAACACGATCACTTTCTCTGGTGGTGGTGGCAAAATCTGGTTCGCACATTGCTTGCATTAAGTGTTCCGCTCGTGGCCCAGTCTGTTTTGCCTCTTCCTCCTCATTGTGCAACAAGTGGTGTACCTGTTGGTAATCAAACTTGGTAACCAAACACAACTCATCATCCAATGAGCAGCCCGACTTTATTATTTTTTGTAACAGTTCTTTTACTTTCATTCCTTACTTTTATTTTTATTCCTTACCTATTGCTACCCAACCGGCCAGTCCTCCGCCCATTGAATTGATTTCAATTTCGCATCTTCAATTCCACCGCAACAGTATTCATCGACGTATTCAATCCAACCCTCATCAGTCTCACATGCCTTTCCATATTCACCCTCCGACTCTCTCTTGATTATGAGGATGTCCTCATCACCAATGGAGAGTGCGAATGATTGGAAGTATATCCTCAAGATCATGCATCCGCCGCCGCTGTTCCACGGCCCATCAGCCCTAATGAAACCCATCTTACGAAACTCGTAGTGTGAGTTGCGTTGCATATTCTCAAACCCATCGGCGGTGTAAGCCATCGCTGCCTCCGTCGTGTTGAGTGCATCCTTGTAGTATACTTTCAATCTCCAGTAGTTTGTTTCCAGTATACCTCGCACCCACAATGCAGTTCGCATCATGTGTTCGTTCAATCTCTCTTCCATCTTTCTCTTGTAGTTTTCTATAGTATTACTCATTAGTCGTTTAGATTCATTATTACTTTTCCATTTGCCCTTATAGTAATGGGAGTCAACTCAATCCGAAAACACTCCAGTTGCATATGATTGTGATTGAAGATTTTGTCATCATCCCAACAGCTTTCATCGTCCAAGTAAGTGGCATAGATTTTTTCCACATCAGTATACCTTGCGGTAAACTCGTTATCCCCCCATGCCAATGTGAAAGAGTGTTGATACCAATGCTGTAGTTTGCCAGATACTGTGATGTCTATTGCACTTCTACGGCTTTCAACAGCCCACTTCCGGGGGTCTTCCATCCAGTTGTTTAAACGAAAACAACATAGACCTTTCACTTTTTCTCTTTTCCATTGATGAGTCTGACTAGATAAGAAGTCTGTTGTGTTTGTGTTGTCACTCTTCTCCTTTGCCCCACACCTGTAAGAGCTTCCATTACTCTCGTACAATACGCTTATTCTCATTATTTCTTTAGCTTCTGCTATCATACATTGATTCCTTTGTAAGTTATTACGCCCTGTTTGAATGTGACCTGTACCTCATCACTATCCTCAAAGAACTCTCTGATTTTTTTTCCCGATAGATCGATGATAGGTACTAAGCCACGACTTGAAACCTTCAACGGCCCTTCGCTGTCCAAGGTTAGAACGATAGTCACCCTGTTGAATTTCTTGGTGTATCGTGCGCCGACCTTGAAGCCTGCCTCAGTTAACCGCTTGCCTTCTATCCAGACTCTCGTCCGCTCTTCCCCCTTGAACTTGCCAAGGCAGGTGTTTATTTTTTCCATAGTTAATTTATGAACCTTCGGTGATGATACCAGGAGCCGAAGGGTGTCAACATAAACCCAGTACCATCACCGCTTCCTCTGCTCCGTAGACTGCGTGTTCCCCACAGTCTTCACACTTGTGTTTCCGTGCGTCTGGTTCACAGCCGCCCTGTATCGAACCGCATTGGATACATAGTCCATCATTGCTTGTTCCAAATAAGTTCTCTTCAGCCAGCGCCATTGCTGTGTTGCACAACGCCCATCTTCCCTGTGTTTTTTTATCTAAGTTTTCCATAATATTAAGGTGACAATTTACCAGCCATTAACTTCACACTTCTTTTCGTATGGATCTTTGGTGTAGTCAAAGCACTCGGCAAATCCATACAGCATCTGCTCAAGCCACCTGTTGCCTATCTGTACAGTCGCAACATCCTTGAGCAATCCATACGTCTTACCTTTGTAATCTGTCCGCTCTTCGACAGTTGGCTTACTTACTTCTTTTAGGTCAGAAAAGTATGTAAACGCCTTGTCAATTGCCCACTTTAGTTTGGGGTAGGACAAGTCACGGCTTGTGTTTATGTAACCAGCCCCGCCATAACACAGCACAGCACCAGGACTAGGCGGATCAGCAATGTAATCCTCAATGTATCCTCTGCTGTCTGTTGTGCCATCGATGTGTGCTGTCTCCATTGACCCATCGGGACACAGCCACGCCTTACAGTTCGTTTCCATATCAATCATGCCGTCGAACCGTTTGAGTTGATAACCCCGCGCCAAGTCGTTTATCTCGTCAGCAACAGGGCCATCCTGCCATCGGATGTAGATGCTCGATCCCATCGAGTATTTCTCTGAGGTGACAGAGAATTTTGTATCGGGATACAGATATTTAAGTCTCATCTTTAGAATCTTTGAGACATCTGCTGTGTCCAGATACAACTCGCCACTTGAATCGCTCTTGTGTGACTTCGCAATCACACCCTTAACTGTGTTCTGTATTTTCTTTAGGTAGTTCATTCTTCTAACTCGTAGTTCTCAGGGTCTAACCTGTGCAGTTCGGCCTGCACCTTCTCCTCATAGTCGTCAGCTATTTTCTCTAGCTCTGAACTGCCTTCATCTATCTGGCTCCATGCTCTTTGAACCTTATCAACAATCTCCTCCGTCAGGTCATTGTCTCTCCATGTGCCAAACGACTCATTGAAAGAATCGCAGGAGCAAGCTATGCCCTCTGCTTCATCGCTCAGTTCTCTTATACGAGGGATGATTCCATCAAGGTCAGACGTTATCCGTGATAACTTTTCCTTCTCGATCAAACCTTTACACAATCCTTGAACGGTTGCGTTAATGGTTTCCTGTGCTAATTCGCTGTTATAGATATCCAATATCTTTTCAGCTACATCTACTTTGCTATACATGTTGTGTTTTATCTGTCTGTTGTGGGTTAATATCTTTTCCGTCCGCTGAAATCCTCTTCGTCCCAAAGGCTTACCAAGGAATCATATTCTGCTGGCATCATACCGCAGGCGTTTACTGTCATGCTGTAAGTGAATCCATATTTACATCTAAGTATTTGCGCTGCATTGCCCATGCTTATTCCATCTTTATTATGCGCTGCCATTTTCAACTGAAACTTTAATGCGTTTATCTCTAACGCTATCTCTTTTATTTTATCGTTATCGATACTTGGTGTTTGCTTAATCTCTTTCATTTGAAGGGTAATCGTAATCTCTCAACCTAAATACTACATTGCAGATTGACTGCACTTTTTTCACGGCATTAGCCTGACTATATTCTCTAACTGTCATGCCTTCCTCACGCCAATAATCTACGCATGAATTAAGACACATCCTAATTTCAGCAGGATTTGTGGTGTTGGCATGGCGATACCTATTTAACAAAGCACTTGCCACCTCGTAGCATATGCTATCGATCTTCATTATTTGGTTAATTGCTACTCCTCTCATATCGCTAATTTAATTTGCAAATGATCATTCAGTTTTATTCTTCTCTCTCTTTCGTACTGTTCTCTCTCCTCCTCAGTCATGTCATCGTCATCAATGTCCAAGTAACAGAGATTCCTTAACGCTTCCTGCACTAGCTCATCCTTTGGCCAGCCACCTTGGTCATCTGTTGATTCCAAAGAGTTTGGGTAATTGTAAGATAGGTATCCATAAACCTTCTCGGCCCAATGATCTGGAGCATCATCCCTAACATCGGTGGCTATGTCTTTGATGTTCTCGATTGTCGCTTCGTACTCACGGTTTGAGTGGTCTTCCTCATCGAGTAGCGGGTATGCACTCAATGCATCTTGTATGTTGCTGTACACCTTGTATGCATCAGTCGCTTTACCATCCTTTAACACCCGAATAGCAAAGCCTTCAACCCAGCCACAGGCCCAGCTTCCATGCCTTTCATCTCTGGCAGTACCATCCTCTTCGTATGGTTCCATTGCCTTCTTGATGTACGCATGATTGCTTTGATCTATCAACGTACTGTCTCTGTTCCTGGTGTAGAACATTGCCCAGTCATTCGGCCCACCCATACCTTCATCATCCCAAGGTGGGCTGTGCCATGCGAAGCTGTCAAACCTCCGGTGGTTGCCGCCATCGGCGGTGGCCATCAGTTCAATGTCTTCGTTGCCTTCGTATTTTATTTTGGTAGCCATTGCATTTCTTGTTTGTGGTGATACCACCCTTCCATAGCCAAGTCGTATGGTATGTTGTGTTTGGTTAGTTCACTTTCCAGTTCGTCCTCCTTTGATAATGTTTTCACCTCATCAATCTCCTCACTTGGACACTCATTCGTTACCGGCTGCACATCAAACTCTTCGTAAGAGTCGGGCAACTGTAACTCTTCCAGGAACAATTCAATCTTACTCTTCAGTTGTTCCTCGTTTAACTCATCACTAAAGTAGAATGTCGTGATGGTTCGTGTGTGTTTGACCACACTCCTCGGTTCATTAGTTTTCATTTGTTTTGTTCTTACTTCTTCTATTGCGTTGAACAATTCCTCAAACATTTTATCCAGCACACTCTGTGAGTTTTTCTTGGCTGGCAGGATAGTGGGCATCATTCTTTTAAGTTCTTGAGCCGCACGATGTATCCTCTGTATTTCATCCATAATATGCCTTCTCCTGTTCCATGCACTCCTTCTCATCCGCTAGGACAATGTCCTTGTCCACGCCACCCATCAGACGGGTGACCAAACGATACTTCTCTTCGTTCTCAATCAGCTTCCGCCGATCCATCGCCAAGCGAAACAAGGTAGAGACAGCCATCAACTTGCCGCCCATCCCGCATGTGTCATATTCCCTGTCGGTTCTTGCGGGATACCACCAAACAAACATGCCCCAGGGATTCTCCCCAAGGGCATCAGCTATTTCGTCGAATCTTTCCTGCGGGATGGCCGTGTCAAACGTGCCGCTTAACCCGCTCATCTCGAATAGTTTTTCCGTCGTTATCATTATTTATTTCCTTATAGATTCTGTTGAACCACCAGTCAGCCAATGGTCGTGGGCATTTTGTAATTACTTTACCCCGCCGATTGGTTGTCTTGGTTGATTCAAAAAGGTTCTGCTGCGTCATGCGTTAACCTTAATTGTAAGGTGACAATTGATCCATCAAAAAAACAGGACGTGTCCAACGCCCAGCCCAATGAACCACGACGCCACACCCAGCAAGATCAATTTGGTAGGTTTCATAAGCCTAATTGATTGAGGTATTCGTTCTCGATGCGCGGTGTCTTATCGAATGAAACAACAACTTCATCCGCTTCCGCACACATCCCCATTGCCATGCAATGGTTCACAACATCCTTGTGACCAGCCCTCTTCGGAACCTGACCAAAGTACGAGCCGTTAGCATACAACTCACGGCTTTCCTTCTTCACGACACCATCTTTGGTGTATTCATAGTCCACGACAGGGACTACGTTGCACTCTAAACGCTCACAAATAGGGCGAGCGTACTCATTCATTACTTCTTTACTCATTACATTACTCCTATTAGCAGCGGTGCGCTGCCGTCGTCACACCCCAAGAGTGCAACGAAGGCAATGCACCAAAGGGAAAGGGCGACACCAGTTGCCTAGTGCCGCCCTTCCTATTGGCCACTAACATTTAATTAATCTACCCAGTCAAGACCTGTCACGTCTGCTGTATAGTGTATTATTTAACAATGGACGCACTCGTTTCTAATTGAAACCCCTCTGGCGTTTTGTCACGTCTCGTACCACCGTGATCCATCCAATTGCGAATCCTAGCCATGAGCGATGCGGTCGCATCCAATCAGTAACACAACGCAAACCTTGTGCGTTTGCCATTTACTCAGGCTAATAGATTTTCCAGGCGACGGCAGGGAACACTTCTCCCATCCTACACCTAGATGCTGCACGATTTATGCGGAACAATTCCCTTAATACGTCAGCTTATCGGTTCACTTTACCCGAACCGCATGGCCAACCCTATTTATCGGCGGTATTAATCGCGATAGGTTTTGAACCAAACACCCTAAAAGAGTGAAGCGGACACAATCCACCCCTGACGTTTTGTCTAATCAAAAAAAAAGGGAAACGGTTTTGACGGGGAACACTTGAAAAATCAATTGAATTGATTCAAGACACAATTCCCCCGCCACGTTTTTACTTTATTTTTTGTAAAACGCTTTGGGCAAATGGTACGCTTGGCGAATAGATTCGCCTTGGCCTTTTCTGGCCATGCACCAAAATCGAAAGCTTTATTGATAGGCTTTTCAGCCAAGCAAAACTTTTGTTTTTATTGCTTCAAATTGCGGACGCCCCTTGCCGGTTTGTTGATTGTCAGTTTTTTTGGTTGCGGTTCGACAAGGCATTTCGCCCTTTGTACCTACGCTTGCCAAGCGACTAGGATTGATTCCCGCGATACGGTTTGCCGGTGGTTTTCTATTAAACGCAACCAAATTTTTTGCGACAATCGCAACGCAATTATTTTTCCGCGACGTTGAACCGCCCCAACCCTTGGCGGGTCGGCATTAGTCAACGCCCTTAAATAATCACGGGCGAATTAATGTACACAATAAAAGGGAAAAGTTTTTCCATTTACTTTGGGCGGTTTGTGCAACCGTGCCAGTTTTCAATGCTTTTCGCTTTATTTTTCAGAGAACAGAGAACAAAACAAAACCAAAGCGAATAGCCTTGGCTTTGGTTTGCTCTCCGGCGAACCGGAGAACAAAACTATTTTACTTTTTGAGGGAAGCTTCCCTTTCCGCATATGCTGCCAGCATTTTCGCCTTGTCTTTTGCCAAGGCGGCTAGTTTTTCGTCGTCGAAAGCTTCGCGACGCAACTTGCCTTGCATCGAAACGAAAGCACGATATTGCCCGTCTTCGCGGCTCCATTTGCCGGTTGCCTTGCCCACCTTTATTGATTCAAAACGGCCGGTGGTTAACGCAAATTGATTGTGTACTCGGTTTAACAAGTCTTTTTGGTGTTCTTTGGACAACGTGGCCAACCCCTTGACGTCTTTATTTTTCACCAGAAAATCAGCCAAGTTGATTCCTTCGATGAAATAAAAGTTTGTCTTTTTATTACCGAATTTAATCGGAATTAATTCCCCGCCGTTTTTTGTCAGTTTTTTGGCTTTGCGACGGGTTGCCCGTGCTTTGGCCTTGGCTTCGTTTTTTGCCTTTGGTTTTGCGGTTGTTCCGTTGCGGTTGCTCCTGCCGGAATTATTATCGACAGCGATTGTGTTTTCGTTTGCCGCGCCGTTAAGTTGCGGGGCTGTTGTTTCGTTATTGGTTTTATTAGTATTAGCCATGTTATTTTTATCTATTTATTTCGATATTGAGGCGGTTTTTTTGGTTCGATGCCGCCCCGTTACTATGTGTCAAAAGGCGATTGTCACCTTTCATTGTTTAAGGTGACAGGCAGGACCAAGACCAGGCAGGGGGGCGAGGGGGGTTTTGCTTTAGCGCCTGGAATATATATATACCTCTCTTCTCAACTTTCGGTCATTTTTCGATTTCCAACCCCCTCCCCCTAAAAAAACCCCGTGTCTCATATACAGGGGTGGCTAAAATACCCCCATATGGGATTTGTCCGGTTTATATTCCGTAGATTTGAGGGATGGACTGATGTTATGCGCGTGGAGTTTGGTCAGTTGACGTGGAAACAGCGCATGTATCTGGCGAAGGACATCCTAAAAACGCTCATTACAGGCCGTAGGATTAGCCGTAGAGAGTTTTTCCGTAAGATGCGGGGGTGTGGAGGGTGTATTGTGTACGATAAAGCTATGAAGCGGTGTCGTCCGTACACGGGACATGGTGCTGGGTGTGGGTGTTACATGCCTTACAAGGTAATTTTCGGTGGAAAATGCTGGGCAGACGAGAATGGCTTGAGTGATGAGGACGTTGGGTGGGGAGATTAGCGTCTTGGTCGGTTCATCATCTCGATATATTGGTCACGACAGTCATCAACCCACTTATAAACCAGAGGTTCAGCTAATTTGCTGTTGGCATTGGCGGCTAGATCGGCGTGAATATCTCTGGGTTCATCTTCATCGATGTAAAAAGTAGCTGTGGCCACAACATCAATATAGTCCCTGTTGGTGCAATAGCTGTCTTCCCATTCGGAAGCCAAACATTCTGCTTCTAGTCCGAAAATATGGACATTAATGTGGGCCACTACGGTAGTATATCACCGTCTGGCTTGTTCTCTCAGGAGATTCTGAAGGCGCTGGTTGGTTCGTAGCTTAACTCTTGTGGATTTCTCGCGAACAACGCCGTTTTTGAGTACACGTTTGGGGTAAGGTAGTGTGTGAAGTGTACCTATGTTGGATATGGTGACAGATTTACCGTCGATGAGGGACTGAGCTACTAGGTGGTTGTGATATTGGATGACAGATCGGACGACATCGAGGGGAACGCCAAGTTTTTTGGCGATATGTTTGCAATAGGTGGACGATCTGATTCGTTTACCTGTAATTCGGCGGGAATTCGTTGGGGTCGGGGTGTCTGAGTTCAAATTTTGGTAGTGCTAGGTAGGAGTCTATGGCGAGGGCGATTTGCCAGCAGTCTTTACAGAGGTGAGCGTCCACGGATTTGTCGTAATGGTGGCATTCTTTGGGGTGATCGCAGACGAAGCAGGATGCTTTGGTGGGTTTCGCTCTGCGAGAGATGTTAGATTTCTTTAGCACGACGTAGCTTTCTCGTCTTTTCCCATAGATCAATTTTTCTTTGTTCTTGTGGGCTTAACTGTCGTGGTTTTTTTTTTACGTTTTGATGTATCCACATCATTCGTTCTTCGTAGCACATGTAATTGAAAAAGTTCTCGACGATCTCTCTCATCTGCCTCCAATCGAGGGTGACCTTGGCTACTATTTCCCGTTGTTCCTCAACGTCATAGCGGACTGGGACGTTGAACACTTGGTCGTTTTGTTTCATTTAGGTTTCCGATTTGTGTCTGGATAGCTGTCTGAAAAGGTGTCTGAGGCTTTTGTTTAAGGAGTCACTTAACCCCTGTATTCATTGGCTATCCTGCGTCTGATTAGTGTCTGAGTTGCTGTCTGATGAGGTGTCTGAAGGTTTCCGGTTTTCATCCTCATCCGATGCAATGAAATTGACTTTTAATTCGTTAAGTTGATCGAGTAGGTGGCTTATGTAGTCTTGTGTTGAAACACCGATTTTTTTTGCTGACTTGTGGATTTCAGCGATATCGGTTTCCCAAATCTCTTTACTCCAATTTACCTTGTAGTTGGTTTTTATTTTATCATCTTCCATGTTGTTTAGTGCGCCTTCCCAAGCATTGGCTATTTCTCTGTTAAGTTTAATTGAGTGTTTGATGAACGCCTTGTTTGTGGTGTAGCCGCCATCTTTGTTTGGGCTTACCCCCAAGAATTTGTGGAACATGTCACCTCTCTCAACCCCATCTAAGTGGTTTTGTATAATTGAGTTGACCAGTTTTTCGACGGAAGTGTCCTTTCTTGTAGCTTCCTCTTCCAGCTTCTCCCCGTCGTGTGTACTTAAATACGTTTGTATTTTAGTGTAGTTAGGCATTACTTCCTCCTCTTCCTTGGTTTTTGCCGGTTGGTGGCTTTGGTTTTATTTGAACCGGCTGGCTTATCAAGCCAGCAATGAACAGCCCCTTTCATGTAGTTGGTGTATTTCCCAAGCATGGATTGTCTGATGTTTCCATCTTTGTGGGCTTGCTCAAAAGAGTTGTCATCATATGTATTTCTGGAATGACCCAGAGACATTTTGTCCGTCGTGTTTTCGTTACTCATATTTCTTTCTTAGTTTATCAATGTTGGCTTGTTGTTGTTCCTTGTTAAGGTTTTTTTCTTTGGCTTCGGCTATTAGTTCATTCCACTCATAGCCGGTCACTTTACCTATCCAATCTGGAACGGTGCTTCCTGGTTCGTAGGTTCTGTACAGGAACTCTCCTACTGTTGATTGGTATATATCCTGTAGTGTGCCGCGAAGGGCAGCGGTATTCTTCACGCTTATTTTTAATGGTTCCTCCGCGCTTGGGTTTGGTAGTTTAGAATCCTCATTCAGCCATTCAATGCGGGTAACCCATACATCCATCATTCCTCTTCCTCCTCGTCGTTTTCTTCTTCGCAATGTGGGCATTCGATTCCGTGCAGACCTTGGTTCGTAAAAGTACGTCCGCAGTCTCTGCATTCATCATCCCACTCAGGGTCGATGCAGTCATATTCATCCCACATTGTTTTCCCTTTGTTTGGCTAGTTCGTAAGCGATGGCATCCTCTTCATCCATGATGATTATATCTTTAGCTTGTAAGGTTTCTTGGCTTCCAATTTTTTGGCTAGTTCCTTGTCGAAGCATTGTATTCCGAGAATGGCGCATTTGATTTCTGACTCTGTTGCTTTTGGATTTGCAAGGCATTCTTCTGCGTATTTCCTCCAACGAATTTCAGCTTGTGCTTTTTCCACCCAGTAACTTATTTCCAAATCCCCCTGTGAACTAGAGTGGAGATGACTCCGTAGTTTACGGTGTCCTTGAATGTGTCTTCCAGAGACTCATTGTTTGGCTCACCGCCTTCTCTCATTTTGGTTTTGATGAGATTGAATGCCCTTTGCACTTTGTCATTGGTGCGGAAGGACACGCCTAGCAGATTGAAATCAACGTCCTTGGATGGGGCGATATTACTGGAGCCGTAGTCCTGTTGCTTTTTGTCTAGGAGACTCATGCATTCTAGGAACACATGGACAGCTTCCTTTCCCATGTCGGTTTTGATTTCGAGGGCGGATACGATTTGGTTTTGTAGTTGTTCTATTTCCATAGTGCTAAAAATTGATTTCTGGGTCTGGGTAGGTTGTTGAGTAGTTTCCACATTGGGTGAAGTTACTTTCGACTGTTCCAAAGAAAGCGCCTGAGATTGAGCCGTATGGGAGGTGTAAGGCGCGTTTGACGCAGTCGGCATCGACGTTGAGGCTTGCGACTTCAAGGAGGTTTTCAAGACCTTCCCCGTGAAAAAAAGATATGAGTGATTGTATGTCACAGGGTTCGCTTAGACCTAGTCCGAGTCTGCCGGTGTTGGTTTTGAAATTGTGATATATCTTGGAGGTATCGACGGAGTTTCCACGGATATAACCGGATGACACGCACAGTTGGTAGTCCTCTACTGCCCGAAGAATCACCATCAGAACTAACATCCTGCATTGATCTTCGATGAGTGGAAATTCGTCCGCCAGCATACATTATTCGTAGTCAGGAAATTTAGGTGCAGATTCAAAGAGGGTGTATTCCTTGAAGAAAGTTAAGTCGCAGATTGAGCCGGATTCTCCTTCGCGAACTTTGGCAAGATCCAGTCGAGCCGGTACGATGTTTGCGTCGTGAGATTCCTCTGGGTTATGGGGGTATAGGAAGCCGACAACATCAGCGTCCTGCTCTAGGTTGCCGCTGTCCTTTAGGTCTGAAAGTCGTGGGCGACGATCTTGTGATTCAAAGGTGCGCGACATCTGAGCGAGTGCCACGACAACGACGTTGAGTTCCTTGGCCATAGCCTTGAGAGTTTCAGAGACGTAACCTACTTCATAATTCTTTTTGTCGATTCCTTTTGGCCCACGAACCAGTTGGAGGTAGTCGATGAATATGACTTTGACTTTCTCCTTACGAACCATGCGTCTGGCGCGGGAAAAGATTTGGTTAATGTTGATGCCTCCCCTGTCATCGATGACGAGAGGTGACTTCATTAGCGTGGGGATGATCTCCGCCATTTTCTTTTGCTGCTCAAGGGTGAGCCTGCTTTTGGCTTGCATGACTCGGCGCATGTTGACTTTGCACAAGCCACCTATCATGCGGGTGTTGAGTTGATCGCGGGTCATCTCAAGGGAGAATATGCCGACAGGAGTAGGGTCGCCGTAAGCTGGGAAAAGTAGATTGCTGGCGATATTGAGGGCGAACGATGTCTTACCAATTCCTGGTCTGGCAGCGATAATGATTAGCTGGCCGGCGTGTAATCCTCCGGTGTAATGATCGAAGTCTGGAAAGTGTGTGCGGATGCCGGTTTGGACAGACTCACCGGCTGCGGCTTTCTCCATGTTACCGGCGATGCGGATGAGCGAATCCTGCTGCGTTTCCTCCTTGGATTCTGCTTCGTTGGATAGAGAGAATATTTCGTTTTCCACCTCGTTGACGACTAGGTCAAGTGCGGTGGTATCCATGTACGCTGCGTCAAGTATCCGTGTTGCCCCGCTAATAGCCCTTCTAGCGAATTTCTTTTCCTTTAGGATGTCGTACCAGTACTGGAGATTAAATGCGCTAGGAGTGGAATCCTGTAGCTCTGTGAGGTAGGACGGCCCACCTATCTTGCTTAAAGTCTTTTTCTCTCCCAGATAGTGAACAAGTGTCTGGATATCCACCGGCTTATTCGCATTCATCATGGAGATGAATGATTCCCATAGAAGCTGATGCTTGTGATCAGCGAACCATTCCTCTGAAACCTTCGGCTCAAGCGCGACAGCTTCGTCCATAGCACCGAGAAGAATGCAGCCAAGGAAACCCTTTTCTGCTTCATCACTTCTTGGTGGCTGGCGATTAGTCATCTCGTTGAGCTTTTAATTCCTTGATCTGAAGGGAGATTCTTTCCCTCTCTTCCTTGCTGTGTGTACGAAGAAGCTCGTCCTGTAAGCCGCCTATGACTTCATCGAGTTTCCATGAGGGTATTTTGTTTTTAGTTTTTGCCGGAAGAGCTACCCCGAAATCCTTTTTCTCAAAACAACCCACCCAGTTGTTTAAAACCGAGTGATCGAGACTAGCCGCCGCTTTACCGGCTGATTCAGATTCCCAGCCGGTTAAAAGCTTCAGCAACTTGTCCAGTCCTTGATCGGTGTAATTCTTAGCGCCTTTAGCCCTGCGATGTTCCAGATAACCTTTCAACGCTTTGACCGTTTCATCTCCTCTGAGGCTTTCTGGGAGTAGTGTTCGGTCTACAAAGATATCTATATATTTTTTATTTTTACTTTTACTTTTCTTTTTAACCAACTTTGTTGACGTTTCACTACTTTGATCAGTACTTCCATCAGTACTTTGGGTACTACTTTGGACAGTACTTTGATCAGCACTTTGGATAGTACTACTAGCCCGTAATTGGTCGGGATGTTTGACCTCTGAGATGTCGTTGATTTCGTATCTCGGAGTACTGGTCTGTGACCCGTTTTTGTACGAGATCAGACCTTGATCGTGTAGTCGTTCACGCGATAGCTGAAGCTGGCGAAGTGATACGCCCAGCAAGTTCATCAGCCACTTATTTGAGAGGGTAAATTCCCCTCCACCAAACCTGACGCTACTGTCTAAAAGGCAGTAGTACAGGTCGCAGTCAGTCGGTTTGAATTCGATGCCGTTCCTTCGCCACGTCCAGAATTGAAATAGGCAATTAGTTGCCGACATCCCCCTCTGCCTCCTCCTGTGGCTGAACAGCGTTTAGAGCCTCGCGCAGGAGTTGCCACCCCTCTGTGCCGCCGAGAATCTCATCTGCTTTAGGTTCGCCTGCTATGTCGTAGCAGAACGCATTACAGGTCACGACAAGAGCCGCAATGATGAACTTGTCATCTTCATTCAAATCCGTCTTGTCAACGATTCTGGGCAAGTCGCGAACTGAAGCGCCATTAGCAAGATGAGCCATTAAATTAAACGACTCCCTAACTTCTTTTTTTGCAAGGGTTTCGTTTACCATTTGGCCGTTCAATTCGATTAAATCTTGGCCACTATCTGTTGTAGTTTTGTTTTTGTCGTCCATGATTAAAAAAAATTATATCCCCATGCAGGATGGATTAGCCGCCCCCTGCATGGGGTTTAGTGGCGTCCAGCAACGGCGCTGGGTTGTTCCACTAAATTGATAGCCCCACCCACAGACCACCCTTAACCATTTGGAAAACACCAAAAAACAAATGGCAGACGTGCGGAACCAAGCTCGTCTGATTTGATCTGTACTATGAACGGGTGGGGCTAAATTCATTGGTTGATTTTATTTAGCGTTATGATTGCTCCCTCTTTTCCTTTTGGAACTCGCTTTACGCGAACGAGTATTTGGTCGATCTCCCTCACCGAATCGTCGGACGGCAGAGACGAGGCAATCCATGATTGTATTGATTGCCCCGTCTGGGTCGCGGCGTCGGTTGTCTGATACAAGGAGATCAATTGTGACACGAAATCTTGCACTATCGCCTTCATCTGGTTTTTTGCCTTTGGGACTGTGACCAACATATTCCTCCAACAAGCTTTGCAGTTCTTGAAATTTATGATGTGACCATGCCCCTGTATCACCAGATGAATCATTTTTATTTACAGGCAAATTAGAAAGGTACGTCGTCGTCTTTTTTCGGTGCAGATTTAGGAGCCTCGTTTGGTTCGCCTCCTCCAAGCCTTCCCAGCTTCAGCATCTTTGTAATGATGATGGATAGCTTTGTTCTTTTCTTGCCCGTCTCCTTGTCATCCCAGCTATCCATCTCGATCTCGCCTTCGATCAGAACGTGTTGTCCCTTGTCGAATCGTTCAGCAATAGCTGGCCCACGCTCACCCCATATTTTGCACGGAACAAAACTTACCTTCTCCTGCCACTCGCCACTCTTGTCCTTCCATGACTTGTTAACAGCTATGTCACATTCTGTAACCGTAGTTCCGCTTGGCAGTTCCTTGGTTTCCGGTTTGCTTGTGAGGTGTCCGGTTAACACCGTTCTGTTGTAGTTACTCATACTAATCTATTTTTTTAGTCTTATCTGCTAATACGGCAAAAGTCTTATTGCTCCTTGGCAAAAACTCCTGCGGTAAATCATTTCCAGTTATGTCCTTAAACAACGCCTTGGCTTTAGGAACTGTGATGCTGCATTGTTCCAGAACTTTTGTGATGTCGTAATTCCTAACGGTGCTTTGCATTGCCACCTCTGCAAAAAAATCGTTACTTACAAATTGTCTACCGTTGCGTTCCGATAGCCTGTAGCCAGGAACCTCGCCTCCGCTTTCAAGTGTGGATTTGGTCAGCTTGTCCACGCCGTCTATCCACGCCTTGAAAATTGGAACGAGCTTCTTGGCTGCGGATAATCTTTCTGGGCAATCGAAGTTTACTATTAAACCTTCTTGGATTGCGCTGACCATGAGTTCATTAACACCGCTGCAACCGGATAAATTTGCACACCACTTGCAGTACTCATTTGCTGTCGGCGTTTTGTTTTCTGAATTAACTATCTCAAAAATTGATGTGACATATTCATCGGCTTCATCAGCGGTGATTGTCCACACATCGGCGCGTTGGGTTTGTCCGTAAAGGACATGGCACGTCAGTTCCTCTTTAAATGTTTTCTGCATCCACGCAGCCGCATATCCGTTTAGCTGTGGGCGGTAGTAGCCTTCAGATGATTCCTTGTAATCTAGGATGTGGTTGCCAACGATCACGTCGGCGTATCCGCTGTAAAGAACTTCACCGTCACGTTCATAACTGACGTTCTCCTCAAGCAGGCACTCCTCGCCTTTAGCGACATCGAGGACGTACTCGTATGCCCACTCTACCCCTGTATTTGGTGCAGATTGCATTGTTCTATTTGGTAACATTCACGGCCATAAATCTCCTTGAGGTTTTCATTCTTGAAGACCTCATCCGCTGTGGCGTATCCCACAATTTCAAATGTCGGAACTTCTCCTATTACTAAAATATAATATTTAGTTTTGGAGGTGTTCTTGTCCTTGTTGACGATCAGTTTGCCGGTCTTGTACTGGGTGCATTTAATGTCAACCTCATCACCATTGATTAACGTAAAGTCGCTTCCCCCCTGCCGTGGGTTGGTGGAAAAATCTGGATAGAGGTTCTTGTATTTAGCGAATGCCATTTCAGCACCGACACCGTTTAGGTCTGTTTTCCAACACGATTGCGGCCCACCCTTACGGTCAACAACTCCAGAGGCTCTGTTGACTGTGTAGCGCAGAATTGCGGAGACTGATGCGACAGCCGTCTCGCCTTCATTCAATGTTATTTTTACGGACACTCTCGTTGTATGATTTTAACTTTTCTTCCAAAAGCTCGTGGCTTTGAGTTCCAATCAGAGCGTACTTACTTGGCGTTGGGTCGCTCTTGTACAGGCTGCACTTTTTTATTTTCGCCCATGTGCTTGGGCTGTGTGGGTGGTGACCCCTTTCCTCCATTGTTTCCCCTGAGTTGACCGATTCTGATGAGTCTGAAGCTGCCATGTTTTTTTACTTCCACGTTTCCAAAAACTTCTCAGGCGTAAGTTTACTTTCCTTAAATTTACGCAACATCTGCATGTCGTCGTTTGTCTCCGGCGACCACCTTCCCTTTAAAATGTT
>Ga0163109_10001565_pt1 | contig 18038 bp, 15 predicted proteins | sample CRUFie1St13metaG_FD_108704 | JGI IMG/M metagenome (GOLD analysis project Ga0163109, IMG submission 108704) | Marine microbial communities from the Costa Rica Dome - CRUD Field 142mm St13 metaG | ecosystem: Environmental > Aquatic > Marine > Oceanic > Photic zone | place: Costa Rica: the Eastern... | reverse complement strand
TTGACACTTCTCGCATGCAGAAAGTTCAGCTGTCGAGCAGCCAAATCCCTCTGACCACCATGGAGATCGAGCAGCTCGGGCACAGAACCCCCATCGCCCAAGACCAGAGCCATGGCATTGATCGTGAAGTCGCGGCGAACCAGGTCATCCTCCAGACACCCAGGCTCAACCCAAGGATTTTCTGCGGGAGCGGGGTAATACTCCTTTCTGGACTGCGCAAGATCGATCCGAACCCCATCAAGCACAAGTTCGACGGTGCCGAAAGTGCCGTGCTGTCGCAACTCAGTGATCCTTCCCTCGCCGAGGTTGTCACGTAGGTGAGTCGCCAACTCATCACTGGAACCCTCCAGCACAAAATCGAGATCAGCCAAGCCACGCCAAGGGTCATGGTGAACTTCATGGAGCAATCCATCACGCACTGCACCACCGACAAGAGCCAACCGGTGCATGCCTAAAACTTGAGCCGCTTCTTGAAGCGTGCAAAGCAAATCAGCAGGGATACCGGGAATGTCCAACTGCTCAAAGGCCAACCGACCGAATCAAAGACAGGCCGTAATCAATCATTTTTAGCGTCCAACAATGAGGATATTCAAGCCATTTGCACGAAACGACAGAAATCTATAGTGCTACTCAAGATCAACTAAGCCTAAGGACACGTCACCTATGGAGGCTTTTTCAATAACAAAGATCAAGCCTCAATCAAAACAAATTGCAGACAGCATTTGACCAAGGGACTCATAATCTGCTGCCCTCAAAAACTTTTCTCGCTCTCCCATGGAAGGCCAACTTGATGGCCGATGTTGCGAAAGGATGAAACGAATTTTGACAAGCCAGTCTTCAGCAGTTGCGCCCATAGGCATATGCCAAACACCCTCACAACCGGAAGCAAATCCGAGCGGCAAGCCTGTCATCATCGATAATGTTGAGCATCCACACGCCAAGGCTTCGGGGAACGACAAAGGACCCCCTTCCTGAACTGCAACCGAACAAAGCAAGCGAGTTGAACGCATCAGGTCTGGGAAATCAGAATATGGAATATCCAAAACCTGAACGCGCGAGTCAATCAAAGCAGAAGACTCGTTCCAACCGGGACCCACGACAGCGACTCTTAGACCGCTCTCGGCAAGAAGACGAGAAACCTCAAGCTGCAATGAATAGCCTTTCCTGAAACGCTCACCAACCTGACGTTCAGAGTAACTAGACCCGACAAACAAAACATCTATATTGCAATCCAAATCAGAGATCCGTTGAGTTGGATAAAAAAGATGGCGATTAACTCCAGCGGGAAAATGATGGACTTTCGTAGGATCGAGACCCTTCGCTAAAAATAGATTAAACTCAAATAAACTTTGCGTCAAAACAGCATGAAGCTCTTTGACCCTAGGAACAGTTTTATTGATCTCAATATGGGGAGCATAATAAACAATCCTCTGGGGCGGGATTCCCGCACGCAAAACCTCCGCGATACGGCGACCGGACATGACCAATACATAACAATTTGAAGCAGCGAAAATCTGCTTCAATTCGCTAATCGAATCACAAGTTCCTAACTCAGGCCGCCCAACAGCAGAGCTCAAAGCCTGAGACAACGTTAATCCCCGCCAAACAAAGCCCAAACTCCATCGACCCGTGGAATAGTAGATAATTTTTTTAATGCCATCGGCACGTGGCGACAACGAAAACAGTGCTGCATGGCCAGATCGAACTGATGAGAGCTTGCGAAGGATTAACTTCAGCACAGTGCGAGTGATGCAAGACTCTCATCATAGGCACTCGCTGATCAGAGCACAAACAGACCCGTACAAATCATCTCAAGATCTCTATCAGAACAAATACATCACGATGGAAGAGTGTCAGAAAAGATGCTCAAAAAAACCAGACCTCGTAACGCGGTCAGCAATCATCGCCTAGCCCAAAAGAGTGAATCCTTCAAAAGTGCTGACTATCAAAGTGCCTTAAGACCTCGCCCACACTTTCCAATTATCTGCAGATTTTTTATAAGACAGCGGACCGCCAGTGACCATCCAGTTCCCGCGAAAAAATGAGAGCGAGAACCCAGGGAAGAGCACCTTTTGCAGCAGTGGCAGGGAAGCACAATCAACTTCAATGAATGGCACTCTTGCGCACAAACTTTCCAAGGCAGCTGTATAGGAAGCAGGTCCAAATGAACAATCGTGAATCAAGCGCAACTTATCGATCGACCGAAAACGAGGATCGGAATAATCAAACCCTCGCAATCCGTTGGCTAACTCTGCAAAAAATGGACATCCTCGCCTCGAAATAAAAAAACTACTCTGAAGATAGGGAACTCTCTTTTTAAGATAAAGAAGGCTCGAATCTTGCTGAAGTGAAAGTTGAATGAGCCGCGAGGATGTCGCCACAGGCATAACATCGCTATCTAGCCAAATTGCGTCTTGACAAGATGCAAAGGCCAAACGAAAGACATCCGATTCAGCCGCAAAGTGTGGAGCCGTTTCGAACGCAATTCTGAAATCAGAATTATGATTTACAATCCACTCAAAAGCTTGATCACGGCAAAATACCTGAATGGGCTTAAGACCTAACTGTTCAAACAAGCTGTTCCATTGCTCTGTAATAGCGACGACATCATTGGGAGGTGTGCCCTGACTCCAGTACTGAAAAGCTTGAGGTAGAAACAAGTTTTCTGAGGGCTGATCGACACACTCGTCGAGCCCATCAGAAGCATCTCCATAAACAATTGCCTCACTCCAAAGCCTAAACAGAGGCACTTGATCGCGCTGAAGATAAGCATGCAGATGGCGATACACATGACGCGATCGCACTGTCCCAATTAATTGATCACCATCTAGACATTGGCGGCAGCCTTCTTCGAGAGTGGCAATAGCATCCCTCGGTTGACCTAATAGCTGCAGACTTTCGCAAGCTATGTGATAACCGTCAAAGGATGTAGGCGACTCTTTAATCAAGACCTGTGCATGCTGCAGCGCTTGGGCATAACGTCGACTGGCATAACAAGAATCAGCAACAATCAGCCGCAAATCATGATCCCCAGAGCGATCAGACAGTGTTAATTCACCGATCCTCAAGACAACGGCAAACCATCGCCGCTTGGCACAAAGACGCGCAACTTCTCGGTGGAGACGACACCAGCCCGGCGTCATGCCCACGAGACCGATCAACAGCCACTGTGCAAACCCGTTGCCACCACAGGCTGTCGCCACCTTGACGAAAGCCGTCAGAGCTTTTCTCAAGGGATCCAACCGCAAACGTGTTGCACCTTATAAGTCATCACAGATCGAACCACTGTGATGCTTATCCCTCAAGACACAATGCATTCTTCCAGGTGGCATCGAGAGCATCCCAGGTATGGGCTGCCATCAGCTCAGCAGCGGCAGACCCGAGCCTGAGTCTCAGTGCATCGTCTTCGGCCAATCTCAGCATCGCATCGGAAAGTAGTTCCACCTGTTCGGTCGGTACAACCCAGCCGCTCTCTCCATGGCGCACCACTTCCATAGGTCCAGGAGAGGCATCGCTCACGATCACAGAAAGCCCGCTGCCCATGGCCTCAAGCAGCGCATTGGGCATACCCTCAAAGCGAGACGGCAGCACAAACACCGAACCAGGTCGGTAGAAGCCCAGTGGGTTCGCTTGAAAACCCAGAAACTGAACTTGGCCCGCGGGTAAGAGTGACGCAGCGAGAGCTTCAAGCAAAGAACGATCCGGACCGTCACCGACGATCACGAGTGGCCAGACAACTCTTAAGGAGTCAGGCAGCTGTGCATAAGCACGAACCAACAGATCAATTCCCTTTTGCGGGACGAGACGACAAACCGCCAAAAAGCAGTGATCGCTGCGACCAGACGTTGCACCAGAACCATTCACAACAACGGGAGCCACAATCAGAGGGTTCGGCAACAAGCGAAATTCGCCGGCCCGTTGGGGGTAGCAATCTTTGAGCCCCGTCAAAACACCTGCGGTATTGGCTGTGATGACATCAGCTCGATTCCACAACCAACTCTGAAGTCTGGGCCAAGGAAACGGTTGGGTCTGCAGCCTGGGATCATTGCGTTCAGACACCACAAGACGGCCAGGAGAGGCCCAAAGCGCCTGACAGCACAACAGATTGGTGCGTGTGAGCAGTGAAAGCACCCGTACAGGACGGCCACGCACCAGCAGATCCCTTAACAAGCTGGCCTGAACACCAGAGACACTGGTCATCAGCCAGTGCACCAACTCTGCAAAACGGCCGGGAGGAATGGACCGGAGAACAGTCCAGGCCGCGCAGAGAGCAAACCAGGCCAGCAGACGTCGGCTCCAACCCTGCAGAAATCGGCCAGCACGAGCTGTCAGGGCACGATTGCTCCAGGTCTCAGCCACCTTCGGCCCCAGGTCAATCCACAACAAACCTTCAGGCAAGGCATGAGCAACGGGTTTGCCTGGAAGCAGCGTGACCAATACAACGTTGAGGCCATCGCGAAGGAAGTGGTCGGCGGCCATTAAGGCAACTTTCTGGGCTCCTCCTGGTCCCAAATGAGGAAGCACGATCACCAAATCGCAATGGTCAGGCAGAACCGGTTTCATGAATCCACCGATCGATCCATTTGTTCCAGCATGGAAGCGATACGCCCATTCAGATCCCTCGCCGAGGAATGATTGAGCAGCTGGGACAAGCGGCGAATTCCAGCAGCACGCTCACCAGCCTCTCCACTTCTCAGCATGGTCGTCGCCCTCTGCAGCTGCGACATCAGAACCAAATGGTTCTCCTGAGTCTTGGACACACCCTCACCTGAAGACGTCACGCAGTTGGTGCGCACCTCAAATTCCACCCTTTTCAAGACCAGCTGCATACGTTCAAAGGCATCTGGAAGCTGGTTGGATGAAATCAACGTGCCGACCGCCAAGCAACGGGAAAGATTGCTTGACATGCGCAAACAGGCATCAGCGTTGAGCTGCGCGTAACTCAACTTGGAAGCCACCTCCATCACTTGCGACCAAAGCCAAACAAGAGTGGCCTCGTCATCAACTAACAGCGCCAGATGATATGAACAGGTACACAGTGAAATTAAAAGCTTGGCGCGGTTTCTTCTGTTGGGCTCCTTGCAGCCATAAACATCAGGATCAGCCGCGAGATCAAGGATCAATGGACGCAAAACCACCAGAAGCGAAGTCGCCATGGAACGCTCGTCGAGTTTCAGAACCAAATAGCTCTGTGCAATCAGCGCATAACAGCGGTGACTCTGAAGAAGGCTCGGCAATTCCGAGAGTTGCGCCAGAACCTTAAGGCGATCGTGCTGATCCTGAGGGCGGGAACCAGTGCGGAATAAAAGTCTCTCCACCGCTCGGTAGTCAGCGGCCTGAAGCCGAAGAGCCATCAGGGCAAACCCCTGATCAAGGTCGCCAGAACGAAAAGCCAACGTGCACTGCATGGATTGCAAATCGGCCGTTCCTGGACAACGTTTCGCTGCAATCCGCATCACTTCGGTGGCGCGATGGTAATTGTGCAAACGCAGGCTTGTTTCAAAAAGGGAATAAAACAATGTCGGGCGTATCAACCAACCCGAAGACAGGCGACAGGTCCAGAACTGAAGCTCATAACGAAAGCGTTTCGTTTTGCTCGCAAGAACACTGACCATCAGAGCGTCAACCTCTGGCCCATCGCAAGATCAAAGGAATAAGGATCAACAGGCTCACTTCCACTACCTGGATAAAAAGTGAATTCTCCAAACATCACCTGCACGACAGCATGTCTCACGCTGTAAAGGTCAACGCGCAAGTAAGGGAAGTCGCGCGAGAAGGCTGATGCTATCTCCATCATCTGATCCAGATTCTCAGGACAAACAGGAGCTTGATCCGGTCTGGGATACAACCATTTGACAGGTTGAGGATTCCAAGGTGGCAACAACATTGTGCGCTTGCGGTCCCCTGAGCGAAATCCCTCATTCACCTGAATCATGAGGCATTCTCCACGACTCATATGAAATTTGTAATCCAGCAATTCAGACCCATCTCCAGGCTCAATGAGTTCTTCAATCAACAGTCGACGGGGCACCGACCAATACGCCCACTCATGCTTGTAAACCCCATAGGGATAATCAAGCCATTGCCGACACTTGATCTGCAACGCAGCCTGATCAACACCGACTCGCTGATCGACGAAATGGTTGGCACCCGAACGGTGTGTGGCCTTAATCAGAAATCGATCGGGAAGCTGATCCCATCGAATCTCTGAAACGTCCTTCACTACATCAAGGGTAGGCGCGATTGCGAGTTCAAGCCCGTGCTGAGCCGCCCACTCACGGGCCAGGTCCTTGGCCCAAACCTTATCCACAGCACGCACGAAGATCCTGTCTGGGCGGCGGATCTTGAGAGCCGTGATCTTGTGATGAAAAGTGGTGGGCCGCTTGAGGTTGAGGTCATAACCAGTGCGCTCACGAAAGGAGCGGTGGAGAGCCGGATAGCCCAGTAGCCGCTCCTTGAACTGAAACGCCCTGCCCCTCAACTCATAAAAGGGAGGCGTCTGCCAAAGCCAGAGACGAAAACGATTAATGGCCTTGAGGATGCAAATGATCCGTTGCCACGAGGCGGTGATGACACGCGCAGGCATCCGAACAAGGCAATGAGAATGTGTCGAACTGGTTCGACGCAAACGTCATTCTGCACCGCTGACCCAGGCCAGGAAGGGGCACGACACATCGCGAAGAGAGTCGACTCAGGGCACAGAATTAAGACAATTCATCTGAACGTCTGTTGTCTGCACTCACCCGCTGCTTGCAAGAGGAGGCTGCTGCGATTGCCGCGGCAGCTGATCGCCTCAGCAGCGATCAGGTGGAACACGCACTCACGCTTCTGGAACGTTGTGCTGACCGCAAAGCCAAGTTAGTGATTACTGGGGTGGGCAAGAGCGGCATCGTGGCCCGCAAAATCGCAGCCACCTTTTCCTCAATCGGCCTGATGGCCCTCTACCTCAACCCACTCGATGCCCTACATGGGGATCTTGGTGTCGTTGCCCCTGACGACATCTGCCTTCTGCTCTCAAACAGTGGCGAAACCGCCGAGCTGCTGGAGGTTCTGCCCCACCTCAAACGACGCGGCGCAAGCCGCATTGCATTGGTGGGCAAAGCGGAATCATCCCTGGCCCAAGGAAGCGACGTGGTGCTTGAAGCATCCGTTGATCGCGAGGTCTGCCCCCTCAACCTGGCCCCCACCGCCAGCACGGCGGTGGCCATGGCCATCGGTGACGCTCTGGCGGCCGTCTGGATGGAGCGGCGAGACATTTCTCCAGCCGATTTCGCCATCAACCATCCCGCCGGCGCCCTAGGGAAGCAACTCACCATGACCGTGGCCGATCTGATGGTGCCAGCTAGCCAGCTCCCGGCCCTTGATCCCGACACTCCGCTGCCAGAGGTCATCAGCCAACTCACCCAGGGTGCCATCGGCAGCGGCTGGGTCGAGCATCCGTCCATGTCTGGTCAGTTGCTTGGACTGATCACCGACGGAGATCTGCGCAGGGCTCTGCGCGACCACAGCAGCAACACATGGGCTGAACTCAAAGCCAGCGACCTGATGACAACCGATCCAATCACGGTGATGGCAGATCTGATGGCCGTTGAAGCAATTCAGCGGATGGAACACAACAGGCGAAAACCGATCTCAGTACTGCCAGTGGTGAATGCTTCGGGGCAACTGGAGGGGCTCCTGCGTCTTCACGATCTGGTGCAAGCAGGACTTGCCTGATGCGTCGACTCAAGCAAGCTCTTCAATGGCGTCGCCTGCGTCATTCGCTGCAACAGATCGACCTGCTGGTGATGGATGTGGATGGTGTCCTCACCGATGGAGGCCTGTGGTTTGACGCCAACGGGTTGTTGCAAAAACGTTTTGATGTGCGCGACGGACTTGGGATCCGCTTGCTGCAACAGGCTGGCCTGGAGCTGGCGTTCCTCAGCGGCGGTCAAGGCGGAGCCACCGAGATACGAGCCCGCCAGCTTGGAATCAAACACTGTCTTGTGGGCATCAAAGACAAACCCGCAGCCCTCATCCAATTGCAAGACCAGTTGGGTGTGACGACAGCACGCACAGCCTTTATCGGGGACGACCTGAATGACCTGGCCGTCCGCCAACAGGTGGGACTTTTGCTGACTCCTGCCGATGCCTGTCCTTCGGTACGTCGGCAAGCCGATGCTGTGCTGAGCCAACGAGGAGGCCACGGTGCTGTGCGGGAATTGGCCGAACAAGTCCTTCGTGCCCGGGGCCTCTGGATTGAGCTCAGTCGCAAGGGCTGGAAGGATCGGAATGATTGAACGCGAACCGAATCGCCCAGGGGTCTTTCTACTGGGAGTGGGCGCCCAGAAAGCAGGAACATCGTGGTTGCACCAACAACTGCACAGCCGCCGCGATGCCGATTTCGGCTGTCTGAAGGAGTATCACGTCCACGACGCCCGCACAGTTGAAGAGCTGGCCCGATTCCGAACGTGCAAAGTCGATGTGCGTCGACCGAGCACTTGGCTGCAACCACGCAGCTGGCTTCGTCAATGGTTCATCCACAGCCCTGAGCGCTACACGGATTACTTCCACTGGCTGCTGACCCGCCCAAGGCTGCGGGGAGCTCAGATTCAACTCACCGGTGACATCACCCCCTCTTATGCAGTGCTCACGGCCGACACCTTTCGAGGAATCAATACCAGCTTCAAGCAGCGCGGCATCCCAGTGAAGCCAGTCTTTTTAATGCGCGATCCAATCGAGCGGATGATTTCCAGCCAGAGAATGAAACTGCGCAAGCAGGGGCTTCGGGATGCCGGCACAGAAATCAGCACCCTTCGCGAACGCGTCAAGAAAGGGCGAGGTTTACGCAGCGACTACGGGCAAACCCTCGATGCCCTCGAACAGGCCTTTGGACTCAACAATTGCTATGTCGGCTTATTTGAAACCCTGTTCACTTCCAACACTTACTCCACGCTCTGCAACTACCTGCAGATCCCTTATCAAGAGCCGGCCTGGCGCCAGAAAGTGAACGTGAGCGCCACCGCGAACGTGATTCCCGAGGATCTTCTGGCGGAGATGGGAGCACAGCAGGCTTTGAATCTTCAACGGGCTCGCGCTGTATTCCCCGAAGTGAACTTCGACCGGGTCTGGCCTACCGCCAGCCGCTGGTGCCAGCCCTAAGCCTCTGCCATACGGCGAGCTTGTTCAAGCTGCTCTTCAGTATCAACAGACAACGACGTGCCCTCCACTGGGAAAGTGGCAATCGTGTAGCCCGCTTCGATTAGACGCAACTGCTCAAGCCGCTCAAGATCCTCTAATGGTGATGCGGGGAGCAAATCCCAAGCCGCCAACACATCTCCCCGGAAGCCATACATGCCCACATGGCCCCAGTAATCGGTGTGCTGATGCCACTGGGCAGGTTCCACATCCCGAACATGGGGAATCGCAGAGCGAGAAAAATAAAGCGCCCGACCGTCATGGGCCAGAAGTGTCTTCACCACGGCCGGATTGTGGATGGTGTCGGGCTTCAGCCGATACACCGGGGTCACGACAGCAGGCACCGAATCGCGACGACTAAATTCATCGACCATGGCCGTCACGACAGCAGGCTCAAGGAAGGGTTGATCACCCTGCACATTGATCACCGCTGTGGCAGCGAGGCGCTGGATCTGGGTTCGCTGATCCCATTGATCAGGGTTTTCCCCCCAGGAAAGGGCGACCAATTGATCAGCCACAGAGGCAATACGCTCACTTCCCGAACTACAGGATTCAGACGTCATCAGCACAGGGAAGCCCCAAGCCTCCGCCAACTGCCGCAAACGCTGGCTATCGGTACAAAGCACTACAGCTGCAGGGCCTGTGGCCTTAGCGCATTGATCTAAAACCCTTTGAATCATCGGCTTGCCGCCGATTTCAGCCAGCACCTTGTTGGGCAGGCGGGAGGAGGCCAATCGGGCCGGAACGGCGACTACGGAACGCTGAATCGTCATCAATCCCAGAGCTTCATCGCGTCATCACGCGCTGAAAACCATTCAGCCGCCAGTGGACCACCCATGGTGCGTTGCTCCCGAAACCATGGACCGCCCAACGTCCAGTGGAGCATGGGTGACTTCTCCTCCGTTTCAGGCGGAACCTGCACATCCACCAAGTGGTTCCAGCCCCCCTGGATTGCACCAATCTCGTGGTCACCCTCCAACCAATGGAAGCGATGAAGCTCAAGGCCTGAGGCACTGTTCACGTAATCCACCGTGAGCTTCGTGCAACGAGTGCAATTCAGCAGCATCAACGAGCTCCAGTTTTTCTTGGGGTAAGCGCTCTGCACCTCGCCGAGAAATTTCACCGTTTCCCCAGGTACGTGCTCGTGCTGGACGCACATGGCCCCATAGCGATCATCCCGCTGCTCCCATAGGGCCTTGATATCGGCGCGACAAAGCATGTCGCAATCCAAAAACAATGCCCAACCTTGATACCCCATCAGGTGGGGAACTAAAAAACGAGTAAAGGAAAAATCGGTGCTCTGTTTGGGGTCGCGTTCACGCCAGTAAAGGCTTTGGGCCTCCAACTGCGGTGTGACCAAGGGCGTGATCGCTAGGGGCACAGAACTGTGCTGGTAAAGGCTGTCGATCAGAACATTGGTCGCCGCCCGTTCCCGCGAGTCGTATCCAATAAAGATCGGGATCGGAGCCATCACCATCGATCTGAACGTCGTCTGCGAAGCGAGACTAAAGCCGATTCTGGGCCAGCCTTAGGCTTTCATCCAGCTGAACCTTGCGCCATGGCAGCACGCAGCGTCGCGCTGGGCGACATCCGATTCGCCAACGATGCTCCGTTTGTGCTGATTGGCGGCATCAACGTGCTGGAGTCAAAGGAGTTCGCCCTTGATGCTGCAGGCCAGTACAAGGATGTATGCGAAAAACTCGGCATCCCCCTGGTCTTCAAAGCCTCGTACGACAAAGCCAACCGCTCATCGATTCATTCCTATCGGGGCCCCGGACTCAGCAAAGGACTTCAAATCCTCCAAGCGGTGAAGGATGTCCATGGCATTGCCGTGATCACCGACGTGCATAGCCCGGAGGAAGCAGCACCAGCCGCTGCGGTCTGCGACATCATCCAGCTCCCCGCCTTCCTCGCTCGGCAGACCGACCTCGTGGAAGCGATGGCTCGAACAGGAGCCGTGATCAACATCAAAAAACCTCAGTTCCTCAGTCCGTCTCAGATGGCGAATGTTGTGGAGAAGTTCCGGGAATGCGGCAATGAACAACTGCTGATCTGCGAACGGGGGAGCAACTTTGGTTACGACAACCTTGTGGTGGACATGCTCGGCTTCGGAGTGATGAAGCGAAGTTGCCACGACCTGCCTCTCATCTTCGACGTGACCCATGCACTCCAATGCCGAGACCCTGGCGGCGCGGCCTCAGGTGGCCGGCGCGGTCAAGTCGTTGATCTGGCCCGAGCAGGAATGGCCGTCGGACTGGCAGGACTCTTTCTCGAATCACACCCCAACCCCGACCAAGCGCGCTGTGATGGTCCAAGTGCCTTGCCGTTGGCAAAGCTTGAAGCGTTCTTGACACAAGTCAAAGCGATTGACGATGTGGTGAAGGGGATGCCAACCCTCACCATTCATTAAGCCAGCTCCGGTGACAACAACTAAAGACAAAGCAATCCGGCACGAGCTAACACCCATCGCCGTCATCAATGGAATCTTGATCGGCTTGCTCGCATTGGGCGGCAGCATCAGCATTTGGCTGCGAAACGGAGCCGCTTCACAGCCCTCCACAGATGCTGATGCCTCTGCAACCGAAGCCGCACTGTTGCACTACAACCTGATCAGCCATGGCCTATGGCTTGCCATTGTGGCCGGAATCTTGGCCTGGCTCTGGCACGACAGCCGACAACATTCGCCATCAGCAAAGACAACGCCATCAACGCTTCAGAACCTCCTGCAGCAAATACGAAGAGAAATCCGTCTACAACCCATTGCAGCCATTGTGCTGGCCATCGCGAGCCTCTTTTTAATCAGCGAAGCAAGTTGGTTTTACAAAGAAATCATTGGCTGGTACGACGACATCAATGCCAACAATCTGCTTGATAATTTCTCTCTTCGCGCAAATCTTACTAGCGAAACATTCACGCGAAATGACTTTCGCTTTTACCCACTAGCCTTCGCCGATCTACAAATCCTGAGTTGGTTCACACCCTACGTGAAGGTATGGATGCTGTTCAATATTGCTGAACTGATTACCACAATCTATCTGGGAGCTCGCATTGTCAAACACATGACAGAGTCACCGCAAGCAAAAGAACTATTATTGATGTTTAGCCTCCTATTTATTGCAACAGCTCCAGCAGCATTTAGCTATTTACAGTTCATTTATAGTGAACGTATACTCACCTTTTTATTCGCAATTTTTACCTGGAATTATCTGGCTTTCCAAACAACCAGATCACGAAAGTCAGCCAATCTTGCATTGGCGGCAGCATTAATTGGATCCTTTTGCAAGGACACGGCAATTCTTCTATTTGCAATCCCTGCGGCAACAACAACAATTGGCGGAATATTTGCGAACCATCATTCAATTCCGGTGATACGACGTGATGGATGGAAGGCATGGATGCGCCACTTCCGGCTTGAACTTTGGATCTTTAACCTTTCACTATTTTTTCTAACCTCATTTCTCTATCTCACATATTTGCCGAGCATCATTGCTGGGGAAGCTCGCTATGACGCGGAGCTGAGCATGAATCAAATTGAGCCTGACGCAAGATTTATTTTCTTAATCGCTTTCAGCATCTGGAGCTTACTGAAAATCATTTCAGGGAAGCGAGACGTGAATCTGCTGGACGGGATCAATCTTGCAGCTTTGACATATGCGGGTGGCTTGTACTGGCTGGTTGGCTTCAGCTCATCCAATTACATGTCACTGCCGATCCATTTCGTGGCAGTGATCGACATCTTGGCAATCTGGTGCATGGGCCCAAGACCATGGTTACAAAACAACCTCAACGCCAAAGCCATCACCGGCATTGGTTTTTTATGCAGCTCAGCAATCATTTATACGGAGCTTCAGTTTCCAGGAAATGCTTATTCGCGAATCAAAAACATAACGCGAACGCATCGCTCATGGGAAGGAACATACAACCAATCATCATTAGTTCTCAGAGAAGCAAGAGAACAGGGCAAAGAAGTGAATGTGATTATTTCAAAGTCCTGGTTTCGTCGCTTTAATCATCTCAAACGCCTTCATTACGACAGACTGATCTATCTGAACGAAGACAGTAAAAACTACTTGATTATCGACGGGAAAGACAAAGGTAGTTCCTACATTCCACAGAAAGGAGACTATTTCCTGGATCTCGATACCGGCAAAAAACGCATGAAGGAGTTCGGATTAAACCTCAAAGATTTCGAACTAATTTACAAATACAGTCCAAACGTCAGCAACGGGCACATCTATATCAAGAGCCGCTAATCCATGGAAAAACGTAGGCCAGTGAGCTCCTCGCAAGCAGTTCGTCAGAATTCAAATCAGGGCTCCACCTGGCTGCGATGGACGCTTGGCGTCAGCCTGAGCTCATGCGTCATTCTGCTCGCGGGTCTGGCCTTGGGACAAGGTCTGAGGACCTTTTCCAAAACAGCAGACCTGCTCGCCACACAACTATCAAGCTTCAACGATGTCAGCTATGGCCTGTTCATTGTGATCTTGCTATTCAGCGCAGGCTTGCTGGCGAAAGCTGCCTGGGAGTGCAGCAGACCCAAACCCACGCTCGATTGCGTCTTGGCAGCCAGAAGCATGGTCACCTGGACTCAACGCCATCCAGTTTCAGCGACGCTTTTGATGACGTACTCAGTGATCATCGTTGCCAATAGCAGCTGGTTCTACAAGGAAATTGTGACCTGGTTTGACGACATCCAGGCCTCCCAGCTCCTCGACAATTTTTCTTTACGGTTATCACTGATCAATGAAGTAAGAGGCCGCAATGATTTTCGCTTCTTTCCTCTATCCCACCAAGATCTGCACATTCTGAGCTGGTTCACACCTTTTCCAAAGGTTTGGGGAATTGCCAGCTCCGCTGAGCTGGTTATTACAGTATTAGCAGGCATCAAGATCATCAAAAAACTACGGCACTGGAAAACAGTTGCTGGCATCACGCTGATTACAACTCTGACCTATTTATTCACAACATCGACGGCATACAACTATTTTCAATTTATTTATAGCGAGCGAATACTCACCCTTTGCCTCGCACTCTTTTCACTCTGCTACCTGCATTATCAAAGAACACGATATGACAACATTGCGCTCACCACACTTTTATTTGCGCTGTTTGGCTGCTTTACCAAAGACACAGGAATCCTGCTATTCGCCATTCCTGCTCTAGCCACCCTACTTCTGGGATCATTCGGACTTCATGAAACCTACCCTCACTGGAGAAAAACATCAAAACTCGAATGGATGCACGCCTATCGTCTCGAGCTGAGCATCCTTTGCTTGGTGCTTGTATTCGCCGCAGCATTCACCTGGATGAGCTACATCCCAGGCATCCTTGCCGGAGATCAGCGATACGACGCGAGCCTGCGCTTCACAGTGTTTGAACCAGACCTGCGCTGGCTGATTCTGATGGCGTACACCTTAACGAGAGGTGTCCAAATCACGAATCATCGTGATCAAGCCTGCTTACTTGACACCCTCAATCTCGGTGCAATCACATACAGCGTGGTGCTTTTTGCACTCATCGGCTTTCGAAGCAGTAGCTATATGAGTCTACCGATTCAGTGGATAGCAACACTCGACATTGTCTTTATTTGGTGTGCTCTGGTTACCCCCAAACTTGGCAGCAATTGGAGTAGACAAAACATCACTCTTCTTGGAGCAGGTCTAAGTGCAGGAATCATTGCTGTAGACCACATCTCTCCCAGCAACTTCTACAACCAAGCACGAGACATGCATCTCACCCAACGATCTTGGCAGGCCACAATTCAAGAAGCGCTCAGACTGTCGCGCCGCAACAAAGAAGATGGCCAAGAAGTGAATTTCATCTTTTCCAAATCGTGGTTTAAACACTCTGAATATCTTCGCTCCCTCCCATTCGACAGACTGGTTTACATGGATCCAGACACGCGTGAAACACGCGTGATTGCAGGCATCAACAAGGGACAGCTCTATCAGCCAAAGCGGGGTGATTTATTCCTGAACATCGATTCAGGCAAAAAACTAGTTAAATACGGCATTAACCTCGATTCTTTTGACCTTGTTTATGAATTCACCCCAACTATCAGCAATGGAAAAATTTACCGTCATCGCTGATGGGAGTTGGAATACACAAGTCTTTTGTTCAACTCTGCAAGCCAAGGTAAGCAAAGGGCAAGCTGAGCAAGCCCAGTTGGGTTACGCATCCATGACGCGTCGTAACGAATCGAACGCGCTTTCTTGGCGTCAAAACGCACACGATTGCCTGAAAGAATATGGCTATGAGAAAACACCAGAGGTTGCAACATCTCCTCTTGAAAGTCGAGATTTAACCAAGCACAAAGACGCCGAAGCGTGTCTTCAGGCTCCAGCGCCACCTCCTCATAACCAAGACGAAACACCGGCTTGCCCGACGCCTTGAGCTGGCGTTCATGACGCGCACTGAGCCGCCACCAGCGCAGCAACGGACGTAAGCCTGGCAACCATGCACCTCTTTTCTGACCATCCCGGGCCCGGGAATGCACCCAACTGCGTACATCGCGGGTGAGATGGATGATGCGCACGTCCAGTGAAGGATCATCGAGCATGGGAAGGTTGAAGTCATCCTGAAAAGACTCCACGACCCAGCTAGACGCCATCGAAGAATCTTGAGTACTGGATTGGAGCGTTTCGAGCAGATACTTCAACTTCAGAGGCAATGGTTCATCATCGTGCTCAGGCAGCCAAGTGAGCACGGGCCCCCAGACCGGACACTGCGCAGCGACCTTGCCACAGGTACAGACCCGCTCATGACGCAAAGAGCCACGGAGCTGAGCCGGTCCACGGTGACTCTCTCCAGGCGCAGGTTTCTGCAACAAGCGAACCGCTTCGCCAAGGCCCGTGATCTGAGAATGTGCTCCGAGCGCGAGGTCCAAAATCGTGGTGCCACTGTGGCCCAGGCCGCGAATGAGCAGGAGACGAGAGGGTGAGGAAGTCATCAGAACTTTGCCTGGACAGCACCATCGATCACCTGCTCAAGAAACCGAGTCACGTCACGGAGGTGATGATCAAGAGTGAAGTGTGCCAGCACACGGCTGCGACCAGAAGCGCCGAAACGATCTGCCAAGACAGGATCGGCCATCAGCCGTTCCATCGCCATCGCCATCGCCACCCAATCCCCCTCATCCACCAGGAAGCCGGTTTGCTGATCGAGCACCACTTCGGGGATACCACCATGACGAGTCGCCACGACCGGTAAACCACTCAGCTGCGCTTCCATCACCGCAACGGGATTGCCCTCACTATCCCCATCTGGAGCCACCATCGAATGCTGCACAAAGACACGGACCTGCCGCATCAGCTCCGAGACCTCTTCTTGAGACATCGCACCCAAGAAACGAACCCGATTCTCCAACTGAAGACGTTGAACCAAGCGGCGGGCTTCATTCAGCAAGGGGCCATCACCCACCATCCACAAACTGCCAATGGGTTGGCGATCAAAAGCACGAATGGTCTGAAGAGGGCCTTTCTTGAACACAAAACGGCCAACCGCCAAAAACACAGGAGCTGACGAAGACGGGAGACTGCCATGAAACAGATCTGCGTTAGCCCCTGATGCACTGACCAACACTCGCGCCGGATCAGCACCGAGTTTCAGCAGCGTTTGAAGCATGGGCTGGGATTTGCAGATGATCCCCTGAGACAACATCAGCAGTCGTCGATAGCGGGAAGACAGCACTCCAAACTTGCCTTGAGCAGAGAGATCAGAACCTCGGAAATGCACCACGAAGGGAACGCCTGTGGCGGCAGCAGCCTCCATGACGCGCACCGCATGAAAGCCGAACTCCGCCATGACGAGATCGGGTTGATGCCGACGAATCAAGCAGCGAGCAACACAGGCTGCAGGCCAACTGGCAAGGCGCAACAGACCGAGACGCGTGAAGACCTTGCTTAACCAAACAGCAAGCCCATAAGCCAATCGATCTGGATCATGAAAGGGCCGCTCATCGCCAAAGTAGGCCTGCACAGCAAAGGGCAATCCGGCAAGGTTCGCGCGCACAAAGGTTTCAGATGCGGCTCGGCGTGTCGGTGCAAAGACCAGCAAGCGGGACTGTCGAGCAGCTGAGTCAGACAAGGTTGGTCAGCTCCTCAAGGGCCTTGACCATCTGGCTGCGAAGTCGCTCTTGTGCATATCGCTCCCTCACCGAGATCGCTTCCTCGGCAAGGCGTTGCCGCTCTTCAGGCGTCCGGAGCAGCTCATCCAGGCATTGAACCCAGTGACGATCAGAGGCATCCGATGCCAGCAGACGACCATTGACCCCATCGGTGATCAGATCCGCTGGCCCTTGAGGACAATCAGCGGCAACACAACAACAGCCAGCAGCCATGGCCTCCAACAACACATTGGGGAAGCCTTCATACCGGGACGACAAAACAAAGATCTGACTCCGGCTGTACCAGTCGGCAACATTGCCGACACGCCCGGGGAAGTGGAGTCGCTGCGGAAGATCAGGAGTCGACGGGAGTAAGCGACGCAGATCGTCCTGCTGATTGCGACCGTGATAAGGACGATCGTCCAAACCAACGATCACCAGTTGAAGGTTGGGATAACGCTGCGCCAAAGGAACCCACCAGCGCAGCAAACGGTCAAAGCCTTTCTGCTGAGCTTTTGTCCCGACCGCTAACAACACAGGATCTGACTGATGGACGTCAGCCTGCGCCAGCCACTCATCGACATCAACAAACGGTTGAAACGCAGGCAGCGGCCACTGCACTGGATTGGGTAGAAGCAACTGTCGCTTCGCAGCCAAATGCTCCAGCATCCAGTCACCAGCAGCATGGGTCTGCACCAGATGCAGCGCAGCCCAGGGGTAACTGATGCGTCTGAGCGCACTCCAGATCAGGCCGATT
>Ga0163109_10001564_pt1 | contig 18044 bp, 17 predicted proteins | sample CRUFie1St13metaG_FD_108704 | JGI IMG/M metagenome (GOLD analysis project Ga0163109, IMG submission 108704) | Marine microbial communities from the Costa Rica Dome - CRUD Field 142mm St13 metaG | ecosystem: Environmental > Aquatic > Marine > Oceanic > Photic zone | place: Costa Rica: the Eastern... | reverse complement strand
TCCAATCCGCCCAAGCCCAAGGCATGGCGTGCCGTTGTTCCGGTGACAAGTCTCGTGCGAGGACGAAGTAGTGGCCCGGTGTGCGCTCATCAAGACCTCTTTGTTGAAGGCTGGAAAATTCCGACTCGCTCATGGCGTTTCTCAGCCAAGCACCTTGGCCGTACCACGTCGAGAAGAGCAGGCCGCTGCTTTGTTGATGGCCGTGTTGTTCCCCTCTTCGCAGGTGGTATTTGCTGGGAGCATACTGGTGGGTGTTGGCGATGAGCAGGTCGTTCATGGCCGGATCGGTGGTGAAGCGGTTACCTGACGTGGTGTCGATGATGGCCTGAAGTCTCGGCAATTCGTTGATGACGGCGTTGCCTTCAATGACGCTGTTCAAATCTTGCTCAAAGGTGGATATGGAGGAGTCCATGTAGAATCCATAACTTCCATCAGGGTCTTCGCTTCGAGGATGAGAATTGACGCCCATAACAGGTGTTGCTGCGTCGATGTTGTGGGACAGAGAAGTCAAGGTGCCATCACCACCAAAGACGATCACCAAATCTCGAGCGATGAAATCCGCTCTACGAACGTGCTCACGCGGTTTGTAATCCACGTGGTGCTCCGCAGCGGCCAGGGTTTGTAAGATGGCTTTGAGCGCCATCAACCCGTCATCGTGAACTTCCTCGAAGTTTTTTTTGTACACCACCAGGATGTTCACGAGCCTTCCCTCCGACCCGACCAAGGGTTCCTGCTTCAAGAACACAACCCTTCCTTCAAAAACGAGAAACTATGAAGAGGCACCGCCAATTGGTTAGAACATGCAAAGCGGAAGCCCTTGGGACGATGCTCCCAACGTAAACCAACCGGACGTCGAGGAAACGGCGCAGCAGGCCCCACCCTCAATTTCCATTACCGACGGGTTTGCGCCGATGAACCAGGGCACCATGCTCACCGGCACCACGCAGATGCCCTCAGGGCAACTGATCTATCTTCAACCGCCCTCCGGCGCCGCCAAAGTGGTTGGTATTCTCGTGGTTATCTACGGCGTTCTTCTCGGTGTCTTTGCCAATCTGTTCAGCCTCCTCGGCTCCCTAGACCTCGGCAATGCCGTGTTTATCAGCCTTGATGTCGTGAACACCCTGCTCGGCGTGGCCACCGTGATTGGTGGTATCATGTTGATGAATTACCAACGACGTGGTGTCATGCTGTTGCTTCTTGTCGTGGCTCTCTCAACCGCTGTCGGTATCGGACAGCTTTCGATGGCCGACCAGGTCTACGAGCAAATGTTGGATGAGGGGCAGATTTCACAGGATGAATACGATTCAATTCAGAGCGTCGACGGCATCATCCAAGGCATTGGCATCGCCTTCGTGTTGTTCTGCAACGCCACCTGCGGTTTGCTGGTGGCCATCCCGTTGATGGTCTCAAACAACGGTCTGGACGAGAGTAAATTGTTTGGATAGCCACGGTCTTGGACCAAGCAATCTGAGCGTGATGTTCATACCCCTCGTGAGGGTCCACCAAACCATGAGCGAAGACGTGGTCATTGTCGGCGGTGCTCGCACACCGTTTTGTGAATGGGTTGGCGGAAAGCGAGGCGACGGCAAAGCCGGTGGCGCCTTGAAAACGGTCAGCGCACAAGACCTTGGGGCCATCGCCATTCAGGGTGCGCTTGAAAAGTCGGGAACGGCCGCTGACGCCGTCGACCATGTGGTGATGGGCTACGCTCTGCAAACCTGCTCACAATCCATTTACGGGGCCCGTCATGCCGGTCTCAAGGCGGGTATCCCTCAGGAGGTACCCATGCTCACGCTTTCTCGCATCTGCGGGTCTGGCATCCAGTCCATCGTCTCCGGAGCTCAAATGATCATGCTTGGCGAAGCCAACACCGTCGTCTCGGGGGGTATGGAAAACCTCTCGCAGGCCCCTCACATTCTGCGAGGGGCGCGCGACGGCTGGAAACTCGGTCGCTCGCCCAAAGTTGAAGACTACATGATGACCAATCTGCAAGACATGACTTGCGGTTTGTTCATGGCGCAAACCTCGGACGAATTGTGCAAGCGAAAGGGCGTTACGCGAGAAGAAATCGACGCCTTTGCTGCGCTTTCTCACGCACGCACCACGACCTCCATTGACAACGATGTGTTCGAGGCCGAAATCGTTCCAGTCTCCATCAAATCTCGACGCGGTGAGACGGTCCTGAACCACAAAGACGAGGACCACGTTGTACGGGGTACCACGCAGGAATCCCTTTCAGGGCTTCCGACGGCTTTCGGTCCGGAATCTTTCGTCACAGCAGGCAATGCTTCCGGTGTTGTTGACGGTGCGGCCGCTGTGGTCATCAAATCGGCCAGCCAAGCCAAAGCAGACGGCGATGCTCCAATGGCACGCATCGTGTCTTGGGGCATCGTTGGCCTTGAACCCGCCATCATGGCCTACGGGCCGGTTCCCTCCTCCCGTAAAGCGCTTGAGCGAGCGGGCTTGACCGTTGAAGACATTGACCGTTGGGAGATCAACGAAGCCTTTGCAGGACAAGCCGTCGCCTGCGTAAAGGACCTTGGTCTCGATGTCGAGAAGGTGAACGTGAACGGTGGAGCGGTTGGTCTTGGCCACCCACTGGCCGCCACGGGCACCCGTTTGGTCCTGACCTTGGCCCATGAATTGCGCCGCTGCGGTGGTCGCTACGGTGTGGCGACGGCGTGCATCGGTGGCGGTCAAGGCATTGCCATGGTGATCGAGTCCATCAACGGCTGAATTGAGCCACATCGCCCGCGTAGCGCAACAACACAACGGTCACCAATACCATGAAGCCCTTCATGATGGTTTCTTGGCTGAAGCGCTCAATACCAAAATCGGCCCCGTTGGTTGCACCAGCATACGCCAACAGCGGAAGAAGGATGAGCCACCAGGGCTGTGCGAGCAACCCGCCGAACAATCCAGCGGGTGCGGTGGTGAGGAGGGCAAGAATCGCCACAGGCACCACCACCATCATCACGGAGAGGCTTGAACCAATGGCGGTGCGTCCGTCCAAGCCGGCTTGTTGTTGGAGCACCGGGACGTAAATGACGCCTGCTCCAATGCCCAAAACAGACGATAATGCCCCGCCGATGCCGCTGCCCACCCGAAGGGGGAAGTGTTGCAGCGAGGCGATTTTCTTCTCGTCTTCAACCGAGGACTGAACGTTGTCTGAACGGTGTTTGTTCCACGTACGAATCAACGCCCAAATCAGCATGACGATGGAGAGCAGCTTGAACACCGTGTCCAAACCGTCGCCCAAGGCGTTGACCACGCCGACCCCGATCAACGCTCCCAGAAGGGCTCCATAAATGGCTGATTTTGTGGCTTCTTCGTCGTAAAATCCCTCAAGGCGATGTCTTCGGCCGCTCCCGATGCTGACCGACCATGTCAAGGTGAGCGACACGGCCAAGATGGTGCCGTCAATGGGCCAGCCCGCTCCGTAGTGCAACAGCGGCACGAACAACATACCACCGCCCAAACCAAGCGGTGCAAAGATGAAGGCAATCAAGAAGACGCCGCTGATCACAAGCATCGCTTCAAGCACATGTCTCACCCTCCCGGCCATCGGGGTTGTCACCTCCTGATGTTGCTCGTTCATGATGTTGCCCCATCTGACGGGGGTGGGTGATGGAGGAAGGTTTCATTAGGTAAGTCACGGTGCAGGTATCATGGATACAATGACCATCGTCATCATCGCCGTAGCCGCTGTCTTCGCCCTTATCCTGATTGTCTGGTTTTTCTCGACGTGGAACCGCCTCATCAATTTGGACGAAAACGCACAAAACGCTTGGAACAACATCGACGTTTTGCTCAACCAACGCTACGACATGATTCCCAACATGGTGAACATCGTGAAAGGCTATGCCGAGCACGAAGCCGGTATTTTTGACGCCTTTGCAAAAGCCCGTCAAACCGCTGCAGGGGCGCTCGCTCAGGGCGATGTCGCCGGTGTCGCTGCCGCTGAGGGCATGCTGGCCGGAATGCTCCCCCGAATCAACATGGTGGCCGAGCAATACCCCGACCTCAAAGCCAACACGAACTTCTTGAACCTCCAGAACCAACTGGTTTCCTTGGAGAATCAAATCGCTGACCGACGGGAATTCTACAACGCTGCCTCCACCAATTTCAACAAGGCCATTCAGATGATCCCTTCCAACATCGTGGCCGGCATCAAGGGTTGCGTGCGACGGGAACTCTGGTCCGTTGAAGGCGTCGCTCGCGAGAACGTTCAAATCTCGTTCTGAAGCCACTGAGGTATCGGTGTCGACCGAATGAACGAGGTTACACCATGTCGGACGCTCCCGTGATCGATGTTCGAGAAAACCTTCGTTTGCTCGGTACCGCACACGTTGCGACCTCTTCCGTCGAAGCAGTTCGTCAACAAATTGACGCATACCAACCCGACGTTGTCGCAGTCGAGCTGTGCCAAAGTCGGCATGACACCTTGGTGAGCGATCGAAGGCTGGACAAAGAGGGCTTGCTCAAGGTCATCAAAGAAGGCAAAGCCCCGATGGTCCTGCTGCAATCCATGCTCTCCGCTGAGCAACGGAAATTTGGCATCAACGAGGGTCAACAACCGGGGGCAGAACTGCTGGCTGCAGTGCAGGCGGCCAACGCAGTTGGTTGTGAAGTTGCTCTGGTGGACCGCGACATTCAGACCACCCTGCGCAGAGCATGGAAACGCATGCGACTACGAGAAAAGTGGCGCCTGTTGTCTTCCTTGCTCGCAGATGAGGACGATGATGAGGAAATCGATGTCGACCAACTGCTTCAGGACAGCGACCTGTTGTCCTCGATGATGGAGGAACTGAAGGGTTTCTCGCCCGGGGCGGGAGAGGTCCTTATCGACGAGCGCGACACCTACATCGCCGCGAAGTTGAACGCCCTTGATGAAAACAAACGCATTCTTGCTGTGTTGGGGGCTGGCCACCTCAACGGTGTGGCTCAGAAAATTGGCGATGCACCTGATTCTATAGAATCAAAGCATCTTGAAGAACTCCCCTCGCCTTCCGTGATGCGACGCTTCCTTCCGTGGGCGTTTCCGCTCGTGATGATCGGTGTGCTGGCAGCGGTGGTTTCAACGAGCCGGGACGTCGACTGGTTGACGTTTTTCACCGTATGGACCGCAGCCAACGCCGTCTTTGCAGCCTTGGCGTGCCTGATCGCCCGAGGGCATCCGCTGGCGGTCTTGACCGCTGCCCTTGCCTCGCCCATCACCTCGCTCAACCCTGCGTTAGCGGCGGGGTGGTTTGCAGGTTATGTGCAGCTGCGGTTGGCCGAACCGACGGCCGAGGATTTGCAGCAGTTTCTCAAACTCGAAGACCTCTCTTCGTTTTGGTCAAACCCAGCCGGCAAGGTCTTGTTGGTGACGGCGCTGACCAACCTTGGCTCAATGCTGGGTGCTTGGGCAGCACCGTTGATTCTCCTGGGTGGCCTTGGATTAGGATGAGCCCAGCCTCAGCGAGGCGAAGACGTCAACGTGTTCCTGAACATCATGCACTCGCACGAGATCGATTTGCATACGGTGTGCAAGCGCAGCCAAACCGAGGGTACCGGCGAGCCGGTCCTCCGGGTTTGCATGGCCCGTGAGGTGGCCGACGACGCTTTTTCTTGAAACTCCCCAGAGCAACGAACCGTCGGAGGCTAAGGGTTCACGTCCAGAGCGCAAAAGGGCAAGGTTGTGGTCTTGCGTTTTTCCAAAACCAATGCCAGGGTCCACACAGATGAGGTCCTCAAGATGACCCTCCTTGACGAGGTGCTGCTTGACCTTCTGAAGCATGCCTGCGACTTCGTGTACAACATCATCGTAAGTTGGGTTGGTTTGCATTGACCCCGGTTCGCCCTGCATGTGCATGATGCAGACACCGCACCCCGCTTTGAGCACGAGGTCAACCATGGCGGGTTCACGCAGACCGGAGACGTCGTTCACGAGATCTGCGCCTGCGAGCAACGCTGCATGCGCAACCTCAGCATGGCGCGTGTCCACCGAGATGAGTCCCTTCGGACGTGCGGCGCGCAGACCTTCAATCACGGGGACCACGCGTTGTTTTTCGGTCGCAACTCCCACCGGCTCTGCGCCGGGTCGGGTGGATTCCCCACCGACGTCCACCCAAGTTGCTCCGGCATCCCACATTGCGAGGCCTCGCCGAACGGCAGCTTCGCCGACGCTCCGACTCCCCTCGAAAAACGAATCATCGGTGGCGTTGACGATTCCCATGATTTTCGGAGCGCCATCAAACCTCAATGCCGTGGCAATTCGTCTTCGGCGGTCCGGTGTGAACCCAAAGTCCGCAGTCATCGGCCTGCCCAGTTCGGCAGGTTTGATAAGTTGTTACGCAAAAGGGCTTCCATGTCCGAAGCGGATGCATTGCTGGAAAGCGAGGCTTCCCTCGAACATCACCACACGCGAGCCGACAATTCCATGCCTCCCGGTGCAGAATTCGCTGAGCGCATCCTGAAACGCCTCAACCCTCGCAATCCAGAAATCGTTTACGACATGGCGGCACGAGCATCAAAAAACGGTGGCATGCTCATCACGCTCATGGTGGTGGTCTGGTGGCTGTTCATCGGTGTAAAAAGCGACGACTTGTCCGCCGGTGTTTCGGTCTTCTTTTCGCTGAATTTTGAGCAGGCTGCCCTTGCGGTCATGGTGCTTTCTTTGTTTTCCGCACTGCTGACCGAATTCAGTCGAGACATGGGGAAAATCCTGCCATCCACCGCCGCTGGGGGCATGCTCATCTTGGCGGGACTGTACGTGGCCGAGCCGCTTGTGGCTGCTCTCTTCCTATCCGATTCGGACCTTGATGTTCAGGTGGGTTTGTGGCGAACCGTTCGATTGGGCATCCTTTGGGGAGGCACCACCTTTGGTTCAAACCTCATCGTCAACGCCCTTCTGCTCAAGTGGCTGATTCGCTTCATGGTCTCGCACGATGTTGATTTTCCAGACCGCAACGAGCAACAACATTCCCTGACCGGCGGGAGTCCTCCGGCCGGAGATTGAACGCTACCCTCATGAAGACGAGGCCAGTCGCCAACCCATGAGCCCCACGCCGTTCAACGTCTTGAGGCTCGGCCATCGCAAGGGACGAGATCCTCGAATCACAACCCACCTTGCGCTTGTATCCCGTGCGCTTGGCGCAACCAAGTTTTTGTTGGCGGGTGACGAGGATAAGGAACTCTTCGAAAACATCGCCTCGGTCAACGAACGATTTGGCGGAGGGATGGACTGTGAGCATGTGGAGGGGGCTATGGGGTGGCTGCGCAGGTTTACTCAACAGGACGCCGGCGACGGCGAGCCTGGGGTCGTTGTTCACTTGACCATGTACGGTGAGCCCTATCGAGACGTGATTCCTCGCATCCGGAGGGACCGACCTGTTGTGGTTGTCGTTGGTGGTGCAAAAGTGCCGAGCGATGTGTTTGAACACGCTCAGTACAACGTGGCCGTTGGAAATCAACCGCACTCTGAAGTTGCCGCCCTTGCCTTGTTCATGGAGGCATGGTACGGTCAAGGCGGAACCGAGCGACACTTTCCAAACGCACGGTTGGTGATTGAACCCTCCGCTCGAGGAAAGTCGGTCGTTGACCACGACAAGAAAAAGGAAAGTTGACAATATCCTACTCGCCTTACTGCGAATTAATTTTTCCGATTTACTTGAGGTTGATGCCGTTCTGCTTTCATGGAACTGCGCACCCAATCATTATGGGGGGCCTTTTCCGACAAAATCCAATGTTAGGGGGCGGCATTGCAAATACGCGCTCTCTACCGGCGACCCATCGTCTGTACAATCCGTCCGGTCTCGACATTCCTGACGCAGCAGATGGACTCGCCAGCGGTGAACCGCTTCCAGCGGCTGCTCAGGGTGCGGGGGTCCTGTTGACGGCGGACGGTGGACGTTATCCCGGCGAGTTGTTCGGGGCCAACACGATCGGTTCTGGAGAATTGGTCTTTACCACCGGCATGATGGGGTATCAAGAATCCTTGACAGACCCTTCTTTCGCCGGTCAAGTGTTGACGTTCACCTACCCGCTTATCGGCAATTACGGCGTTCACGCCGGCGCATCTGAATCGGGTTGCGTATGGCCAAAAGGCGTCGTGGTGCGGCATGCAATGCACCAGCCCGACCACCGAAACTCCGTCGGGACCGTTGATGAATTCCTTCGTTTGCACGGTGTACCCGGGATTCACAAGATTGACACGCGTGCCATCACCAAGCGGGTTCGGGAACTCGGAACCGTGCTCTGCGTGTTCGGTCCCGTCGAGCGAGAAGACGAGATGATGGCCCAACTGGGTGCGCTCACGTCTCCCGAACTGGAGGATTTGGTCGACGAGGTTTCCATTGACGAGCCGTTGGAGTTGAACCCCGGGTCGACCGATGAGCTTGGCGGGCGGAAACCTCGGCTCGGTGTGCTCGATTGCGGGGTTAAACACAACATTCTGCGCCACCTTTGCATGCTTTTCGATGTGGTCTGGTGCCCACCGGACATGGACTACGAGCGACTGCGAAAGGATTACGCCATTGATGCGCTTTTTTGCAGCAACGGGCCCGGGGACCCTGCGCACCCCGGTAAAGCCACAACGGCACGAAACACGCTGGCCCGTGCGGTCCAAGACGGCCTGCCCGTCATGGGCATCTGCCTCGGCCATCAACTCATGGGGCTCGCCTCGGGTTTGCAAACCTACAAGATGCGCTACGGCCATCGCGGCGCCAATCAACCGGTGGTCGACCTTCAGGACCAAACCGTCTCCATCACGAGTCAAAACCACGGTTTTGCCGTTGCTCATCCAAACGACGGGATGCTTGCTGCGCATCCGACCGGAGCGACCTCTCCCCCGGTCACCAACCAGCACGGATCGGAAGTCGAGGTGCGGTACGTCAACGCCAACGACGGGACGGTCGAGGGACTTGATGTGATTGGAAAGCCCTGCTTCACGGTTCAATTCCATCCTGAGGCTTGCCCGGGACCTCACGATGCCGCACCTCTTTTCCTTCGTTTCCGGGCCGTTGTGGACGCCCACCTCGGAGGTGAGTCGTGATGCCGCGCCGAGACGACCTTGAACTCATCATGGTCTTGGGCAGCGGGCCCATCAAAATCGGACAAGCCGCCGAGTTTGACTTCTCGGGCTCACAGGCTGTTCGTGCCCTTCGAGAGGACGGCTACAAGGTCATCCTCGTCAACTCAAATCCGGCAACCATCCAGAACGACCCCGAGATGGCGGACATCGTGTACATCGAACCGCTGTTGCCCGAAACCATCGCCAAGATTCTCGAAAAGGAGCGACCCTGCGCTTTGTTGGCGGGCATGGGGGGCCAAACCGCGCTCAACATCGCCAGCGAGTTGTCCCACAACGGTACGCTTGAGCGTCTGGGCGTAGAACTCATTGGCTCGGACTTGGACGCCATCGATAAGGCAGAGGACCGCGAGTTGTTCAACAAGGTCTGTGAATCGATCAACCTGCCCATCAGCCAAGCCGTGGCTTGCAATTCCATCGATGAAGTGATCGCAGCTGCGGAACTGATCGGCAGTTGGCCCATCTTGATTCGACCGGCCTTCACCCTCGGAGGTTTGGGCGGTGGAACGGCTCGGGACATGGGTGAACTGGTTGAAATTTCCCAACTGGGTCTTCGTAATTCCCGAATTTCCCAGGTGTTAATCGAGGAGTCCATTTTGGGATGGCAAGAACTCGAATACGAAGTGATGCGAGACGAGGCCGACAACGCCACCATCGTCTGTACGATGGAAAACATCGATCCCATGGGTGTCCACACCGGTGAGTCCACCGTCGTCGCTCCGCTGCAATCCTTCAGCGACGCCGACCACCAGCGTCTGCGAAATCAGGCGTTGGCGCTCATTCGGGCGTTGAACATCAAGGGCGGTTGCAACGTCCAATTTGCTTTCAACCAGTTCACCGGGGAAATACGTGTCATCGAAGTGAATCCTCGTGTCTCGCGGTCCTCTGCCCTCGCTTCCAAAGCAACCGGCTACCCCATCGCCCGGATGGCCGCAAAGATTGCGGTGGGCTACACCTTGGACGAACTGCCCAATCCAATCACGGGTGAGGGCACGACCGCTGCTTTTGAGCCAACCTTGGACTACTGCGTGGTAAAAATTCCGCGCTGGCCGTTCGACAAGTTTCGCACGGCCGACCGGACCCTGGGGACCTCCATGAAGTCCACCGGTGAAGTGATGGCCATCGGTCGAAATTTCGAAGAAGCCTTCCTCAAAGCATGGGCTTCGCTTGAACAAGGTTGCGCACACCCTCGTCCGTTGACACGAGCGGACGAGTCTGAGGGCGAGGGGATGTCTCAGCGGGCGCACGAGGCGCTTCCTGACAACACGCTCGTGGAGTGGCTGGCCGTGGCTACGGACCGTCGCATGGGTGCGTTGTTGGAAGCCTTCCGACGCGGGTGGACCGTCGAGCGCGTTCATGAAATCACCCGCGTCACACGCTGGTTCCTCTACGGGTTCGAACGCTTGGCGCAAATGGAACGCAGCATCGTCGAACGGGGTGTTTCTCCGGCAGAATTGACCGAGGAAGAGCTTCGTTTGTGGAAAAGCCACGGCTTCAGCGATGCACACATCGCCGATGCGCTGGCGGGCTTCCCGCCAGAGGGTCTGAAATCACTGGCGGCCGGACAAGATGAGCGAGCCGTCATGTTGCGTCGACACCACGTGAACCTCCATCCCGTTTACAGAATGGTGGATTCCTGTGCGGCAGAATTCGCTGCGAAAACCCCCTACTACTACTCCACCTACGAGCCTCACGGCCTTCCTGGCATCGATCTGCTTCCAAAGATGGAGGAGCGGACCAAGGAACGCCTGGTGGCCATTGGAAGCGGACCGATTCGGATCGGTCAAGGCATCGAATTCGACTACGGTTGTGTGCATGCCGTCAAGGCCATTCGTGAAGCGGGGAAGGACGCCATCCTCATCAACAACAACCCCGAGACGGTTTCCACGGACTTTGATACCTCCGACCGTTTGTATTTCGACCCTTTGACATTAGAGTATGTGAGTGAAATCTTACTCAGGGAACAGGCCCACGGAATCCTGCTCCAATTTGGGGGCCAAACCGCCATCAATTTGGCCTTGCCGCTCGAGGCCCGCCTTCCTGATTTGGCGGCGAACGGCCTCAACCTCGCCATCATGGGAACATCGTGCGATGCCATTGACGAAGCCAGCGACCGTGAGCGGTTCGAGGCCTTCGCCAGTCGAAACGGGCTTCGCATGCCCCGAGGGGCAACGGGAACCTCAGCGGATGATTTGCGGGCTGCGGTTGAGGAAATCGGCTTCCCGGTGCTCGTGCGTCCCTCCTATGTCTTGGGCGGTCGCGGCATGGAAATTTTGTCCAACCAGCAGCAACTCGACGGCTACCTGCGCGAGGCGTACCTTACACCCGACAAGCCCCTGCTTGTGGACGAATACTTGGGCCATGCGACCGAAATTGACGTCGACGCTGCTTCGGACGGCGAGGAAGTTCTGGTGGGGGCCATCATGGAACACTTGGAAGAAGCGGGCATTCACTCAGGCGACTCGACGTGCTTCATACCAGCTCAAAACATCGCCAGCGACATGTTGGAGCGAATTGCCGAGCAAACCAAAATCATCGGAATCGGCCTGAAGATCAAAGGATGTTTCAACATTCAATTCGCCATCCAGGGTGATGATCTGTACGTGCTTGAAGTCAATCCACGTTCGTCCCGTACCGTCCCGTTTGTGGCCAAAGCCTCCGGCCTGCCGCTCGCTCGAATTGCGGCGAGGATCACCATCGGACAACCGCTCAAGACCCAAGAAATCCCTCGCCGAACCTCCGGCCAAGTGTGCGTGAAGGCTCCGGTGTTCCCGTTCATCAAACTGCGCGGTCTCGACCCTGCACCGGGCCCCGAGATGAAATCCACGGGCGAGGTCTACGGGTCAGACGAACGGGCCGACTTGGCTTACCTCAAAGCAAGATTGGCCACCGAAGTCCCCGTCGCGACGGAGGGGGGGGCCTACCTCACGGTTCGCGACGAAGACAAAGAAAACTTGGTAACTGTGGCTCGTGAACTCGTGAACATCGGCTTCACGCTCTACGCAACCGGCGGTACCGCAGATGCACTCCGCCGGCACGAGATACCGGTGACCACCGTGTACAGAATCGCTGAAGGAAAGCACCCCGATGCCCTGGACCTGATGCGTCAAGGGAAGGTCAGTTTCATTGTGAACGTGCCAACGGTCTCAGGTGGAGCGGTGCGGGACGGGAACATGATGCGAAGGTTGGCGGTTGAACTCAACATTCCGTTCGTCACCACCATGCGAGGTGCGACCATGGAGGTGGCTGCGATGCGTGCCAGCATCGAAGAAGATCTGGAACCTCGTAAACTGACCGTTCATTACTGAGTAGGCGAAAAGCATCCCTTTATGCCCTCCTTCACGATGTTGAGCCTATGAGCGAGGGCAGTTTTTCGTTCTCAGCGGGAACCAGCAAGGCTGCTGGCCGCAACGGAGCGATTGGAAAAGCGCTGCAAAGCGTCAGCCCTGCTGATGCAGAGGCTTGGGTGTGGCTGTCCTATGATCAGTTGAACCTGGCCTTTCTTGAATCGCTGGAACTCAACAACACCGGTGTGGTGCTGATCGAATCCTCATCCAAGGCCAGACGCCGACCGTATCACCAGCAGAAATTAGGTGTCCTCTTGGCCAATCAACGCCACTTTGCCGTTGAGCTTCAGGAGCAAGGCGTACCCGTGCTGTACCTGTTGAGCACCGAAACCTATGCCGACGTCTTGGCTGAGGTTTCGCAAACCGTCGGACCTTTGCATTGTTTTCATCATGCTGAACGGGAATTGCGAAAAGAGGTTGAATCACTCATCACCTCGGGGGCGTTGATTGAACACGCTCATCCCGGGTGGTTAACACCTCAGTCGTGGTTTGTTGAGAGCGTTGGTGTGGAACCTCCGTTTCGCATGGACGCGTTCTATAGAAAAGTACGGCAGCAGACCGGCTGGATGATGGAGAATGGAAAACCCGTCGGTGGGAAGTACAGTTTTGATGCCGAAAACCGGTTTCCGTGGAAAGGGGACCCGCCTGCACCCGCTCCTCCGGTGTACGATGTTGATGCCATCGACCGGGAAGTGGAGGCCATGATCGGTGCGGTTTACGGCGAGCATCCGGGCAGTGTCGACCTCACGACTCAACCAACTTCTGCCGAACAGGTCGAGGCCTCGCTTCGTTTTGCGCTTGACTGCCTGCCCAACTTTGGAACCTACGAAGATGCGATGTCGGAAAAAAGTCGAGGCCTGTTTCACTCACGGCTGGCCACGCTGGTAAACTTGCACCGAATCATGCCGGCTCGTCTCGTCGACGCCGCGCTCACCAGTTCTGCCCCCCTCAACAGCGTTGAGGGCTTTGTAAGGCAGATGATCTGGCGGGAGTATGTACGCCATATCCACGAAGTGACGGACGGCTTCCGCACCCTCGAGGTTGAACGTACCCCCTCCAGACGAGGCGCCGGTTGGGAGAAGTTTGTTGAGAACGATGACGAGCCCCACCCAAATCACCTGATTCAGACAAACCCGCTCCCCGAGGCCTTCTGGGGGAAAACCAGCGGTTTGCGTTGCCTTGATGCCTCGGTTGCGTCGGTTATGGAAGACGGATGGACCCATCACATCCCTCGGCTGATGGTCCTTAGCAACATCGCCAATCTGTTGGACGTCAACCCTCGCGAACTCACCGATTGGTTTCACGCCGGATTCATCGATGCCTACGATTGGGTGGTGGAGCCGAACGTTTTGGGCATGGGAACCTTTGCCTTGGGAACCGCCATGATGACCAAACCTTACGTGGCTGGGTCAGCCTACATCAACAGGATGAGCGACCACTGCAAATCTTGCCAGTTCCATCACAAGAAAACATGCCCCATGACCCGCCTTTACTGGGCTTACCTCAACCGTCATCGTGAGGCTTTTGCGGGCAATCATCGAATGGCCATTGCGCTCAAAAACGTCGCCCGGCGAGCCGAGGAGGAGAAGGTGTTGGACAGCATCACGTTTGACCATGTGCGTGAGACGTTGCTGGCAGGTCGTGAACTCCGTCCTTCGACGGATGGCGACCTTCGTGCTTGGTCATGAGTTTCTTCGGGACGGCTGACAGGTTGGACAGTAGTCCAACCGGCGCCCGCCGTATCGCAACCGAAGAACAAGGTCGCCGCACGTTAAGCAAGGCCGGTCGTTGCGGCAGAACACGGCGTGGCGCCACATGCGTCGGGGTTCACCACGCTCCTTGCTGGCTTTGGCGACGTCCAGGTTCACGGTGATTCCGCTGTGTTCGTAAGCCTGAACGGTCACCGATTTGATGCAGTTCGCCCATCGTTCGAGCGTTTCCTCGTCAAGATCGCACGGGCGGTCGTCGGGATGCACGCCGGCCATGTGGAGAATCTCTGACCGCAGATAATTTCCCAGACCGGCGAAGCTACGCTGGTCAAGCATCAACGTAGCACCCTTTTTTCGGTGGATGCTTTTGGATTTGAGGTGGTCAAGCAAGTCCTCGGCCGTGATGGTTTCATCGAGCACATCGGGACCGAGGCGAGCAAGAAACGGATGGCCGTTCTCTTCCGGAGTGGGCAACAGCACGATGTCGGTGGCCGACCACAGACGAACGGCGTGTTTGTCGGTGATGAAAGCCGCTCGAAGGCTTCGGTTGGAGCGGGGGTCGGTGGTTTTCAGGTGCACGGTCCAGCGGCCGTAAAGTTGGTTGTGACTGTACATGGTGTAGCCGCTGCTGAAGCGAATGAGCATGGCTTTTGCCCGACTGGTCACGCTCAAGACCTCATGGCCCAAAATGAGCGAATCGGCTTGCGAAAGGGAAGGAAAGGGCCAGTCGCCGTCCTCGATGACCTTGCCGACCAGCGCTTTTCCGATTTTATCGGCGGCGCGACGAATCTCGGGGCCTTCAGGCATGCCTAGAACTCATCAAACATGGTTATCAAAACCTGTTTGAAACGGTACGTTGGAATCTTAAGCATGAATCGTCAACGGAAACTGATGTTGGCCATTTTGGCAAATTTAGCGACCACTTGTCTCCCTTTCTGAAGTGATTTGTGGTCGCCTACACTTGGAATGAGCTGAAATTCTTGACCATCGGTGATCACATGGAAGTCGCCAATCCACCCCCCGTTGTTATCGCCCACGTCCCGTTGACTGTAACGGATGTAACTGTTTGCGGAAATTGGTAAATATTCAAGTTCATCGAAGTCCTTGTCTAACATTCTGTAAGAGACAACAACCCCTTCTTCAGCGAGGTAAATCGTACACGAAGCGACATCGCATTCCTCAAAAAAATTACCGTGGACAAATGCATGATAAATCAACAGTAGACCAAACCCGAGCAGCGGTGTCAGTAAGATGCCCAGAAAAACGAACGCAAATCGCTTCGCAGGGGTCCAGTGTTCGCGGACTTCTTTGAGAAACATCGACGGTTCCACGCCTTCGTATTCAATATCAACGATCAACGATTTCAAAAATTCAGGATTTGTGCTCCCCTGAAGGCCGTTCAGTTCAGCCTCCAGGTCCGCAAATTCGTCCATAGTGTCCACTATTGGTGACTTCACTTAACCCTTCACCCAACACTTCGGCAAGAGATTATTCGAGGGTTGGCCATCTAGGTTAGGATTTTGTGGATGCTGAAGGATTTTCCTTCATGGCCCCATTCCACTCGACCAGGTTGCTCAATTCGGAAGTACTTGGTTCCAAATTCGCGGCCGAGGTCGGGGTGTTCCTCCTGGAGTGCGACGTAGATGCGGTCGCTGTAGGCGCCATGGCTGCCGATGGAGGCAACGCCCAAAATGCCGTCCACGAGGACGGGGTAGGGGTCGGAAAGTTCCCCCGGAGCGAACGGCGTGGCGTCCCTGCGCAGTCGGAGGTTCTCTTCGGTTCCGGGTACGGTGGTGAAGCGGTTTGACATGGGAGAACAATCTGTCAAGACCATATAAAGAATCAAACATCATCCAGCGTAAATCGTTCGTCCACGGCGGAAAGTCCTGCTGATTCTGCCCTGGCAGCGATGCGTCGCAGGGCGCGCATGGCGTCGTCAATGGATTCAACCTGCTCCGCAAACCGTGTCGGGGGCCAACCGCAGTCGATGACGTCCGCCTCGACAACGCTCTCTTCAATCCAAGCTCCGCAGGCCGAACCGTAGCACTTGGCTTTGAACCGTTCAATGTCGATCCAAAACGTCGTTCGATGACAGACGGGGCACGTCCTGCATTCGTATTCCGAGAGCACGGTCATGGCGTCATCGCCCACGACATCTACCTCCCATGCAGCCACGCTGGCCCGCTCGAGTGGGACCTGATGGGATTTTTTGAGGAAGGAACGAAGCACGTTCAACGCTGTTTCTTGGCTGCTGAAACAACCCATGCCCACCACGGCGCCGCCCTCCTCGACGGCACTCGGGACATAGACGCGGCCGGTCATGACCATGGGGCTGGCTGTGCCTGTTGGCGTTTAAGCCTCGCTCATTCACGGTGCCAAACGACCTCGATTACGGGGAGACCGCCGGGGTGGGGGAGCGGGGCCTCTGGTTTCTCAATACGCACGATGAGGCTCGCAACACCGGCGTGTTGTGCGAGAAGGTCAACGATTTGTTGGGCCATCTCTTCCATCAGGCGGATGGGTTTTTCTGAGTTGAACATGACCTCGTCCACGGCTACTTGGATGTCGGCGTAATTGAGTGTGTCGTCCAAGGCTTCGATCCGCTCGTTGCCCGTCAGGGTGGCCCAAACGGTGAAAATGAACGGCTGCGGGGCTGCATGCTCCTCATCGTAATAGCCGTGAGCGGCGTTGACTTCGTAGGCTTCCAGACCAACACGCCACTGCACGGTCTCACCTCAACGGTCTTCATCACGCTCGTGGACCCAGATGAGATGGTAGCCAAATTGGGTTTTTACGGGCGAAGAGACGGTGTTGAGCGGCGTGTCCCAAACGGCGTCTTGGAAGGCTTGGACCATCTGCCCTTTGCGAAACCACCCGAGGTCTCCGCCTTTCTGACTGGAGGGGCAGGTGCTCTTTTTTCGGGCCAGTTTTTGGAAATCCTTCAGTTTTCCCACCTTGTCTTTGATCTGAAGGGCTTCGCTTTTGGAATCCACGAGAATGTGGGAGGCCCATGCGCTCGGTGCGACCATGTGATGACCACCCGATGTCGTGTTTTGAACCCCACGCTCAATAATCAGAGTAAGCCAAGAAGCGCATGTAGGTGCCGTAGATGGTGACCGAGACCCCCAGCGACTCCTCGTTGAAACGCTCCATCGTGTCAGCGTAGGTGTGGTATTCCCAACTTCCGCTGCCGTAGCAGATCACCGCCCGCCCTCGTTTCTCGCCGAGGTCGTAAACGAAGGGGGCATGGTCGGAGTTGTCCGGCATGCCGTCGGTGTCGGGATCGTCGCCGTCGAGCGTCCGAAGTTGGATGTCGTAGCGGTCCGCCACGTCAGAGCGTTCGTTTCGATACAGTTCGGTGATTCGTGCGAGGTGGTCCATGTCGTCGGGGTTGTTCCCAATGAGCGTCACCGAATTGCCCCTGTTGGCGGTATCGCCATCCACATGGCTCATATCGAGGTTGAGATAGAGGCGCAGGTCGTCTCTCAAACTGTTTTGGAATGCGTTGACATAGGCTCGACTTCCGTAGAGTCCCTCCTCCTCGCCGCCCCACGTGCAGAAGCGAAGCGTGCGTTCCGGTGTTCCTGTTTCGTTGACGATTTGGCTGAGTTGACGTCCGATTTCCATGACGCTTGCCGTGCCGGAGGTGTCGTCAACCGCACCCTGGCCGTGGTAGACCGTGTCGTGGTGTCCGCCCACGATTACCACTTCGGAGGATTTGCCGCGTATCTCACCGCACGGAACGTAGATGGTGCGCTCTTGGTCGTTGGTGACATCCATGAGCATCTCCAACACACCGGTCGTGCCGGTGGCGTTGAAAATGGCCTGTTCGAGGATTTCACCGGCGTCTTTTGACATCGCGATAAACGGCAATTCCGAGGGAACAGTGCCGCCGTTGGCGGCTCGAACTTCATTGAT
>Ga0163109_10001563_pt1 | contig 18047 bp, 16 predicted proteins | sample CRUFie1St13metaG_FD_108704 | JGI IMG/M metagenome (GOLD analysis project Ga0163109, IMG submission 108704) | Marine microbial communities from the Costa Rica Dome - CRUD Field 142mm St13 metaG | ecosystem: Environmental > Aquatic > Marine > Oceanic > Photic zone | place: Costa Rica: the Eastern... | reverse complement strand
TATGAGCAGCTTCTCGCCGAGCGTCGCGAGGCCGAGCAGCGTTCCCTGGCAGGCAGCGACGACTAAGCATCCGCTGGTAGAGCACGTCTCAAAAAGGCCGGTTACTTGATAACCGGCCTTTTTTTATGCCCGCGAATTGCAGAAGCAGCGAACTCTTGCGGCTCGCGGCACGAGTCTGAAACACAGGTCATGGCCTGAAATAACCCCTTGCGCCATCAATTCTCCAAATCCCGTTAAACCGGACGGCTAAAAGGAGAGGAATTGCACCATATTAGGACAAATTCCCCCTTTTTTACTGGGGTTTTAAAGAGTACACTCTGGAATATCGTAAAAGTAGTACGAACAGTTTTCGATCCACTACACACGATCAAACGGGAGAGCAATATGAAAAACGCTAAAGCTTGGTCAGGGATTGCCGCTCTTACCCTGCTGGCGGGAGCCGCTGAGGCATCCGCCCAGTCCGACCACGAACTGGCCTACAACGGCGAGATTGGCCGAATCATCAATGAAAATTGTGTGGTTTGTCATCAGGAAGGCGGCATTGGTCCGATGGCCTTTGAGAACTACGACCAGGTGCGGCCTTGGGCGCCGCTGATCTCCTATCGAGTCGCCAATCGAGAGATGCCCCCTTACGCATACGACCAGCACATAGGCATTCAAGAGCTACTCGGCGACTGGCGGCTTGAACAATCCGAGATTGATGCGATTGTCGCTTGGGTAGAAGCGGGTGCCCCTATGGGCGATCCTGAAAATGCACTGCCACCAGCGCAAATTAAAGACCCCAACGAGTGGAACTTTGCTGCCGAGCTTGGCCAACCTGATCTGATTGTGCCTTCCAGCTCATATGACATTCCGGCGGATGGTAATGATCTTTGGAGTAATGAGTTCGTAGACCCTGGCATGACTGCTTCGCGCTGCATCAAGGCCGTTCAGGTGAAGCCGAGGGGAGATGCATCCGCTGTGGTTCATCACGCCAATTCGAGCGTCTGGATGGAAGACGAAGAAGGGGAACTTCAGCGATATGGCATGCTGACAGAATACGCTATGGGCAAATGGGGCGAGAAGGTTCCTGAGGGTGTCTGCCGAACTTTGCCTGAAGGCGCAATGATTCAATGGAGCATACACATGTTTCCGGGCGGCGTTGGCGCGACAGCGCAGGGCACTATGATCGAAGACAACGTGGTCGAGATCGGTTTATGGTTCCATGAAGATGACTACGAAGCGACCAACGATGTTTACAAGCAGGACCTTGCCCTGTATCGGATTGAGGAGCAGGATGATCTGATTATCCCTCCCAATGGTTATCAGATGACTCAGGGGTTCCACAGCTTTGACCATCCCATTCGACTCGACAGTTTCCAGCCCCACGGACACCTGCGTATGAACGCGGCATCGCTGGAGATCTTCTATCCGGAAACCGGTCGAACGGAAGAAATCAGCCAGATCTCCAATTGGAGTGCCACATGGCATCACAGTCACATTTATGAGCCTGACGTCGCGCCTCTTCTGCCAGCAGGTGCGGTGCTTGTCCTGAAGCAATGGTACGACAACACAGCCGACAACCCGAACAATCCTGACCCGGATCAGTGGGTGTATGGCGGCAGCCGAACGGGCGATGAAATGACTCACGCCTGGCTGGCCATCACGCATCTTGATGAAGAAGGCTATCAGGCTCTGCTGGCTGAACGAAGAGAAAGAGACCAGCGCTCTCTGGCTAGCAGCGACGACTAGGCGCTGTTCGAACCCGGTTCGGCTCGCGGCCTCAGGTTACGAGCACAGCACTGACACAAAAGCCCGACCGCTTACGCCGTCGGGCTTTTTTTATTCCACCAATCCGATCGCAACACTGCCATGATTTACCGAAATCTGCTTGGTTTTCTGTGGCTCATATCTGTGAGCAATCTCTTTGCCGCCGAGGAAGAGGTACTACTGCTTCTCAGCGACGATCGCATAGGCCTACAGGCAAGTGACGGCACCGAACCCAGCACTGAGGTTTTGATCAATCGCTATTACGAGCTTCTCGCAGAGCCCACCCAGAAAAGACTTACAGTGCTTCAAATGCAATTGGCCAATCGCATGGAAGACTATGAGGTCGCGTTCGCAGCGGCCGACACAGCGGAAGTGAATGAAATCTACGCCGACTTAAGTCGGTATTGGGCAGAAATCCAGTTGATTCATTATCGGGAATACACCAGCGGAGCGTTTGGTGAATTACAAAATGCCTATGCAGCGCTGTATGAATTGATAGCGGGATTCAACTGATTACCGGATTGAAGCCGTCTGAATCTGACACAAAAAAGCGAGCCAGCGGCTCGCTTTTTCATCGCATTTGTTACCTGACTACTGCGGACCGGACATAATCATCGTGTGAACCATATCCATTGCATCACGAGACCGGTTGCGCTCCGATCGACCAAGATCTCCGATTGCCGGACCACCCTGATTGAAAATACCGCCTCTCAAAGCTGAAAGTAGATATTCCATCTCATCCGATACATTGACATCATCTTTGGTGAACTCATCTGCGACGGCTTCCAGCAATTCGTCGCGATTTTCCAGGTTGGGATAAGCAATTATGTCAGCTACGGCAACCTCAAGCCGGTTCAAATTATCAATAATTATCGCGGCTTGCGGCGCTTCAGAGTAAAACGACGGCGCTATAGCGGGCGCGCTTGGCATGTCTACCGGTACCGGATACATCGTCATGCCGGTATCCGAACCAACTTTTGCCCAATAACGCTCAAGCGTAACCGGCACTTTCCCGGCAAACTGGCTATCCAGCTGTCCGACTACAATTGCCTCCAACGAAGCGAGTTGTAGCCACTGATTGGTCCACATAAGCGCACTTAGCCGGGGAAAAGCCGTTTTCGCACCATCCGCATAGTCATGTGCCAGATACAGGCTAGCATGCTTGGGCACAGTAGCCACGGCATGGCGGGCATCATCAGTCAGATAGGTTTCGATTGCGGCCCCTACCGCGGTTCGCTTTTGAGAACGGGAAGTCGAGCCGTCCGCAAAGATGTCTGCGATATCCCGTTCAAACTTACGACCCCAGGAAAGCACCCGCCAAGCGTGAGTTGGCAAAGAAGGGGATTCTGAAAAAGCATTTTGTGCAACCTCATCCGCGTGGCTTTGACGCAACATCTCGGTCAACGCAACCCGGGCCTGTACCTCCAGTTCGTCATAGGGGCTGCCCATATTCATGGACATTTCACCACCACCATGCCCCATGTGGGCATGACCGTCCATATCCTTGGACATTTCAAGCTGCATCTGAACCTCCATCCGCGCCTGCATGGTTTCTGGATTAGCATTAATTTCAGCCATCGCATCCAGCAATGCAGCCTGAGTCACATCGAAAGCGTTATTGAGACTGGCCACCTCCGGGAAGTTTTCGGCTAGAGCGCCAGTCTGGCCACTGACGGTAGTCGCCAGACCGGCACTCACAGCAAGGGCTAGACCGCGAGTCAGAATTCTTTTAAAAGCTTTATTGCTTGTTGGCATGATCTTTATCCTTTGCTCGGTGCGCAGGAGATTGATAGGTATGCGCTCGATTTTTTTCGTACTTATAATTTACGTTGGAAGCATCAAAGCCCCACGTAACTTAGTGTACCAATTATCACTGAGGCAAAACCATCCATTTCCCGTAAACCTCTGATATTTGCAACAAATTGTAATCATGAACGCAGGAAAGTGCCTATGAAAAGGGATTATTCGACGAAGTGAAAGTCTGCCGGGCCGGCACGGCGCACCAAAATCACCGCATCCGCCTCACCCGCAGGTACGGTCCAGGAGTGAGGCAGCTCTCCCGGTATAATCACGTAGCTTCCAACGGAAAGCGAGTGGGTTTGCTCTCCCAATTGAATAGTCAGTTCACCGGCTACCACTACAACATATTCATCATGGCTGTGCCAGTGCAGGTCAAAATGCGAGCCCGCTGGAAACATCGCATAGTAGGTAATCCCGCCCGTATCAGGATCCACACCTTGACGCGCGGTTCGCACTCCTATCGGAAAGCCATTGCCGCCCCCAGGTGCCCCCCACAAAACGTCGCCCAGTTCAATGGCCAATGGCTCTGTGGCTAATGTAGCTTGAATCAAGCAACATTGGATCAATAAACAAACAGTCTTCATCGCTACCACTTGTGAGTTAGAATTAAGTGTAGTTTATCTTGCTTATGGAAAGCTAAACAGAATATTTAGAAATTCTCTGATGCCCAAAGACTTAGCATTCCACGAGAAAAGCAGATCCCTGATTTAACAAGCATCAGACTGGAGAAAGAATGTCAGACAATGCATCGACTTCAACGGTCTATGATCTTCAGCGCAACCGCACCGGCCTGACTGTGAGCATCGGTGCGGCGCTGCTGCTGTATGCCTATTTATACGCTGACATTGGCTGGCGACAGGCAAGCCTGTTTCTTGTCGGATTGACGGCCGGCGTCATTCTCTATCACGCAGCTTTCGGCTTTACCGCAGCGTGGCGGGAGGTTGCGCGGATGGGTCGCAGTGCCGGCCTTCGGGCGCAGATGATTATGCTGGGCGCTACAGTCTTAATCTTCACGCCGTTAATCGCGCAGGGTGAGATATTCGGCATCGCTGTGCGCGGTAGCGTCGCCCCAGTAAACCTTGGTGTGGTCTGTGGCGCCTTCTTGTTCGGCATCGGCATGCAGTTGGGAGGAGGATGTGCGTCTGGCACGCTATTCACCGCCGGCGGCGGCAACTTACGCATGCTGGTCACTCTGGCAGCGTTCATCGCCGGTTCAGTTATCGGCTCCTATCACTGGCAAAACTGGCAGGGCTTACCCGGCTTTGAACCGATTACGCTATCCGGTCAGTTCGGTGTCACCGGCGGGATTCTGATCAGTCTGCTACTTTTTGCCTCGGTGTATCTGACTGCAGCGGCCTATGAGAGACACAGGCATGGCGATGTCGTGGTAACCACACATGTCACTTCTTCCTCTTTGCTGCGAGGCCCCTGGCCGCTGTTGGCCGGAGCGCTCGCACTGGCTGCAGTGAACGTGGCAACTCTAATACTGGCAGGACGACCCTGGGGAGTAACTGCCAGCTTCGCTCTGTGGGGCGCGAAGATACTTGGCACGTTTGGTGTCGATATCTCACACTGGGCTTACTGGGCACGACCTGGGCTGAGTGCGGCATTATCAAATAACGTGTTTCACGATATTTCTTCTGTAATGAACTTCGGCATCATACTGGGAGCACTGTTAGCCGCTAGCCTTGCCAATAGGTTCTCACCGTCTTTTCGCTTTTCGGCAAGGTCCTTGGTCGCCGCGGTGTTGGGAGGATTACTTCTTGGCTACGGTGCTCGAATCGCCTACGGCTGCAATATCGGCGCCTATTTTGGAGGTATTTCTTCCACGAGCCTGCACGGATGGCTGTGGTTTGCGGCGGCTTTTGCCGGTAGCAGCCTTGGCATCCGACTCAGACCATGGTTCGGTTTACACTGAGCGCAAAGCGGCTATTAACGACATAGACACCATGAAACCGGTCCCGCCTAAGCGTTCCATCCTGAAGGGCGACCTTTTTCTTCAACAGGGTGAACAGCAATCATTTTCTCAAAATCAGATTGCGCTGCTGGGCGCGATAGTTAGCGCCGGATCAATCAGCGGTGCAGCACGCCTCATGAGTATCAGCTATAAGACTGCCTGGGATCGGATTGACGCCATGAACAATCTTTCCACCAAACCACTGGTGATTCGGTCTGCAGGAGGGGCCAAGGGAGGCGGCACAGAATTAACTGAATTTGGACAACAGGTGCTCTCAGGCTTCAACGCCTTACAAGAGGAACATGCGGAATTCGTAGAACAGCTCAGCAAGAAAGTGCAGCATGTAGAGGATGTCGCTCAGTTCCTGCATTCGGGGCAGCTGAAATCCAGCGCGAGGAATCAGTATCGCGGTCGCGTCACGCGTATTTCCCGGGGCGCTGTGAACAGCGAGATTGAATTGACTCTGAGCGATGCAATCAGCCTTATTGCGATAATCACCAACGACAGCGCAGAGCGCATGGAACTGAAACAAGGCTGCGAGACTCTGGCGCTGATCAAGTCCTCCTGGGTATTACTCAGCGAAGATCTTGCTATCAGGACCAGCGCCCGAAATCAGCTACACGGAGTGGTGAGCCAGATCACGCGAGGCGAAGTGAATGCAGAAGTCACTCTGGATCTGGGTGATGGGAAAACCATAACGGCCATGGTTACGACCCCAAGCATTGAAGAACTTGAACTTACGCTCGGCAAGCCTGCCTGCGCGTTATTCAAGGCATCTTCAATCATCTTAATGCGGGCATGAAGTCCAACGCGCGATTTTGATCAATGCAGGACAGCCACAGATTTAATCTGCACCCAGAGCCGCTGATTCTGGTAAAGCCTGAGCTGAGACGCCGACTTTTTCGAAATTCGCGCCAGTAACACGGCTTCCCCCACCGCCAATCGTACCAGCAGCATAGCGCGGTCTGTATCATCCGCCATACCAATCACCGTTGCCGGTAACCTGTTCAAAATGCTGCTTGCCTGCTCATCGGCAAGAGATAGGCTGACGTCTCGAGCAAGAATTCTGATACGAGCGCATTGGCCAATCGCTTCCCCGCTGTCCCTGAGCCATAAATGACCGCCGATAAAATCCACCCTCAACAGCTGCCACTGCGAGTCACGCTCAGTGACGGTGCCCTCCACCACGGCTCCGGCCTCCTCACCCAGCATCCTCGGCACATCTGGCCGCGTCAGGACTTCATCGACCGGACCGCTGGCCTTAACCCGGCCCTTTTCCATGATCAACAGATCATCTGCCAGACGGGTAACTTCATCTAACGCATGCGTGACATAAATAATGGGAAGATCCAACTCCGACTTAAGGCGATCGAGAAAAGGGAGGATCTCCCGCTTGCGCGTCTGATCCAGAGCAGCCAGAGGCTCGTCCATCAGCAAGAGTTCTGGCCTGATCAGTAAGGCTCGGGCTATGGCTACGCGCTGGCGTTCTCCACCGGACAGCTGAGCGGGTTTCTGCGGCAGCAATTGATCAATTTCCAGAAATTCTGTGATCCCTTGGAATTGCTCGGAGCCGAGTCTCTCAGGCGCCCGTTTGCTTGCAAATTCCAAGTTGCCCGCAACGCTCAAGTGCTCGAACAGGCTTGCCTCCTGGAAAACGAATCCGACCGGACGCTGGTGCGCCTGCAAAGAACCTCTTTGATCATGCCACGCTATCCCGTTGACTCGCAGCACTCCGTTGTGGATCGGCTGCAGACCGGCCAGCGCCCGCAGCAGAGTGGTTTTGCCGCAACCGGATGGTCCAAAAACCGCGGTGATCCCGTGGGCGGCAAGCTGCTCATCAACGACAAGCTCAAAGCGCGGCGCTTCTGCAGAACGCCGGGGAAATGAAAGCTTTACGCTGAAGTTGGCTTCTATCGGCTGGTTGTGACCGGGCGCTGTGTTCATAACAAAGGCATCATTCAGCTGCGAAGTTGCAGGCTGCCCACGGCTGCCTTGTCAGAAGTCAGGTAAAGCAGGAGCAAGATGAGGAACGAAAACACGATCATGCCCCCTGCCAGCAAGTGGGCCTGCGCATAATCCAGCGCCTCGACATGATCATAAATCTGCACCGAAGCGACGCGGGTTTCACCGGGGATATTGCCCCCAATCATCAGCACCACACCAAATTCCCCTAGAGTATGCGCAAAGCCCAATACACTTGCAGAGATGAACCCGGGGAACGCCATGGGCAGAACAATATGGAAAAACCGATCCCAAGCATCCGCCCGAAGGGTCGCGGCCATCTCCAAGGGACGTTGCCCGATGGCAGCAAACGCATTCTGTAGCGGCTGCACAACGAACGGTAAAGAATAACACACGGACCCCACCACCAGCCCCGAGAATGTGAAAGGCAGCGTTACGAGGCCAAGAGATTCAGTCAAACGCCCGACCGGCCCGGTCGGGCTCATGGCCATAAGTAGATAGAACCCCAGAACGGTAGGCGGCAGAACCAGAGGCAAAGCAACGATCGCCGCAACGGGGCCTTTTAGCCAAGAACCGGTCCGCGCAAGCCACCATGCCAGCGGCGTGCCCAAAAGCAGCAAAATGCAAGTTGTCACAGTGGCCAGTTGCAGACTGAGACTGATCGCGGCCCAGTCGGCTGTGCTTAGAGGCATGATCTCTCCTTGAAGCTGAATAATTTCGTTATATAGCATAATATATAACGTTTTACAAAAATTAACGTTGTAATATCAGTATATTAGAATTAGCCTAATAACGCTCACGCCCCGAAAAGAATTGATATCATGTGCAAGCCAAGTTCAATGGATTCGTAGTATGTCAATGACGCTTCTCAGTGTTGGCTATGCCACCAAACCTCTGGACGCGTTCCTGAAACAACTCGGCCAGTACAACATTGACGTCATCGCCGATATTCGATCTGTCCCCTACAGCAGCGCATTTCATGACTACGCCAGAGAGCCCCTGCAGCGGATTCTGACAGCAAACGAGTTGCACTACGTTTACCTGGGTAAGGAACTGGGACCCCGCTCACTCGACCCCGGGCATTATGATGAGACGGGACAGGTACAGTTTGATCGCCTGAGGCGGGGACCGGATTTTCTCTCAGGTATAGCGCGTTTACGCAATGGCCTCAGTAAAGGACACAGAATTGCACTGATGTGCGCAGAAAAAGATGCCGCATTCTGCCACCGCAGTCTATTAGTCGGCTATCACCTGCTACATGAGGAAAATCTGGAAGTCCAACATCTGACCTTCAGCGGTGAGCTGGAGTCGCAGACTGCGCTCGAAAAAAGACTGATTTCCATCCATCAACTGGAACAGGATCTCTTTCTGGCTAAGGGAGAGCAAGCTGCCGAGGCTTACCGGCAGCAATTGATCAAACACAGCTACCGCAAGCCTGAAGCCACTTAGCGTTTCCGCCGGAGTATTGCCTGCCCGCGCTCGCGAGGTTCAGACAGGCCAGGCTTCACTCCTGATCGGCGATTCGATAACGCGCAAACCATGCAATAATATTGTCTACCTTGGCGATTTGGTGAGAGGGTCGAATGGCAATTCCATGGGATGCCTCTGGCACCCGTACCATGGCTGTATCGACCTGCCGCAATTTTAGCGCCTGAAAATACTGCTCAGTCTCAGCAATCGGCGTGCGATAGTCTGCCTCTCCCGTGAGCAAAAGAGTGGGGGTAGTGACATTCCCGACAAGTGACAGTGGTGAGCGGGCCCAGTATGCGTCAAAATCTTCCCAAGGTGACTGCTCGAACCAGTAGCGGGTCACCCCCTCCGGAATATCGCTGTACAAAGCATGGCTTATCCAATTAATCACCGGCTTCGCAACCGCCGCCGCGGCAAAACGATCTGTGTTACCTACTATCCACGCAGTCAGTACACCGCCACCGGATCCACCAGTCACGAAGAGCTGCTCCTCGTCAATGAAACCCATGTCGATCACTGCATCAACTCCCGACATCAGATCGTCATAATCCTGACTGGGGTAATTATGATGAATCTCATTAGCAAATTCGTAACCATAGCTGGTGGACCCTCTCGGGTTAATATAAAGCACAACATAACCAGCTGCCGCATAGAGCTGGACTTCCGTTGAAAAATGAGGCCCATAGGCAGTAAAAGGCCCTCCATGAATTTCCAGCAGCAATGGATACTCCTGCGCCTCGTCGAATCCTGGCGGGGTCACCAGCCAACCATAAATATCATGATCACCTACTGAGGAGCGCCAGCTGATTTCTCTCACCTCGCCAAGCGTCTTATGGTCGAGAAGGTCGGCGTTGAGGTCGGTGAGGCGAATCGCGGTGTCATCATGCCCCAGTGCCACATCTGCCGGACGTTGCGGTCCACCTGCTGTATACGCATAGGCACCATTGCCTGCTACGGTAACGCTTCCGCTTGTATAGGGGCGCGAGATGCCCGCGCTGCCAACATCAGAGACAAGCGGACGCAGGTTACCTTCCATGTCCACAGAGGCGATCTTGCGCTGACCGAAATCATCAAATGAGATCAACAGCTGGCTGGAGCTCCCTGCCCAATCGACCGAGTCAATCGACCTGTCTAGGCCCCCAGTAACCTGCGTGATCTGTCCATTGTTCAGATCAAGAATACTGACCTGCGCGTTGTGATAACCCATTAAACGGTCTTCATAGCCCAGGTATGCCAGGCGACTTCCATCGGGAGAGAGGCTGGGTGCGTAATCCGGCCCATGCCGATCGGTCAACTGTCGCATTTCTCCTGTACGGGTATTCAGCGACCACAAGTCACTGTTACGCGCGCGCTCTCGCCAGTCTTCATTACGATTGGCTGAGAAAATGATTTCGTTCCCGTCAGGCGTCCAGTCTAACTTACCTCCATGATTAAACGCGCCTTGGGTAATCTGCCGCGGCGTGCCACCGTCGGCCGGCAGCAGGAAGATCTGAGAATACCCGGACTCGAGGTAACCGCGTCCGTCAGCACGATAATTTAGATTACTGATTACTCTGACTCCCGGCGCCCAATCAGCACCCTTGGGCCTGGCAGGCGCAGTCGCGAGCTGATCCGGTTCAGTGGCAACTATCGCTGAAAAAGCAATCTGGGAATCGTCCGGTGACCAGGAAATCCCTCCCGGTGCGTCCTGCAGATTACTCAACAGCGCCGTCTGTCCGGTGTCCATCCAACGTACATAGAGCTGCGGCCCCCTGCCCTCTGTGCTGGACACATAGGCCAGACGGTTCCCGTCATGAGACCAGCGTGGGCTAGAATAAGAGGCAGTGCCCGATAAGAGAGGCCGGTGATCAGCGCCGTCCGAACTGACCATCCAGATATTGCTGCGGGCACGATCAGTCATGATGTCATTGGCGGTTCTCACATAAGCAATCTGGCTTCCGTCTGGCGAAATCTGAGGATCCACCGCAACTTCCAGTTCAAAGACATCTATATTAACGAAAGTATCAAAGCGATCATCTGCACTCGCGAAAGCGCCCAACAGTGCAGAAATTGTCAGCAGGATATGCCGCGTCATAAGAATCTCCGAAAATTCGCTCGCATCGCCGAGCGAAGCTAATAATAATGCTGTTCAGACAGGCGCACCTGCCTTTAACGAAAAGAGCCCAACAGGCAGCGTAACCAGTTGGGCTCCGAGACAAATGTTTGATTCAGACCGTTAGTCGTCGTCAGAACCGATCTCTTCCTCTAGTTCCAGGCGCCGGGCGCCGGCCAGCATGCCGGGCATCGCATGGTTACCCTCATGACAGGCATACTCGTACATGTCGCCTTCCATTTCATGAAAGCTCAACTCCGCTGTCCAAGGCTGTAGATAGAGGCTTTCGTCCTCTACAGTGAACTGGTAGACGATCTCTGTGTCTGAGTATCGCTCAAAGCGCTCGACAATGCGGCCTTGCGCGGTTATCGGCACAGAGCTTTCAGCCATTTGTTTCGGGTTGATGTTGACGGTTTCCACCAGCAGCATACCGTCCTCATACCAACCAACTGAATCTCCCAGCCATTGCTTGAGAGCGGCAGGGCGCCGATTTGCACGAGCCTCTTCAGCTGAATCGAACACTGGAATAATGCGGGCATCATGAGCCATTTCGACAGCGATCATTACATAGTCATCTGACTGCACGATTTCATAAGTGCTGTTATAAAGGGTGCCCATCATTCCCGGGCCGGCCGTGTTGCCAAATCCCAAGAGGCAGCGCTCAGCCAGTGGAAACGCCTCCGGACCGTCATCAACTCCAACGCCGGTCAGATAGCGGGCACCATAGTTACGCACATCCCAATCCGGCTTGGGTTGCTCAACCCGTGGAATGCGACCATTGGGAGGATCAATAACATAAGAGGTCCTGAACTCTCCCTTTACGAAGGCCAGGGTAGAGCCTGGATCGGTCCAGAATAAGTTGTAACCGCGCAGACCGAAATCCTGCGCACCCGCCGGCGGGGCACCAGTCTCGGGATCGACTGCCGGGCCATTTTCGATATTTTCTGCAGAGATACCCGCCAAGCCCATACCGGACACCAGTTGTGCCGCCTGCTCAGCATTGACTATCAGGTCTTCCACGCCACGTGGCCGGGAAAGACTAGTGCGGGATGCATTAGTCCAGGTGCCAGTCAGTTCAGGGCGCTCCTCTCCCTGAGCTAAGCCTGAGATTGAGTGGCTCAGTAAAAAGCCCAGAACCGCGGTTCCCAGAAACAGCTTCTTGCTGCTGATCATGCCAAAACCCTCCTGATGACAGGCAGCCAAGCTGCCTTGATTAAATTGTGCATACGCGGGGATTGTACTCCTTCTTCACCGGCTTATCTCCCCATTTTCTGCTGTGGGGGACCTGGTGCAAACCAGTACCCGGGTGTTGAATTTACAGGCCATAAGTGGATACTCTAGCGCAGACTCTTAAGATGTTTTCTAAATTAAAGGGGCCAACATGAACCGTGCAGACCTAACAATGCTGATTCGTCAGTGCTTATGCGTGACCTTTTTTGTCGTGGCCAGCCTAGCTGCTTCAAATGCAACTGCTCAGAGTGAATGGGTCACTATGATCGACGGAACTGAGGGAATTGAAAATTTCACTCCGCTGGGAGATGCGAACTGGACTGCCGAGCTGGCTTCAATCCGCGCGACCCAAGGCAGCGGAGCCTCTTGGCTGGTCAGCAAACAAAGCTACGAAAATTTTGAAATTCGGGTCGAATTTTGGGCATCACATGATGCCAACAGCGGTATTTATCTTCGCTGTCAGAACCCCGAGCGGATTACGGATCGCGACTGCTATGAGGCCAATATCTTCGATCAGCGTCCTGAAGCCGCTTACGGCACAGGAGGCATCGTACATGTGGCGCCAGTTTCTGAGCCCTTACCTAAAGCGGGCGACCACTGGAACATCTACCGAATTGTGATGAATGGCGACCACCTCATTGTGGAATTGAATAATGAGCGAACTGTTGACGTGCGAGACGACAAACTCGCCAGTGGCCCTTTTGCCTTACAGTGGGCCCGCGGTGAGATGCGGTTTCGCAAGGTTCAAATTAGGGAACTCTGACAGGGTTATTAGATTTGGTTTAGACAAGACGCCAATACAACCTCCAAGACGACATGAAAGACCCGCTCGATTAGATTGGTCTGGATGACATTAAGGTTGAAAAGTTTCACTTCGAAAAACCACGCCGGTGCTTCGGACGCCACCAGAGGCCTCTGCCTAAAACAGTAGACGAACGGAGCTATCTTGCTCGCATCGCGACGCGACGATACTCGCGATATGCCGGCTTCCAGAAATTTCGCTCAATGTGACCTTTCAGTTCCTCCTCAGTGGTGCGAAGCGCCCAGCCTTCATCCTGGGCGACGCAGGCAACGGCAAAGGCGATCTCCTTGCTTATTTCCGTCAGTGAAGTCAGGGGTGGCAGGATGCCGTTTTCCAGGGCACCCTCCGCTGGCGCAAGCTCGGCGAGCGTTTTGCTAGCCACCATGAGCATCTTATCTGTCACTCTTGATGCCATGGCAGAAATCACACCCAAGCCGACCCCCGGGAAGATATAGCTGTTATTGCACTGGGAAATCTCGAAGCTGCGGCCTTCAAAGTTGACACGGCCAAAGGGGCTTCCGGTAGCGACGATCGCCTGCCCTTTGGTCCACCTCAGCACGTCTGCAGGATGCGCTTCAACTAGTTTCGAGGGATTACTGAGCGGAAAAATAATCGGGATTGGACAGCTGTCATGCATGGCTTTAATCACTGCTTCCGTAAACAGACCCGAAATGCCCGATGCTCCGATCAGCACCGAAGCGCCGGCATTAACTATGACGTCATACAATCCTGGATTGGAACCCGTTTGAGTTAACGACCAGGCTGCGATTGCCTTGCGGCTCTGAACCAGACGCGCCTGAAAATCCCTCAGATTTCCAGAGCCATCTACCAGCAAACCTTCTTTGTCCACCATAAAAATTCGTCGACGGGCAGCCTTGTCGTCGAGACCCTGCTCAACCATTGCCGATATGATCAACTCAGCTATGCCGCAGCCAGCGGATCCAGCTCCCACCAGAACAAACCGCTGATCACACAACTGCTCGCCCTTTTTCCTGCAGGCGGCCAGTAGTGAACCAAGGGTAATCGCGGCTGTTCCCTGAATATCATCATTAAAGCAGCACACCCGCTCCCGATGCCGCTGCAGCAAAGGCATGGCATTGGGCTGAGCAAAATCCTCAAACTGGATTAAAACTCCCGGCCACCGCGCCTGCAGAGCGTCGATAAAAGTATCAACAAATGCGTCATATTCAGAAGTGCTGATTCTCGGACACCGCCGACCCATATACATTGAATCTTCCAGTGCCTGCGGATTGTTTGTGCCCACATCCAGCACAACTGGCAGCGTGTAAGCCGGAGAGATTCCACCACAGGCGGTGTACAGCGACAGCTTACCGATCGCAATGCCCATGCCGCCAACCCCCTGATCGCCCAGCCCAAGCACCCGTTCCCCGTCGGTGACCACCACTACCTTTACTTTATCCTTGGTCACGCTACGCAGAATTTCATCTAGGAAATCACGATCGTCATAGGAAACAAAGATACCGCGGGCACTGCGATAGATGTCAGAAAAATGCTCACAGGCATCACCGACGGTAGGGGTATAAATGATCGGGCGCATTTCCACCAGATGCTCTGACAGCAGGCGGTAGAATAACGTCTCATTGTTGTCCTGAACTGCCCGCAGGTAAATATGCTTGTTGATCGGTTCGTCAAAACCGCAGTACTGCTGATAGCAGCGTTCAACCTGCTCTTCGATAGTTTCATAAACGGGAGGTAACAGACCAATCAAATTGAACGTACGGCGTTCTTCCTGAGAAAACGCAGACCCTTTGTTAAGCAGTGGCGTCTCCAGCAGGGAAGGGCCTGCATACGAGATATAAATGGGTTTGGCTTCAGACATCAGAATACCCGCTAGAAAAAGTAACTTTTCATACCAGCGATCAGGCAACCCGTCGCATTAGAAACACGCCGCCGAGCGCACATAAAGCCACTGGCGTGGATACTGCCATTAGCGGGCTGACGCCATAGATCAGGCTCACCGGCTCCATCATGCGCTGTACCAGAGTGAACGCCAAGCCGGTGCCGATCGCAACGAAAATCCGAAACCCCATAGTCGACTCCCGTAACGGTCCGAATACGAAAGAAATCGCGAGCACAACCAGCGCCAGAGTGGACAGCGGCTGCAGCAATTTTTTCCAGAACGCGAGAAAGTAAACACCGCTGTCCAGCCCTTCTGAGGAAAAGAACTGAGCGAAACGATACAAGCCGGACAGCGACTGTTTGTCAGGCTCGACCAGCAACACACTGAGCAATTCAGGAGACAGGTCGGCCTGCCAATCCTCCCGAGGATAACGGCTGGTGATAACCTGCCTGTCAGCAAACAGACTCTGACTCACATTGTGCATGCGCCAGTAGCCCCCTGCCACCGTGGAGACATACTCGCCGATCTCTGCGAAGCTAGCAGACTCCAATTCACGACGTTCGTTAATGCGATATCTGCTCACGCCAATCAGCTGCTCACCTCCCGGCGCAATAGCGTTGATATGGATGTAGTCATCGCCGATCTTGCGCCAGGTTCCTGCCTCGGAATTGATCGAGGTCGACCCACTCAGCTGGACTGCCTTGTTCGAATTGGCAATTTGCTCCAGCGGCGGTGAGACAAATTCCCCGATAAACAGGCTCAGCAGCATGACAAGAAAAGTCGGCTTCAGAACCGCACCCACGATACGCCACTTGTGGACGCCGGCCGACTGCATCACAACCAGCTCATTGTTGGAAGCGAGAACACCCAGACCAATCAGGGCACCACCGAGGGCGGCGTAAGGCAGCAACTCATACAAGCTGGTCGGGGTTGTCAGTAGAACAAACATCACAGCGTTGCCCGCATGGTAATTGACACCGGCCTCACCCAACTCATCAACCAGGGAAAAAATGACATCAAGAGCCACTACGACACCAAGTACCACGATCATAGCGAGCAGCACAGCCTGACTGATATGCCGATCCAGAAGTTTCATGCTGTCTGAGGCAGCCTCAACCTGAAACCTTCTGGGCCCGCCCGAAAGAGGACAACTCCTGCCACTGCAAACAGACCGTGCACCCACCAGAGTCCAAACACGGGGCTGAGGTCTCCGTCAGCCACACGGTCGCGGCAGAATTCCAGGGCAATAAAATAGCCAAGATAAACAAGCACAGCCGGAAACAGTTTGGTAAAGCGTCCCTGGCGAGGGCTGACGCGGCTAATGGGCACAGCGATCAAAGCAATCACCGGAATCAAAAGCAACACAGAAATGCGCCATTGCAGTTCTGCACGATGCGCAATGTCATCAGAGTAGAACAGCGACGAGGTACTCAGCGTAGACTCCTCCAGCACTTCATCAAACTCAGGTGGGGGAGGAAGCAGGATAGCCTGAGCGTCAAACTGACCCACTCGGAATGCTCCCGACCCCGGCGTCCCGTCATACTGCAATACGTTTTCAAGTCGCATGAAACGCGCCCCGGTCGCTTCATCGATTTCTGGTCGTGCACTGTCAGCCAGAATGATTCTTGGCGGCTCTTCGGAAGCCTGCCCCGCTGGCGTCAGCGCGACAAAAACATTGGCCAACTCACGTTCACCTCCACTGGAATTGAGAATCTTTTCTGCGTAGGTCACCCGCTCTCCGCCACCAAAGGTTTGAAACTGGCCAGCTACGATCAGATCCACTTCCGTGAGCTCATCTTGGGCCAAGCTGATCTGTTCACTTTCTCTCAGCCCCATGGGGGCGAGATAAAGAGCCAGGACTGCCATGAGTGCTGTGATCAATGTGGCAATCCCCATAACGTTCATCAAGAGGCGACTCTGGCTGTATCCTGCGCTCAGCAGTACCACCATTTCGTTATCGCCATACATCCGTCCGAAGACAAGAATAATGGCCAGAAAGAACGCCAGGGGCACGATTACGAGCAGAAACTCAGGAATCCGGTACAGCATGAGCAAAAGCAGAATGTCAGGAGCTTTTTCCCCGGCAACCGCCTCGGCCAGATACTGAACAAAGCGTCCCGTCAGCACCACGAAAAGCAGGACAGAAGTCACCACCGCCGCGATTTGCAGAATCTGTCTTGACAGATATCTAAAGACAATCACGGTCGTGCCCGTCAACAGTAGAACAGATTTTTTCAGAATGATCGGTAGAAACTAACCCGACACCGATGGCATAAAGAACCCTAATCAAGCATCTAACTCCACGGTAAGTACTTCTGCCGAACTGTCGAATACCAGGCTGTAGATTCGCCCGTCTCTCTCGATATTGACCAGATGTGACTGATCCGACCAGACGTCCCGAAGCGCGAGGTTTTCAATCGTAAATGCCATGATGCCTTCCTGCGCAGGGATCTCCTGGTAAACCCACAGGAATTGCCCGTCTACCTCTTCTCCAACGTAAGACAAGCCCAGCACTTCGGAGTTTCCTTTACGAAAGCTTGCCTCAATTGAAAAACGGTTGATCACATAGCTGCTGAATAATTCCCGCGATTCTCGTGATTCCGCGAGCATCTGTCGCTCGCCAAAAATCAATCCTGCCGCATGCTCGGCATCATGTATGAAGAAGCGATGCATGACTTCAAGGTTGCCGGTGTTTTCATTGAACAGTATCCGGGTCACTGCATTTTTTTGCTGATGCGCTTCCCCGGCCGAAAACACGAGCAAACCCATCAGGACGCCGCCAAACTTGAGTGCTGCTCGACACACCGCCCGGCAACCTGTGGCTGTAATTATGCTACTGCTCCGTTTCTCCATCCCCGCCACTTTCATCGTCTTCCTCTAAGGACAACTCAGTTTTTATATCCTGCATGATATCCCGACCAATCAGGCTGCCACTACCCTGTCGCTTAAAGGACTCGATTCTTGACGGGATAATCCGGCGTGGATAGTAGTTATTCTCTATGTTGACATCCGCAGTTTCCTGCAAAGGGTCAATGACAATGCCGACAATGTCTTTCTCGGTTACCACAAGCTTTTTCACCGCCGCGGGCGAGCGCCGCCAGATTTCAGCCGGGATTCTTATTTC